>Ga0302206_1000296_pt1 | contig 20286 bp, 16 predicted proteins | sample II_Fen_E2_1_FD_194581 | JGI IMG/M metagenome (GOLD analysis project Ga0302206, IMG submission 194581) | Peat permafrost microbial communities from Stordalen Mire near Abisko, Sweden - II_Fen_E2_1 | ecosystem: Environmental > Terrestrial > Soil > Wetlands > Permafrost | place: Sweden: Abisko...
GGTTGCCGGGAATTTCGGATTTTCAACAACCGGATCTTCATCAATATTTTCAACTTCAAAAAATAATTTATCAATATCTTTTTTAGTCAATCCCTTCTTTGTGGTCGACAGTATCGGATTATTTCTGTTGGTAACAGGAAGTAACCCATATCGTCCTGCATAAAGAATATCCTGATTCTCTTTCAATTCATCTGGTGATGGTTGATGAGCTATAATGTTCAAATCAGTGGATACCGTACCGTCTGATTTAGAAGCCAGTTGAATAGTGACTGCCTGATTTACTTTTGCATATTCGGCAATCCATTTTTCAATTAACGGATAGGTGAATTTTGTACCACTGATGAATATCGTTTTATTTTCAATATTTTGAGCCGAAATAGCCGTTGCAGTAATAAACAGAACGGATAGCAACAGATGAAATTTATATGTTTTCATATACTTACTTTTTTTAAAATGAATATAATTGTAGTAGTGCCACATCGTTATGATCCGGCAATATCTGTGAATAGAATTATTTTTTGAATTTGTCCATTCATAAATGGTGCCTAAAGCGAGCCGGAATGGACGAGGTGTTGGAAATAGAATCAGCAGAACATGCTACAACAGCGCATTCGCATAGTATGGGAAGGAGTAGAAAGAATTTCAGAAGAAAAAGTAATGTTCAATAATGACAATTGTTGATTTTCATTCGATGAAAAAATCAGTTGTTTGTCCTGTTTACGAAGCAGGACTCTTTGCGGATGGTAATAAATTGCTCGTTTCATATTATACCTGTTTTTGTTGAAAAAGTATCAAACTCCATATTTGAACTTTCTAATAAACAAAAGTTTGTTTTGACAATGCAAAAATAGTTAATGCGTTTCAACTACAAAATACCCTTAACAGGGCATTTCTTATACCCTGTTTATGGTATATAAAATGATGATCCCAAAAGACGCCTAATCAGAAAGACTATTTCATGGAATAAAATTCATACTTTTTATATTCAGATTTCAACTACTTTTGTATTCTTATTCGCAAGAATATTGTTTACATCTCATTTTACTATTAATCTATAATTGGTTTTCAATTGGTTTTGGAATGGTTTTGGAATCGATAATACGTTCATTTATTTCCAAAATATATGCCATATATCTTTATAGATATATGGCATATATAGGATTGATAAATGATTGTTAAGTGATTGATATATCGAAATAGCCTCGGATCCAAAACCAATCCAAAACCAAACCAAAACGATTCAGTATCAGATATGTATTTAGCATACAAATATAACAAGAAAATACAATAATCCGTTATTCTTCAAGAAATAAATCAGGGAACTCAAAATAGAATAACAGAATTAATTTTTTGAAGGTTTAGGAACTTTTGCGGATAATCATTTAAAATAATAAGCGAAGAATAAAGGATTTTTATTAAAATATCATTGGTTTAAATTGCCGGATATAAAACACCGAAATCAGAATAACAGGCATCACATCACAGAAAGACAAGAATTAAATTATTGAAGATTGAAGACATTAACCCTAAAACTGGTGAACGATGGTTCAACGATTGAAAACCGGGAAGTGTTAAGTGGCTTCCAGTTGCTTCCGGAATAAGATTTAGATCCCGATTAAAAGGTTTTGAGCCGGTGATTAAACAATTCCACCTAAATTTAAAAAGCCCGCAAAAAACAGAACTTAAATCTGTTTTTACGGGCTTTTCAATTTTAAGGTTGTACTATGCCGAAAGATTACTTTATTAGCACCTTCAGAATGCCATTTTTCTTACACGACATACATTCTTTTTTTTCAAAGAAACCTTATCAGATACGATTATTTTAAAAGTTCTTCCAATTTCTTATCCAACTCTTCACCCATTAGGTTTCGGGCGATGATATTGCCTTTTGGATCAATAAGGAAATTCGATGGAATATTCCGGACAGCATAGATTTTGGCCGGTACACTGTCCCAGAACTTCAGGTCGGACACATGTGTCCAGGTCAGATGATCATTGGCAATAGCCTTTGTCCAGTTATCCTTTTTCTGATCGAGTGAAACGGCAAAGATATGGAAGCCTTTTCCTTTGTATTTATTGTAAATCTTAACCAGGTTCGGACTTTCTTTCCGGCACGGTGGGCACCAGGAAGCCCAAAAGTCGAGCAACAGATAATGACCGTAGAAATTGGATAATTTAACGGTTTTACCATCAGGGGTAGTACCCGAAAAATCGATGGCAGGAGAACCATTTTCAAGCTTCTTTTTAACGGCAACAATGACCCTGAGCTCTTTGATAAAAGAAAGATCGTTGAGTGAAGCATCAAACAAAGCCAGGTTAGCTTCCAACTCTTTGGCCGAAAGACCGGTGGAAAAATTGCGGTAAAGAATATAGGCCGCAACCGGTGACTTGGGATGTGCTTTGATCAACGAATCGATTTTGAAACCATCCTCTACTCTTCGGTAACTTTCAAAAAGAGCATTTGCTTCGGAGCCGGTGATGGTGGCTGAGCGGGTATTGGTGGTATCTATATTAACCTGTATGGTTCCGTTTTCAATAAAAATGTAATACGGGCTAAATGTTTCATTTCGGTCAATAGTCAATCCAAAAAGTTCAGGTCGTTTTACCGATCCTTTAAAACTAAATTTACCGTTAACGACTTTCGCTGAATCGACGGTATAAAACATTTTGTTTCTAAATCCTTTCAGATAGATTGTTGATGAGTCGACGTTGATTTTACCCTCAATAACATAGGATGTTTTATGACTAAAATACAGATAGGCACCTGTTAAAATGATCAGTACCAGTGGAACTGCGATAAGATATTTCTTCATATTTTTGTAGTTTTTATATCCCGATCCGGCAACTTTCCAACGGTACAGATGGTTGGATCGTACCGGGAAAGTTGTCAAATCAGGTTAGTTATTATTTAATATCAAACCATAACCTGGTAGTAAGCAAATCCTTGCCCTGGTTTTTGATAGCAGCCAGGTAACTGTTTCCGTTTAGAGACTGCTCTGTGCCGGGATAAAAGAAACGTGTTGGTATTTGTCCGTCCAACACAGTCGCCGGGCCTGCCACCAATACCGGGTAATCTAATCTCCGCCATTCAGCAAAAGCATCCAATCCCTGACCATAAAAAGCAATCCATTTTTGTTCGCCAATTGATTTAGCGTAGTTAGTGGCATCAAATTTTACGGCAGGTTGGTTCAGATATCCGTCAATAACACCTGCATCGGTTATACCAAATTGATTGATCGAAGCAGTAATGGCATTTTTGTACAATTGTTCTGCATCGCCGGTTATGTACCCACGGGCTACAGCTTCAGAAAGACCAAAAAGCACTTCCGAATAACTAAAAATAACAGCCGGTGATTGTGACGTCAGAAAATAAGTTCCGGGCTTGGAAGTGTTGGCAAAGCCCTGACTGTTGGCGTCACTGTTTGAAAGTCCATTGGCGGCACCGGCATATTTTCCGATAGCGGCATTGGAAGGCAACTGGGCATATACCGGTAAACGGGGATCAGACAAACCTGCCAACTTGTCGACCAGTGTTTTTGAAATGCGATAGTCATCACGGGTTTCAAACCAGGCGGAGGCCGGATTTTGTTGAGGAGAACTGGTATAAACAAATTTAAATATCTCACTGTTACTGCTTATCAATCCGGCAGCATCACCTGTTGCTTCAATGACAGCCTGTTTAGCCAGTTCAGGTTCCCTGTCCGAAATTCTTAAAGCGATACGAAGACGAAGCGAGTTTACCAGTTTCTTCCAGGTAGCAATATTGCCTTTATACACTAAATCACCGGTTACTGCACCATTGGCAGTATTCAACAACGTCTGGGCTTGTTTCAGGTCGTCAAGCAATCCTGTATACACTTCCTTTTGGGTGTTATAGGCCGGCGTTACTTTTGTTCCGGCTTCTTTATACGGAATATCACCATACGCATCTGTCAAAAGTAAAAATGTCCACGAACGCAGCGTTAATGCAATGCCTTTATAGTTCGGATTAGCCTGTTGGTCGGTAAAATTCAGGATGGTGTTCATATCTGTAATCAGGGTTGAATAACCGGTGTTCCACAACGTTGTAAAACCTGTATTTGAAATATCATACCTGTCGGGTTCGGCATATTGAATCTTAGCCCATTGCTGAACAAACAGCAGTGATGAATTAAAATTACTTTCAGAGCCCCAGTATAAATCAGCACCCTGTTTAAGTGTACCGGTCAGCAAATAGGCTGCTGATGGTGTTTCCGTCGCATTTGGATTTTTGTTTACATCATCCAGTTTATCATTGCAAGCGCTTAATACAGATGCAACTAAAATTACATAGAATATATTTTTAATCATGGTTCTGTTTTTAAAATTTTAAATTGATATTGAAGCTGTAATTCCGGGTAGTTGGTAAGGCAAGACTTTCCAGACCCTGTGCATTTCCGGTAGAGAATGCAGTTTCAGGATCGATATTAGGAACTGCTTTGTAAATAAAGAACAGATTCCGTCCTGTTGCAGAAACGCTCAACCCTTCCAGTCCTATTTTTTTAATCAGTTTCCTGCTAAAATTATAGGCCAGTTTTATTTCCCTGAGTTTCACAAAGGTAGAACTGTAAATGTATGCTTCACTTATGTTATAGGATGCTTTATAATATTCCTGCGCACTGATAACCTGCCCATTAGCTGACCCATTGGCTTGTACACCCTTAAAGATCATACCATCATCATAGACAACTTCCCCACCCGGGGCGGTACTACCTGTGAGTAATACTTTCGTAGCCGAAGTATTATTGCCAGGGTAATAATAGTTTAATCCTCCATTTGCAGCATCGCGTCCGGGAAGTGTTTGAGCCAGTACCCCGGTGTAGTTACCGGTCCGGTTGGTACCTGAAAAGATCTTACCACCCACGTTTGCATCAATCAGGAACGAAAGATCCAGTTGTTTGTAAGTAAAAGTATTGGTAATACCGCCCAGCCAGTCGGGTGTATAATGACCGAGTACCTGATTTTTGGGATCGGCTTTCGGCAATCCGTTTGCTCCAACAACTATGTTCCCGTTGTTATCGCGTAAATAAACGGTACCAAACAGGGTACCATAAGCCTGACCTACAGAAGCCAGCACATCCACCCCACCTGAAGATCCAATTGTATAATTCTTTATTTGTCCCGCATAATCAAGGATCTCCACCTTGCTTTTATTGCTTGAATAATTCAGTCCGACATTCCATTTGAAATTACGGCTTTGTACAGGGGTTACATCCAGTTGAACTTCAATCCCATGATTATTAATTCTACCGGCATTGATTAGCTGGGAAGTATACCCACTGGCTGCAGTAGTTTTAATTTCAAGAATCTGATCTAAACTAATGGTGTTATACCCGGCAACATCCAAATGGATTCTGTTGTGCCACAGGCTTGCTTCGAGACCAAACTCGGTTGAACGTGTAGTTTCGGGTTTCAAATCCTGATTAAGCTTTCGTTGTGACGATGTTTGAATGGGATTCCCGTCAAAGGCTGTCTGAAAATTATAGACTGTAGCTAATTGATATGGATCGGCATCATTCCCTACTTCGGACCAACCGCCCCGTAATTTCAAAAAATCCAGTATATTACTTTTAATTTTTAAGGCTTCCGACAACACCAGACTTCCGCTGACCGAAGGATAGAAATAAGACCGGTTGTTTCGTGGTAATGTCGACGACCAGTCGTTTCGGCCTGTTATATTGAGGTATGCGTAATTTTTATACGCCAGCTGTGTCGACGCAAAACCACTGTAGACCAACAAACTTGAATAGTAGTTAGAGGAAGTAAGGGCATCACGTGAATTAGTCAACGTATATAAATCGGGCACAGCCAGACGTGGTGCTTTTTGATAGTTGTTTGCATAAGTACGGGTACGCACATTGAAACCTGCCAATCCATCAAAACTGAAATCAGCATTCAGCTTCTTCGTATATTGGAGTATAGCTTCCGTATTCTTTTCATCAACCGTATAGGCATCTTCGGCATACGATCCGTAAGGGGTACCGTTTGTACCATATTTAATGGTGTACTTTCTGCGATCGTTGTAGTAATCGGTACCTGAACGGAATCTAAAATTAAGACCATCCAATATCTTTGCTTCCAGATGAACATCTCCGATAAACCTATTGCGTTGCTGGCTGGTCGTATTGTAATTCGCATTCCAGTACGGATTGCTGTAATAGCTATTGTTCCAGTTTATGTTTCTGTTATTCTTCAATTCGTTTACGTCGACCTGACGCCCAAACCATAAGAATTGCAACATGACACCGGCAGCCCTGTTCCCCGACGGACCACCCGGAAGAGCCGGAGCATCCGTAACAATATAATTGCCCGTGATTCCTACTTTGATATTTTTGGTCAGCTGGTAATTCGAATTGATCGTAAAATTAGTTTTGTTGATTTCCGAGTTCGGTACTGTGCCTTTTTGTTTTTGATCATTCACACCCAACCGGAAGTCATATTTACTATCCGATCCGGCAATGGAAATACCATTATCAAAAGTCAGGCCTGTTTGAAAGAAATCTTTCACATTGTTGGGATGAGCAACAAAAGGAACCGCAACTCCATTTGAAAAGAATTGAGGGATTAGGCGTCCATCCATTTTAGGACCCCAGCTTTCATCAACACCATCATTGATGCCGCCGCCTTTACCGTCAACATAACTAAATTTGCCATTTGATCCCTGTCCAAAAGTATTTTGATAATCGGGTAACGTAGTCACCTGTGAAAAGCTGACGCCTGAATGGATCGAGACTCCCAATCCTTTTTGACCTTTTCCGGATTTAGTGGTGATCAGAATAACACCGTGAGCAGCCCTGGAACCGTATAATGCAGCTGCATTTGGTCCTTTCAGGACACTTAACGATTCGATATCTTCCGGACTCAGGTCGGCAATGGCATTTTTAAAGTCACGGGTAGCACCACCTGAATTTAACTGTGAATTGTCAACAGGTACTCCGTCAACAACAAACAAGGGTTGATTATTTCCGGCAATCGAAGTTTCACCCCGGATAACAATTCGGGATGATCCCATATCTCCCTGTGAATTGGTAATTCTGACTCCCGCCAACTTGCCGGTCAGGCTATTAAGCACATTGGTCTCATTCGAGTTTTGAAGATCTTTATTTTTCAATTCCTGCATGGTATACCCCAGCGATTTTTTTTCTTTGGAGATACCCAATGCAGTTACCACCACTTCATTCAGACGGTTTATTTCTTCGGTCAGATAGAAAGTAGCCGGAACGGATTCATACACATCAATTTCCTGATATTTATATCCGATAGCAGTCACCAACAATGTTACGGGCAATGTCGATACTTTCAGACTAAAATCGCCTTTTGAGTCAGTGACTGTTCCACCCTGCTGACCTTTGAGTTTGATGGTTGCCCCGATAACAGAGACTTTGGTCCCTTCGTCGAGAATAGTACCACTGATAGTATGTTGCTGAGCAGACAATGCAAGTGTTGTCAGGATTCCAAACAGGATAAGAAGTCCTGTTCTTCGTAAGTAATAAACAGAAAACGTCAATTTGTTTCTTAAGAAATTTGATAATTTTACCATACATTTTTTTGTATTGTTGCAGACGCTCTCTCAGTCGGTGTGACAAGAGAGTGCTTACTTTTGTTTATAAATAGAGTGTTTTGATTTTTTTCCCTTATGGAATGTAGCTCTGAGCTAAATCCGAAGGAGTATGCAGAAGATTAAAATCAGCAAGACAGGCTATGACAGTGCATTCGATTTGAAAAAGCAGGATTAGGACTAATTTTTGTTGAGAGAGCAAATTTCATCAAAGACGCTTGTTGTACTCGTGCAGAGAAAAAAAACAATGCTATATCCGATAAAATTCGTGGTGTAATGTAATAACTATTTTTTTTCATTTATTCCTTTTAATCATTTAACTTATAACAATTGGGAGTCAAGAACTTTGTCATCTTTAAAAGTTCCTTTCGGGAATACAAAATTAGTTATTGAATGCTGTATCCAAAATACCACCATTAGGGCATTTTATATACCATGTTTATGGTACTTTTTGATCAGGTTGTAAAATCGGGGTAATCGTCTACACAAAATAGTATGACAATTAAATCTCTGTTTCACAGACACTAAATAAAATATTCCCGGCTAAGAATAAATATCTATAACCGGGAATTCAAATTGTAAAGATCTGTATGATTATAATTTATCTTTCTTAAAAGTTTCTAATCCACTATCCGGATAATTAGTAAACGATGTTGTAACCGGTTTGCATGCTCAGTTAAATTGAGAATACAGATACCAGCCGGTATCCATAGCAGCAATTAATATCAGGTTAAACTCTTTCTCTTAAAACGGTTTATTTGAAAAATTCCATGAAACGGGTTTCTGTATCCCGGCTGATATGCCAGGTACACAACCGAAAAGTTCATGAGATTGAATTACATTCTATCTCATTTTGAATATGTGATCTGTTGTTTTTTATCCCATTAGTCGTGTTGGTCAAAATTATCGTACTTTCGGTTTCCGGTGATCCCTATCAACCCTGTTTGAATATAAATAAAGATGGGTTTTCAATGTCTTCAATTTGTATCTACTGATAGAAGTTATTATTTAATTCACCTCCTTCAATTTGGAAACTTTTAATATTTCTTCATAAAATAAAACTTCTCCACCATCCCTCCTGCATGGAAGTAAAATGGTGGAGAAAATGTTATGAGAAGTATTCAATAAAACTATCAGACTTTATTTTTAATCAGGGTCTTTCTATTTTAATATCTCGGATAATTTTTGCAATAATTCATCACCCCGCAAATTTCTGGCGATGATCTTTCCATTGGGATCGATCAGAAAATTGGCTGGAATAGACTGAACAGCGTATAGCTGCGCTACTTGATTGTCCCATCCTTTTACATCCGAGACATGTGTCCAGGTGAGTTGATCTTTTTGTATGGCTTTTAACCAGGAGTCTTTATCTTTATCCAGTGAAATTCCCAAAATAGCAAAATTTTTATCTTTAAACTGGTTATAAGCCGTTACAACAGTTGGATTTTCCTTGCGGCAAGGACTACACCAGGATGCCCAAAAATCAACCAACAGATATTTCCCTTTGTAATCAGAAAGTTTCACTTGTTTATTGTCTGCATTTGTCTGGGTAAAATCAGGAGCAATTGCTCCAACAGCAACAAGTTTCAGTTTAGCAATCTTTTGGACAAAATCTTTAGCAGAAGCTGTCTTTTTAATTTTATCGGATAATCCATTAAACAGGGTTTCTATCTTTTCTACATCAGGGGCAGGACCACCGATGCTTTTTATGGCATCCAATGAAACAAAGCTGGCAGGATTTGCCTGAACGAATTGAATCTGAGATTTTCTTAATTCATTATCAACAATATCAAATCTTTTTTCGATATCGTCCTTCGCAGTTTCATTTTTAGCTTCACGGGCTGCTGCATATTCAGCAGATAACCCTTTTTGCTTTGATACAGCCGGTGCAATCAACTCTTTGAGCCTTTGATACTCATTATTAACCGGCGAACCGGTAATTTTTGCCCGGAATAGGGAGTCAGGTGAAGCAACTTCAGTCAGACCATCTTCAAGATAAATTTCGAGTATGTCAGCCTTTGTTAAATTTTTGATTCCAACGCTGTTGTGATCTAAAAGAATTCGGGCTTTGACAGGATCAACAATCTGACCTTTCAATACAAAAGTTCCATGATTGATCACCGTCGAATCGGTAATTGTCGTTTTCCCGGTCCGATACGTAAGGTATACTTTTGCCGGAGTTTTCAGATTTCCGATTTTACCGGTAATCTGATATACCCCTGGTTGGGCAAATGCAGATACTGGTAACAAAGCTAAAACAACTAATTTAAAAAGTTTCATATTTATTTATTTATTTTAAAATTACAATTACACTTGAATTATTGGATAAGAAGCGGTAAGAAAAAATCTCACCGCTTCATTTTTAGTTTAGTAAATAGTCATCACACTTATTTTTAAATTTAAGGGATAGCTTCTACATACGTAAATACTTCAACGATATGTGACCTGTGTGGAGTAATTACAGTCGGTTGATTCATCCAATAAGAGACCTGGATAGTCCTTGTCTCAGGATCAAAAGTATTTATCCCGGATGGATCGAGTTCTGCCGATCGGCTATTAGCGGCAGGTTGCCCATAATAGTTAACCACCGAGGTGATTTTATTGGTAGTTTTATCAAATGTAAATACCGGGGCGAAACTCCCAAAGTATGTTCCGGAGGTACCGTTCAGGAAATAATAGCCGTATCCGTCCAGTTCAGAATAATCATAATAGCCTACAGAAGTCGGATCCTGAGTTTTTAGATAAATCGTTTTAGGATATCCGGCTGCAAAAGCAGCATTAGCATAATCGACAAAGGTTCCGGTTACAGTATACACACCATCATATTTGTTTTTTATACCTATCCCAAAAACAGCTTTACTATAATTTCCACTAATGATTCCATGCGATGCAGTTTCTATTTTAACTCCCAATGCATAGGGCGTTGTAAAGTCACTGACAGAAAATCTCGGTGGGTAAATTTTAATAGTTAGTGTAGCCTGTTTTTTCCCTTTAGGAATAACTATATCATAACCAGCCACACTATATAAACCAGAAGGCAAATTTAAATATTCTGTTTTAACACTGTCGTTGTATAAAGTAATCAGCGTAGAGTCAAGTGATAAGTGAACAGCAATGTCCTCAGGTGCACCGTTTATACCGGTATAATTTACAACTATAGGCAGTTCAACAACATCAAGAGCATCAAATGCAGTTGATTTAAACGAAGTCGGAGTTGATGAATTTCTTGCAGGCACATTGAACAGTTCTACAATCCCACTCGATCCATTGTCATGAAATACACTTTCAGCATCGTTAACACAAGAAGCAAGAAAGATAGCCGAAAAGGCAACTATCAGGCTAAATAATTTGTTTATATTTCTTTTCATATTTATTTTATTTTTTGAATGTTATCGATCACAGATTAGTTTAAATCCCAAAAGATTGGATCCGAAAATGCATCTTTCACTTTAGGAACATTTGTATTCAGGTTATACTCTGCCTGGGGGTAAATCTGACGAACCGGTAATTTATCGGCACGTGTTGATTGTGTCCGTGTAGCTACAAAGCTGGTTGTAGGCGATGTACCGCTTATCCGGGGATAGGTGGTTCTTCTGAATTCATTCCAGGCTTCATGTCCATGAATATAATTCAGAGCAATATACTTCTGAGTAATGATGGCTTCAAGACGTTGCGCATCTGTCGTGGAGGCATTATAATCGACAAGGTATTTGCCTGAATTATCCGCTAAATAGGTTGCCAAATCAGTGGCAGGATTAACACCAGAAATAAACGTTTTATTTGCTTTTTCTCTTAAGTAAGTGAACGAAGCAAGAATTCCTTTTTCGAAATCAGATTTTGCATCACCATCAAGCACATGTCCTTTCAATGCAGCTTCGGCTAATAAAAGATAAACTTCGGAAGCCAGAAAAACAGGTTGACCCTGAGTACGGTCTTTAAAAATACCTGTTCCATCACTTTTACCTGACCAGGCATAACGAACCGATGTCGGATTGTTTGTTTCGTCTCCCAGTTGTCCGGCGACAGTAGTAGCCGGGTAACCTTTGTAAACTAATTTTGCTCTGGTACTGTCCTGTAATACGGCCCCGGTATAAAAAGTCAATACATATTTAGATGGGATGTAATAATTGGCTGCTTGTGTTATTGAACCCGCAGTGGAACTATTCAACAAAGTCCAGGCAGGATTCTGTGTTCCCGAAGTACTGTATCCCGGATCGATTAAGGCATCTTCTTTCAGGAAACCATCGGCACTGAATGTTGCAAACTCACTTTGAACAAATGCGTCGATAGATGTACCGGATGCTTTTATCAATAAACGCAACTTGATATTGTTGGCATATTGTTTCCATTTGGTCAGATCACCTCCAAACAAAGGATCTGAAACTTCAGTAAGTCCGAGTAGTGTAGCACCAACTTTACTTTCATTGCTTGTAATATCCGCAATGGCACTATTCAGTTCTTTAACCAAGAGCTGATAGGCAGCGGCATCATCATCAAATGCAGGGGTTAAATTCGCTGAGCCTTTTAGCCCATCTGTCCAGGGAACATTTCCATAAGCATCAATCAACAGTTCGTAATTAAACACTTTTTGAATACGCGCAGCAGCGGCATACAACTCATATTTCGGATTACTTACTGCCTGATCAATAATGTACTGATAATCCCTTAAATTTCCATTCACATCATTCCACAAGGCTGTGTTGTCAGTACTGGTATAATTATAGGTATAAGCACTCCCGAATCCGGAGAGCCCGGCTCCCGGAAGTTGGTAACCTACAAGAAAAGATCCGTATGAATTATAGGTAACAATGTTAGTTGCTGTCGATGCCAAAGCCGCAGGCAAAACAAAATCGACAGTAACGGAAGAGGCAGTAGCAGTGTTCGGATTATTATTGATATCCAAATCGCAAGACTGCAATAAGATAACACCTGCTATTAATATAAATATTATTTTCTTTTTCATATATTTAATTATTATAATGTTAACGAAAGAGTTGCTCCAAAGTACCGTGAAGGAGGAGTTTGACTCAAATTAGATACACCAATTGCATTGTTTCCGTTGGCACTGTAATCAGGATCGGTATATTCGTTGCCCGAAGCAGCCCATAGGAATAAGTTACGTCCCTGCACACTGATTGAAGCAGCCTGTAATGGTTTCAGTTTTTTTATCAATAACTTGGGCAAGTCATAAGTCAGCGTTAACTCACGCCATTTCCAATAAGCTCCTGAATACACATAATTACTGTAGATTCCCCTGTTGTAGGTGGCTGAAGTCCAGAAACCGGATCCTCCGTCGGAAACTGTAATGCTGTTGTTGGCAACATATTTACCGGTTTCAGTATCCAGATAACTGGAATTCGGGAATACAAAACGTTCACGGTTATAATAAGCACTACGTGCCGACGAACCGATAAAGTCAAGCGTATTTCCCATACTAATCGCCGCAGCATAATATCCTCCACGGTACTCAAATAAGCTGGTCAGAGTAAAATTCTTATATTTCAATCTGAGATCAAGTCCTAAGCGATGCCGGGGAGTTGTATTCCCAATGATTTTGGTTTCACTGGCTTTTGACGGGTAACCTGTATTGGCATCTACAATCACTCTTCCCTGATCATCACGGGCATAATCGCTGACAATGATCTGATTTAATTCATACCCTTCCTGTGCATAAATCACACTACTTCCATTAATAGCAATACGATCGTTCGGATTACCGTTGTCGAACAGAGTTTTAAGCAGGTTCTTGTTGTGGGTATAATTTCCACCTATTGTTAAGGTCCAGTCTTTTGTTCGTATAGGTGTCACATGAAGTGATGTTTCAATTCCCTGATTTGTGACTTCGCCCGCGTTGATCAGAAAACGGGTATACCCTGATGATGGGGATACACCTGCTTCAACAGCCTGTCCGGATGTAATGGTTGAGTAATAATTAAACTGAGCATCGACTATTCCTTTGAACAGTTTGAATTCTGCTCCTGCTTCCAGACCTTTCGTGATTTCAGGTTTCAGATTATCCGACACAATCGTTGGGCTTTGTGTGAAATAAGTGCCTTTTGAATAGCCTGTCACCGAACTGAAAGTTGCATTAGTAGCATAAGGTTCTAAATTCACATTCCCTGTTTTTGATACTGACCCCCTTAATTTCAGGTAGTCCAGTACCGGGTTATTCGTTAGTCCTTTAATCGCGTCGGTGACAACAAACGATAAATCGGCTGAAGGGTAGAAATAGGAACGATTCTCTTTCTTAAGTAGCGAAGTATAATCTTTCCGCCCTGTTACATGAAGGAAAAGGTAATTTTTATATCCTGTGAGAAAATCAGCCCAAAGTCCATAGTTTCTATATTTCAATATCGAATTTGAAACGGTTGCTTCCCCGATCCGATTGCTGATATTATAGAGTTCCGGGATCAATAATGCACTGGCGCTTTCTGAACTATATTTTATATTCCTTTCACTATAAGAATATCCCAAAATCAGATTTAAAGAAATGTCCTTAACCTTTTTGTTGAATCCTGCCTGAAAGTCATGATTAACACGTGATGAATTGTACGTAGAATCAGAGACTGAGCCCGATCCGCCGGATTTACCCTCAACATCAACAGAATATTTACTGTATGTCAATTTGGGTGACCATGATTTATCCTGATAGTTTTTCTCGCTCAATGCTCCCCGGTATAAGAAATAAACCCATGGAGCAGGAGAGTATTTTAAATCAATTTTCCCGGTAATAATAGTATTTTGTGCATTCTGCCTGTAATTATCGGCAAGCCAATATGGGTTTTCATACCAGGGGTTAAACCAACCATCGGGTGTTGCCCATTTGTTATTTTTCCAGTCTTTATAACTTGTTAGCGGTATATTCGCCGGAATATTAATTAAATCGTCGTAGACATAATCCGTCTGACTGGTTACATCATAATTGTTTTTGACATAATTAGCTGAATAGTTAAGTTCTAAATTCGATAAAACTTTGCGGGTACCATTAATTCGAAAAGATGTACGGTTGTACTTATCCCCCGGAGTTGTTCCTGTTGCGTCAAGGTATTGTCCGGAAATATAGGTGGTGGATTTATCATCTCCAAAACTGACTGACAAGTCCGATTGATTTTGTATCCCGGTATTCCAGAAATTGTTCCGGTCATTCACGGCACTATACTTAACTGTTTGTTGGTCTCCGTTTTCAAGCGGATATCCCAGATTACGGGTTGAGCCATCAAATGCAGGACCATACTGCTGATTTTCTTCCGGTTTATAAACCTGAGCATCTGCAGTAGATCCGCCCCCGAACTTATTTTGCAGCTTAGGAAAGAAATTTACTTGCTGTGCAGTGGTGGTGTGTGAGAATTTGATGACAGTTTTACCTGCTTTCCCCTTTTTTGTGGTAACCAATAATACTCCATTTGAAGCCTCAGAACCATATAAGGTAGCTCCGGAAGCTCCGTTGAGTACCTGAATTTCCTCGATATCTTCGGGGTTTATGTTGTTCAGGATATCGGCTGAAACGATGGCATTATCCACAACTATTAACGCTTCATTGTTTCCTGTGAGTGAACGATTTCCTCTTAATACCAACCGGTAGTCCGGATTTACACCACTGCTGATGGCATTGACCTGCAAACCGGGTATTTTAGCAGTCAATCCGCCTGCAATCGAAGTAGATTTACCTGCTGTCAGTTCCTCTCCGGTAATTTTCGTAGTAGTATAGCCCTGTTCTCTTTTGGTACGTCTGATACCACCGGCCACAACGACCACTTCATTAAGCTGATTCAGGTCTTCAGAAAGGTATACAGTAATTGGGTCTGTCTCGTAGACTTCAATTTCCTGATTTCTAAAACCGACACTTGAGACAACAATGGTGGCCGGTAAAGATTTTACTTTAAAACTAAAGTTTCCGTTTATATCGGAAACAGCTTTCACTTTTTGACCTTTAATCCGAACGTTAGCTCCAATGACAGAAGATTTAGAATTCTCTTCAAAGATTTTACCCCTGATTTCAATCTGCTGAGCAAAAGCAGATAAGGTAGTCACTACAAACAGGAAAAGAATTCCAAATTTGCGTACGAAATACTTGGGAAACATGTTGTTGTTCCCGAAAAAAAATGGTAGTTTTGCCATACAATTTTTGAATTGTGCGGGCGTACCCTTGATCGGTTTGTCGACAGAGATAGGGGTATGCTCGCTTTTGTTAATAAATATGATTATTTTCCTATTTCAGTGACAAGAGCTTTTCATTTAAATGATTTGTTTGTTCTGCCAATTCTTGCTTTTCTAAATTAAGAAACCCTTCCGAGTGATTATATTTCTGCCCATCGGTCAACACCCATTTCAGAAAATCAGAAACTTCTTTCCGCACATTGTGACTTGAATAGATAAACCCGATCTTTACAACCGGTATCGTTTCGACTTTATTATTCTCTAAAATTGAAATAACCTCATCCAGATTTCCTTCGGTTAATGCTTTTGTATCTTTCTTCAAATCCAGGGGTAATAATGCGATTCCGTCTTTCAATTTACGGGAATTTGTATCATACACATAACCCAGATTATTAAAGGTTAATCCGATAGTATCTCTTTTTATTGCCGAGATCAGGTAAATATCGTCACCCAACACTTTTTTCCCTCTGATTTCAGAAGATACATGGCCAAAGTAGTTTGCCAATGCCGTTGAAGCACAGGCTTTATTATCACGGGCATAAATGGTGGCAGGAAATTTAGGTTTTTCAACTACCGGATCTTCATCAATATTTACTACTTCAAAAAATAATTTATCAATATCTTTTTTAGTTAATCCTCTTTTTGCAGAAGAAAGTATTGGATTATTTCTGTTGGTTACCGGAAGCAACCCGTACCTTCCGGTATAAATTATATCCTGATTATCCTTAAGTTCATCTGTTACCGGTTGATGAGCGATTATGTTCAAATCAGCCGACCCCGGAGTTTCAGGTTTGACCACCAGTTGAATGGATGCTGTTGGATTTACTTTTGCATATTCTGAAATCCATTTTTCTATTAACGGATAAGTAAATCGGGTACCACTTATGACTACAGTTTCATTGACAGCATTTTGAGCTGAAATATTCGTAACCGAAATAAACAATGCTAGTAGCAAAGGATAGAATTGAGTTGTTTTCATATTCTTATTTGTATTAAAATGAATGTAATCGTTGAAATGCCACATCATAATGATCCGGCAATATCTGTGATTAAAAAAAGCAAATTGGATGTGTCAATTATTAATTTTGCCTTAAACAAACAATAATGGACAGGGAGTTGGATGAAAAATCAGTAAGATATGCTACTGCAGCGCATTCGCATATTAGAGGAAGGGATGGAAAGAATTTCAGAAGAGAAAGTAACGTTTAATAACGACAATTCTTGATTTTCATTCAGTGAGAAAATCAGTTGTCTTTCCTGCTTATGTAGCAGGACCTTTTGCGGATTGTAATAAATAGCTTGTTTCATATATTATCTGTTTTAATAGGGAATTGTATCAATTACGATACCTGTACGATCTAATAAACAAAAATTCCTTTCGACAATGCAAAAGTAGTTAATGAATAATGAACCTAAAATACCTATAATAGGGCATATTATATACCATAAACAGGGTAGATAAAATTGAATCTCTTTGAATTTTATAAGACTGATTGATAATACAATTCCTTTTATGATGAACATATGTTCATTACTATTGTTATCTTTGCACTTTCAACTTTTAAATACGCAATACATGCCACGTCCAAAACAAGACCGTAAGATAAGTAATCCACCTTTGATGCAAGGATTTAAGCCTTATGGTATTTTACATAACACGCTAAATCCACTTTCATTATTATTCGACGAATATGAGTGTATCCGTTTGCTTGATTATGAAGGATTGACTCAGGAACAGGCAGCCGTAAAAATGAATGTATCGCGTCCTACATTGACCCGTATCTATGAAAAAGCCCGTAAAACCATTGCAACAGCCTTTGTAGAAGGTAAAATAATTTTAATTGAGGGCGGAAATGTAGAGTTCGAAAAACAATGGTTCCGTTGTAAACGCTGCTTTAAATTGGTAGGAGGACTTGAGAATCATGTCCGTTGTAAGAATTGTCAGTCATTCTGTAAGGATGAATTGACCCCGATAAATAATGAGTAACCGCCAATTTCAGAGATATAAAATCATAAATTAAAATAATTCTATATGAACGATACTTTTGCTGCGAAAGCTGCTAATTGGGATAGTCCCGATAAAATAAATATGACCACTAAATTTTTGAGTGAAATGTTATTTCATATTCATCCTCAATCAAGTTGGAGAGCTCTGGAGATTGGAGCAGGAACAGGTTTAGTTGGTTTAAAAGTTGAACCATTAGTCGGTAAAGTAGTCATGGTGGATACCTCTGAATCTATGTTGGAAGTCTTAAAACAAAAACTTCACAGCGATAGTAAAGTAGAAGTTGTACATGGCGAAGTTTTTGAGTACAAACAACAAGATATTGATTTTGTATTCTCGGCTATGGCATTTCATCATCTATCCGATGTAGAAAAAACCTTACACCACCTGGCAACCATTACCAAGCCAGATGCATGGGTTGTCGTGGGCGATTTAGTAACGGAAGATGGTTCATTTCATCGTTTTGAGCCGATACCCTATTGTGGGTTTGATACTGACGTTTTATCCAAACAGTTCGTTCAGGCAGGCTTCGAGGTGAAGTTAGTCAAAATATATAATGTCATTACCAGGATTACTGACGAAAAGACTACAAATTACGATCAATTTATGCTAATTGCTAAAAGGCAATAACAACAATACCGGAAATGAAAATAGTTGTTTTATCAGATGACCTCAAAATAAATGAATCGCTTGAATCGGAGCACGGTTTATGCATTTATATAGAGACAGAGCATTATAAATGTTTGCTCGATACGGGAGCATCTGATAAGTTCATTCGGAATGCCCAAAAGTTGGACATTGATATTAAAGCAGTTGATTTTGTGTTTATCTCGCATGGTCATCTGGATCATATTGGAGGATTACCGGCATTCCTGGAGTTGAATGAAAAAGCAAAAATTGTATTATCAAAAAATGCAATTAATCAAAAGTTCTTTTCAAAACGAAATGGATATCATCAAATAAGTTCGAATTTCGATTTCAACACTTTTTCAGACAGATTGATATATGTTGAGTCGGAAATTGTTTTTAGAGACGAGATTCATGTGTTTACTTCAAAAACGAGTAATTATCATTCTCCTAAAGCTAATACCACGCTGTACAAAGAAACAAAAAATGGTATGGAGCAGGATGACTTTAATCATGAGTTTATAATAAGTTTTGGTACTGACAACTTATTTATATACACAGGTTGTGCCCACAAAGGACTTTTGAATATATTGGACTCAATTTCATTATTCCCCACAAAAAAAATTAATTATGTAATGGGAGGATTTCATTTATTGGATAGTAAAATTGAAGAGGAATTTGAAACTTGTGCCGAAATTGAAAAAATAGCATTAAAACTTAAGAAAAAATATCCACAAACAAATTTTATAACAGGACATTGCACTGGAGAAAAGAGTTACATAGAATTGAAGGAGCAACTAAACGAACAGTTAACAAATTTTTACACAGGATATTCAATTAATATTTAATGGAATAAATCCATAGCATTAATCATATTTAAACGTAGAAGTGACTGACAACAAAGGATTAGTAAGTACTCATGGAATGGGCAATTTCCATAAGAACAAAGAGCAATCGACAGGACTATACCACGTAAGACAAGGGAAGAAATATTGTCGCAAAGCGGGAATTATTGGAAAAAGGATCAAAAACAAATAAAATTATATAAATTATGAAAATTGCTATACCAACAAAACAAGACAACCAAATCGATGCTCATTTTGGACACTGTGAATTCTATCGTATTTACACTATTTCAGATCATAATCAAGTGATTTCAGATGAAAGAATCGATTCGCCACAAGGTTGTGGCTGTAAATCGAATATTGCTCAGGTATTCGAGAATGAAGGCATTAACACTATGTTGGCAGGTGGCATTGGTGATGGAGCCGTCAACGTCCTGAATGCACATGGCATCAATGTGATTCGTAACTGCCGGGGTCATGTATCCGAACTTGTACAACAGTATTTAGCCGGATCTGTATATGACAGCGGTTCAAATTGTGCAGCTCATACTACCGGACACGAAGAAGGACATGTCTGTAATCACAATTAAATTGGTTGGATTATGATTGAACGCGAATACAAATTCAGAGTTGCCTACCCGGATACGGATAAAATGGGGACCATGCATCATGCCAACTATGCAAAATACTACGAAGCAGCCCGTTGGGAATTGTTTCGCAGCATTGGGGTTTCGTATCAATCGGTGGAAGATGCGGGTATCATGTGCCCGGTAATCCGTATGAATTTCAGGTTTATAAAAGCAACACACTACGACGAACAACTCACTGTCAGAACAACATTGAAAGCCATTAAAGGCGTACGAATCTGGTTTGAGTACAAGCTATATAACGAGCTAAATGAACTGATTAATGAAGCTGAAACAGAACTGGCATTTGTGGGCAGGGATAATTGGAAACCTTGTGGGTCTCCTGATTTTTTATTATCGGCAATTGCCGACAATTCACGATTGAAATTAATCAGCAAATAACAATACACTATGTTTGATTTCCGCTTAAAAGTTTTTCATACAGTTGTC
>Ga0302206_1000297_pt1 | contig 20264 bp, 12 predicted proteins | sample II_Fen_E2_1_FD_194581 | JGI IMG/M metagenome (GOLD analysis project Ga0302206, IMG submission 194581) | Peat permafrost microbial communities from Stordalen Mire near Abisko, Sweden - II_Fen_E2_1 | ecosystem: Environmental > Terrestrial > Soil > Wetlands > Permafrost | place: Sweden: Abisko...
AAAAGCATATTATTCCTCTATCAGAGATAAGTCAAATGGGAAAGATATTTTCTCTTTTAATCTTTATGAATCTGCCAGACCCAATCCTGTGTCCTATATGAAAGGTAAAGTGTATGATAAGGAGACAAGTAAATTATTAACGGCAGATTATGAGCTAATTAACCTTTCAACAGGTAAAATAATTATAAAGAATGTTACTGATGAAACAGGTAATTTCCTTGTTTGTCTGCCTTCAGGATATAACTATGGGATAAATGTCAGCAAACCGGGTTACCTTTTTTATTCAGAAAATTTTATGTTTGAAGGAATACATACTGCTTCAGAACCCTATATTAAGAGAATAGTTCTTAATCCAACTAAAGTAGGAGAGAAGATGCTGCTTTCAAATGTGTTTTTCGAGATCGATTCCTGGCAATTGAAAAAGGAATCCATGACAGAACTCGATAACCTGGTAACTCTTCTGTTAGAAAATTCAAATATGATTATGGAAATCGGTGGTTATACCGATTCTACAGGATCGCTGCAATATAATATGGCATTATCTGAAAAAAGAGCTTTATCGGTTGTCAACTATCTTATCAGGAAAGGGATTTCATCTGAGAGACTAATATATAAAGGATATGGAAATACTTCACCACTTGGTGATAATGTGACTATTGAAGGCAGAAAATTAAACAGAAGAACCGAAGCAAAGATTGTTGAATTAAAAAATTAAAAAATGGCTGTCTATTGGTTAAACAGCCATTTGTTCTCACTCTGATTGAATTCAGACATTGAATTTCACTTGCTTTTATCAGATAGCAATCATGGTATTTAAATATTTATTGATGTTAATGTTGGAGCTTGCTAACACTTTTACAGGAATGGAAAAATAGATTCCTGTTCCGGTAAGACCGTTGCATTCAACCGAAATTGTCCCATCCAACATTTGAATTAGCTTCTTGGCCAGGGTAATATTGATAGCTGTATAGGTATCATTGTGCAGAACGAGAGATTCGTTCAAATCTTCTGTTTGAAGAAATTCCTTGCATTTAAAATAACCCTGGCCGGAGTCGAGAATATAGAAGTTTACTTTATCGTCTCTGAGAAAGTACCCAATCTTTATATAACCTGAACTGGTGTTTTTTAATGAATTCTGGAACAGACTTCTAATTACCCTGTAAATCTTGTTCTTATCAATAATAACCTCTATAGAATTTGAGAACTGGATCTCAGTAACGAGTTCAATATCTTTATGACCTTCTTTGTGTAGTTCTTCCCTGAATTCTGAAAGAAGATCATCAAGAAACCTGTCGAGTTTATAAATTTTTGAATCGGATTTTGAATTGCCTGTATCAATTATTGCCGAATCAAGAAAACTATCGAACAGACCAATTAATTGTTCACATGAAGCTAATATCTGACTACTGAATTCCTCCCGGTCAGAATTATTGCAGCAATCATCTTTCATCAGAAATGAAAATGCAACAATTGCATTCATGTGTGTTCTCATCTCATGAGACATCCCTGTTAAAACCGTTGGACAATTTATCATTATATCATTCGATGATTTCATATCGTTTCCCTTTATTCTGATCTTCCACTTTGAGTTATTGTCGCTATGTGAAAAGTACATTAATATTAAGTTTTAAGGACCTTTACTTTAATCCCCTGATTATCTTTTTTGCATCATCTTTATATATACCGCTCTCTTTTCCAATAGTTTTAAAAAGTTGTTTTGCCTTTTCAGTTTCATCAGTATTGAGGTAGCATAAGGCCAGATACCATTGAGCCTGGTCAACATATAGATTGTTTTTGTCATCAATTACTTTTCCAAATGATTGTTTTGCTTCAGGATATTTTTTCTCTTCAAAATTTGAAACACCTTTTAACAAAACTGTCTGCATATCATTTGGCTTCTTTTTCAGCACTTTATTGAATAGAATTTCGGCTTTCTCGTAATCATGGGTATTATAGAACTCTATGGCAAGTGTGAAATCAGCATCAGCAACTGACTGAGCTGACCTTTGACTTGTCGGCGGTTCATAAACCTTATAATATTGTTTCATTATTTTCTCACTGCTAAGGTTTTTGCCCGAAAACAATGTAATGCTTCCAATCAAAATCAGGCCGGCCAAAACAGCTGCATATCTGATGTATGCTGATTTCTTTAAGCCTTTTACCGGTTGTACTGCCTCTTTTCGCTGATTTTCAATTTTGGCGAGTTTCGTCCTAAGTGACATTACATTCTGGTTCTTAAGAATATCATCAGTACGTTTCCTGAGATTGACCTCATTTCTGAGTTTCTGGTTACCTTCAAGCTCCCTTAGGAACCATTGTTTTTCTGTATCGCTCATCTCACCGGCATTATACCTCTCGATGAAATATGAAAAATCAATTGTTTTCATAGATATTAAACGTTATTTATTTAAATTTCATATTTTCTGACTACTAATACATAAGTAAATAAATCACTCAGTATCAACAGTATATTTTCATTTTTAAGTGCTTTTGTTAAGCAACCCGGATGTTTTATTTATTAATAGGCTAAACTTATAATAAACCGTCAGTAAAACTAAAAATCAGTTTACCTGTTTTTTGTTAAAACAGGATATATTTATTTTATCAGATAATAATCGGGGGCATGACTGTTTTAATGACTCCATCACTGTCTCCACCACGAACATAAATCATCTCTTCATTTGAAAGTGCAAACTCAGTGAAAATGTCTTTTGTCAACTTGGAATTCAGGGTTTTCATATTTTTTATTTATTAGTCAGGGTTAATCTTATTTCATTCTCTATACTGATACATGTCGGTATACCCTGTTTTGTGACACGAAAAAATCAACTATTTTTAAAATATTTTTTTATCAGCACATTATCAGATAATTAGGAAGCACAATATTTTTCATGATTAATGAATTTGATTTGGTTTTATTATCTTTGTCCGGGAAAATATTTGGGGAATACTGTAAAACGATGAATCCTGTCCATGAATTTTCATAATCAATTTATCAGATTTATTACATATGTTTTTGTTTTTGTAGGATGTCTCAATACATCTGTTTTACGTGGTGCGGAACTAACTGTTTCAACTTTTGTACAAAATAATCAGGCAATCGCCTTAAATTCTGATTCCACAAATAAAAAGTCAACAGGTACAGAAATCCTCAATGAGATGCTTGAAAGCTTTCTTAAAAAAAAAGATCTGGCAGATGGCGGACAAATAGTTGAAAAAATATTGCTGAAAATAAGCGCTGAGAATCTTCACGATATTAGTTTACCTGAATCCTATTATTTCATAGGGATTTATCATTTAATGTCGAGGAACTATAAGGAAGCCATTCGTTATTTAGATCTTTGCATTTCTGTAAAAGAAAGAAATAAGGAATATGATTCCAGGTATGCCAGAGCGTGTTATAATCTTAGTGTTGCATTCGCTAATCTGGGAGATTTAAATGAGTTTGAAAATTATGCTTCCAGATCTCTTGAGATAGGGAAGACAATATATGGAGAATCGAATCCGGGATTATTAAGTTCATATTTATCACTGATAAGTGCATATACTGATCTGAAGGAATATGAAAAAGCAATAAGTAATTCAAATATTGCATTAACAATAGCCAATAATAATATTCAAACTGTATCTCCTTCTGTCTTCGCAGATCTTTACTTTAATCTGGGTGTCTGCTCAAACAGACTCGCTGATTTTTCAAAAGCAAAAATATACTTTGATAAAACAGAATCAATTTACAGGAATTCCGGTTTAGATCAGAATGACAATTATATTAATGTATTGAACGGTCTGGCTATAAATTACAAATCACTGGGTCTTAATTCAGAATCAGCTGATTATTATGAGAAGGGAGTCACTCTCGCTATCTCCAAAAGTTCATCATTAGCTTTAAACTTAATAAATAGCTATTCTATATTTCTTGGGAATGATAATAAGGCTCTGAAAGGTGTTAAGTTACTTGAAGATGCACTTTATCGCGCAAAGGCCACCTATGAGCTGAATCCTCACAACTACTTTGAAGTTCTTAATAACTATGCTGACTATTTAAAAGAATTTAAGATTGACATTAAAAAATCTATCGAAAGTTATGAAAAGTGTCTTGGATATCTTAAAATTAATGGTCAGGATATTCTTTTAAAAACTTCAGTCTACATCGGATATTCACGTGCCCTGGAAGCAGATGGTAATCCCGAAAAAGCTCTGGAAATTATCCAGTTGTTACTCTTTCCTGACCAGTCAGATACGAAATTAAGTGGAAACTTAATAAATCCCCGTGCGGAAATCTTAAAACCCGACATTACATCACTTAAGGTTCTTAAGTTAAAATACAATATTTTATGGGATCTATATAAGAAGAAAGCTGATCTGAAAACCCTTGAGGCTGCTTCAAATACCTCAGAATTAATAGTTTCGCTTCTTGATAAAGTAAGAATCAACATCAGTGAAGAAGATAGCAGATTGATACTGGGCGATAAATACAGAGACTCATATCTGAATGCAATACGCGACTTTTATCTTCTTTACAATAAAACTGCTGATCTTCATTATCTTGAACTGGCTTTTGAATATTCAGAAAAAAGCAAAGTAGCTGGCCTGCTGACCTCCACAAGGGAATTGAAAGCTGCTCAATTTCACATACCCTCCGAGATAGCCGACATTGAACGTGATCTCCAACATGAAATAAGTCTTATTACTGAACGTATAGCTGATGAATCATCTGTTGAAAAACCCAATTTAACACTTATCTCCAATTGGAAGGAAAACCTTCTTAATTACAGCAGAAAAAGAGATTCCCTGGTATTGGTTTTTGAAAAACAATATCCCGATTATTATGCTATAAAATATAACACGCAAATGGCTGGACTTAAGGATATTCCCGGGATAGTCGGCAAGGATGGAAATTACATTAATTATGTCTTGGCAGATACTGTGCTCTATACTTTTATAGTTAATAGGAGACATCAGCAATTACTCGCTTTTCCAATCGATTCTTCATTTTTTAAGGATATCCGAAAATTCAGAAGCTTACTTTCAATGCCGTTATCTTCGGATGATGCCTCACTGAAGTTCAAAGAATTTCAGACTGTTGGTTACAGATTGTATAAGAAGCTTATTGATCCTGTAAGGCCATTTCTTATCTCTGATAAAATGCTAATCTCTCCCGACAATATACTTTCATATTTGCCCTTTGAAACTATTCCGTCATCCGAAGTTAATGTGGAAGGTATCAGGTACGGAGATCTAAGTTATCTTATGAATGATTTTGATATTTCATATACTTACTCTGCAACTTTTACCGCTGAATCAGAAAAAAAGGAGTACAGAAGAAGTAATAAATTAATTGCTTTTGCCCCGGATTATCCAAATCCAATTGATATCCAATCCACATTAATGTCGAGACAGGCAGGAATGGGGACACTGAACGATCTTCCTTTCGCCCGGCAGGAGGCGAAATATGTATCAGATATCACTGGTGGAAAGTTATATGAAAACAGAGAAGCAAAAGAATCAGTTTATAAAAATGAATCAGGTAAGTATGATATAATCCATCTTGCAATGCATACTCTTCTGAATGATAAGGACCCTATGCATTCAACACTGATCTTCAGCCGTGGAAATGATTCATTGAACGATGGTTATCTTAAAACTTTTGAAATTTATGGCATTCCTCTTAGGGCAAAAATGGTTTTTTTAAGCTCTTGCAACACGGGCGCCGGGCTTTTATTTTCTGGTGAAGGGATTTTAAGCCTTGCCAGAGGTTTTATTTACTCGGGGAGTCAGTCGGTAGTTATGTCGATGTGGGAGATTGAAGATAAATCAGGAACGGAGATTGTAGAAAAATTCTATGATAATCTTAAGCAGGGTTATTCGAAAAGTGTTGCACTGAAAAGAGCAAGAATTGCATTTCTCAGGAATGCAGATCAGTTGAGGTCCCATCCATACTTTTGGTCTGCTTTGGTAGTATATGGCAATAATACGCCATTATACTTTTCCGGCAAATTGAAAATCGTAATTGTAATAATTGTTGTAATATTAATTCTATCTCTCGGACATTATTTCTGGAAACGGAGATATTCCTGATATTCCGGATCTTCTTTCATGAGCTCCAGAAGAACTTCTTTACACAAATATTTTTTTCTTCTTGCATAAACCTCACTTTTAAGATTCATTTTCACAGCAATTTCTTCATACGAATTACCCTCGGAAAATAAATTCAGTACCATCTGTTGGTCGGGTTTTAATTTTTGAAATATCCGGCTTACAATCCTTTCCAGAATCGGATCGGATTGGTCTTCGAGTCCCTCTTCTTCGGGAAGGTCCACATCGAGTTCAACTGTTCTTTGTTTTTTTCTGAGTTGGGCACTCCAGACATTACGTGCAATTCCAAAAAAGTATCCCTTAAGATCTGTGGTAAGATCCATATTATCTTCGGTGATCTGATTGTAAAGTACAATTATAGAATCCTGGAAGACATCTGATACATCTTCAATAGAGCCGCTATTACCCAGAACATGAATTTTAACTGATTGAAAATAATTATCATAAAGCCAATTCAGGATCTTATCATCCTGATCGCGTACACCATTTATTATGTTAATATCAGAAATTTTTTTAAATAACCCCATGTGGTTAGTCGAATCTATTGGCAAATATAGTATTTCCAAATTCCAAAACTCTTTTTACCAAGCCTGAGGTTCTGATTTTATCTTAAACGTGGGATTATCTTAACTAAAATATAAATATCTTTACCTTGTCTAAAAATAAATTTCCGGAAACCTCAAATGTCTTTTCCTTTTGTAAAACAACCTGATGCCATGGATTGTGGACCTGCCTGCCTTAAAATGGTGGCAGGATTTTACAAAATGAATTTTTCTCTTGAATCCCTTAGAAAAAAGTGTTATATAACCAGGGAAGGTGTCTCATTCCTTGGACTTTCTGAAGCTGCTGATTCTTTGGGGTTTAGAACTATAGGTGTTAAGATACCTTTTGAGATAATGAATGAAAATGTCCCCTTACCTTGTATAGTGCACTGGCGACAAAAACATTTCATTGTCGTGTATAAAATAAAGAATGAAAAAATATGGGTTGCTGACCCTGCAATGGGTCTGATTACATACAGCCGTGAAGAATTTGTTAAAAATTGGGCATCTACAGTCGTCGATGGAAATCCTGCAGGACTGGTTTTAATAATTGAACCTACTCCGTCGCTTTTTAAGAATGAGAACGAGAAGGAAAAAGTAAATGGGTTTAAGTTCCTGTTTAAATATTTCCGTCTTTACAAAAAATATTTATATCAGCTGGTTTTGGGGCTCTTCCTGGGAAGCTGCATTCAGCTTGTAATACCTTTCCTTACGCAGGCTATTATAGATATTGGTTTGAATAATAATGATATTGGATTCATCTATCTCATCCTTTTTGCCCAGCTCGCTCTGGTTATCGGAAGAATGTCAGTTGAGTTTATAAGAGGATGGTTACTTCTTCATATCGGTTCAAGAGTGAATGTAGCAATCATATCGGGATTCCTTCAGAAACTGATGTCGTTGCCTGTAGCTTTTTTTGATACAAAACTTACAGGGGATATTCTTCAGCGAATCGAAGATAATAACAGGATTGAAGAGTTTCTAACTTCAGCCAGTCTGAATATATTGTTCTCTTTTTTCAATCTGATTGTATTTGGCATTGTGCTTGCTGTTTTCAGCTTTAAGATCCTTGCCCTGTTTCTTACGGGGTCAGTATTATATATTTCCTGGGTTTCGATGTTTATGAAATCAAGAGCCCGTCTTGACCATCAGCGTTTTAAGCAGATGTCCGTATCGGGTAGCAAACTCATAAACATTGTTAACGGGATGCAGGAGATAAAACTGACACAAAGTGAATTAAGTATGCGATGGGACTGGGAAAAGCTACAAGCTACTCTGTTTGGTCTAAAAGTAAAAGGTCTGAGCCTGATTCAATACCAGTCTGCCGGAGCTACATTCATAAATGAAGTAACCAATGTTCTCATTACAGTTGTTGCTGCAACTGCAGTTCTAAAAGGTAACATGACCTTAGGTATGATGCTTGCTGTTCAGTTTATTATAGGTCAGTTGAATGTACCTGTAAGTCAGATAATTGGATTTTTCCGGATGTCGCAGGACGCCAAAATGAGTCTTGACCGGCTTGCTGAGGTACATAATCTCGAAGAAGAGGAACCTGATCCTGAAGTGAAAGTTCGTAAACTTCCTGACAAGAAAGACATATATTTTAATAGCCTTTCCTATCAATATGAGGGTCCGCGTTCGCCATTTGCATTAAAAGATATTGACTTGTTTATAGAAGAAAATAAAATAACCGCAATCGTTGGAACAAGTGGTAGCGGAAAAACTACTTTGTTAAAGATGCTCCTTGGTTTTTATCATCCTGTTTCAGGTGAAATACTTATTGGCGACTTGCGTTTGTCTAATATAAGTCTGAAAGTATGGAGAGAAAAAGTGGGTGCAGTTATGCAGGACGGCTTCTTATTTCCCGACACAATTGCTGCTAATATCGCTCCCGGTGCAGAAGAGATAAATGAGGAAAGACTTATTAAGGCTGTTGATATAGCAAACATTAGAGGATTTATCGAATCCCTTCCCCTTGGATATAATACCAAAATCGGTGCAAATGGTCATGGATTAAGTGAAGGCCAGAAACAACGGTTTCTTATAGCCAGAGTAATCTATAAGAATCCCGATATTATAATTTTTGATGAAGCAACCAATTCTCTCGATGCAAATAATGAAAAGGTAATAGTAGAGAACCTTGCCGAGTTTTTTGAAGGCAAGACAGTTATTGTGGTAGCACATCGTCTGAGTACTGTAAGATACGCCGACAAAATTGTTGTTTTAGACAATGGCAGGATAATTGAGACCGGTACACACGAATCGCTTATAGTAAACCGGGGAGCATATTATAATCTTGTAAAGAATCAACTTGAACTGGGTAGTTAACCAAGCTATATGAAAGATCAGAGACCTGAAATATTATATTCTGACCCTGTCAGGGAGATTATGGGAAGGCCTCCGAGGAGAATACTCAGGTGGGGTACATCTATTATGTTATTAATTTTTGTTCTTTTTATTCTCTTTGCCTGGCTTATAAAATATCCTGATACAATACCTGCCCCGGTTGAAATTACCACGACCAATCCGCCTGTAACTCTGGTTACTAAAATAACGGGACATATAAACTCATTTTTTGTTAAGGAAAGAGAAAAGGTAAGTGCCGGGCAACTTGTTGCAGTAATGGAAACTACAGCCTCACTGAACGAAATTGAACTGCTTAAACAAACAATTGACACTATTAAAGAGCCTGAATTACAATCTTATAGATTATTACCTCTTTTTTCCGATCTTGGCGAGCTTCAGGGATATTATGGCACTTTTCTGAAGAACCTTTCTGATTTAAATAATTATGTGATTAATGTTTTTAATGGCAGCAAAATAGCTTCATTAAACGATGAGATAAAAGGAATTCAGGAATTTATCAACAGATTAAGTGTAAAAGAAAAATTGTATTCTGAAAATCAACGACTTGAGACAAAAAAGTTTAACAGGGACTCTTCTCTGTTTACCGGTAAAGTGATACCTGAAAGCGAGTTTGAAACTTCGCATCAGTCACTTTTGAAAGTGAATATTGACTTGCAGCAGGCACGCCTTGATCATTCTGCAAAATCGATTGAACTGGCTGAAAAACGACAACTTTTAGAGGATTATCGCATAACAATGATAAACGAGAAGGAAAAGCTTGTTTCAGTTTTACGTGAGTCGTTTTTGAACCTTAAGGCACAGATAAATTTATGGGAAAACACTTACCTTCTTATCTCTCCGATTGAAGGGATAGTTTCATTTACGAAGTTCTGGAGTGCAAATCAGTCAGTAGTTAAAGATGAGCCTGTTGTCAGTATCGTTCCTGTCGAAACAGGCAATTTCCTCGGAAGAATAAACCTTCCGATGCAACGATCAGGTAAAGTAAAAAAAGGACAATCAGTCAATATTAAACTAAGTGGTTATCCTTACCTGCAATATGGAATGGTAAGAGGAATTGTAAAATCTAAATCTCTGGTACCTGCAGGTGATACTTATGTAATCGAAATTGAACTGCCTGAAGGACTTTCGACTTTGTATGGAACAAAACTGGATTTTACCCAGAATATGCAGGGTACAGCAGAGATAATTACTGAGAATATAAGGCTGCTTCAAAAGATAGTAAATCCTTTCCGTTATATGGTTTCAAAAAACAGAAAATAATCCCATATCATTTTTTTGAGTAAGGTTCATAATCTTCATCTTTTGAGGAAGTTGGAAAAGAAGTACCGGACGAAGATTTTGTTTCAGTTCCTGATTTATTTTTATCTTTCTTAAAATACTTTTGATACAACCTTATGCCTAAAAAGGCTATAAGTGCAGATACTATCAGAATTTGAGAATTATGCATATTGGTTGCGATTTACATTTAGTTTCCCGGAACTTTATTGTTGATTGAAATTATCATTCAAATATATAATTTATCTTCCTGAATTATTGTAACGGTGATTCGAAAACACAGATTTATTAGTTACAATGTTTTACTTCTGATACTGTTAAGTTGTCTTAATATCTGATTCTCACATTTATTTATGTCAAAACTTTGAGTTTTATTAAATATTTCAATATTTTCGTACTCTGAAATTCCCATGGATTGCCATGGTGTAAATTACTGATAAAGAGCTGAACTATAAAAGGATTGATTATGACCAAGAAAAATCCGGATGACTCTGTTCGTGAAGAACAATCCGGGGCAGATGAAAATGCCCTCGGAACTGAGGATGCCACACAAGCGGAAAACGCGCAAGAACCTGACTCTCTGGAAAATGCTGAAAAGGCTGAAGAAATTACGGAGAAAGTCGCTGAAAATGAGGAGTATAAGCTGGAAAATGAATCTGAGGTAAAGAAGGAGAAAGAAGAACCCAAACCTGAAGATACACATACCTTTGAAGACATTGAGCTTCCCCAGGTTGATTATTCAGGATACTCCAAACATGAACTCGTTGAAACATTAGGCCTGATAGTGGAAAACCGGCCTACTGTTGAAATAAGGGACGATGTAGAACGTATTAAAATACTCTTCTATAAGAAATTAAAGAGTGAATCGGATGAAAGAAAAAACATATTTCTTGAAGGCGGAGGAAAGATAGAAGATTACAGGCAGTGGGTCGACCCTGATGATTCACGTGTAAAACATCTACTCGAAAAATATAAAGAGAAAAAGACAGACTATAATAAGATTCAGGAAGCTGAAAAATATGATAACCTTAAGAAAAAGTACGATATAATTGATAAAATTAAGGATCTTGTAAACAGAGAGGAGTCAATAAATAAAACTTTTCATGATTTCAGATCCCTGCAGAATGAATGGCATTCTATAGGTGTAGTTCCTCAGAATTCACTTAAAGACTTATGGGAGAACTATCATCATTACGTGGAAATCTTCTATGATTATATTAAAATCAACAAGGAACTCAGGGACCTTGACCTGAAAAAAAACCTGGAATCAAAAGTTACTTTATGTGAAAAGGCAGAAGAACTTCTTCTTGAACCTAATCCTGTAAATGCTTTCAGATCACTGCAGGATTTTCATAATCAGTGGCGGGAAATAGGGCCGGTTCCACAGGAATCCAAGAATGAGATTTGGGAAAGATTCAAAGAGGCAACTTCTCAGATTAACAAACGACATCATGAGTATTTCGAAAAGCAGAAAGACGATCAAAAGAAAAATCTTGATGCTAAAATAGCTCTTTGCGAGGAAGTGGATACAATCAATTTGCTGGAAATTAAAAACTTCAAGGAATTTGATGAAAGGGCAGATAAGGTTGTAGAGCTTCAGAAAATGTGGCGGACAATTGGATTTGCTCCTAAAAAGCAAAATAATAAAGTTTATCAGAGATTCAGAGAAGCCTGCGATGTCTTCTTTGAAAAGAAGAGAGGATTTTACGCCGATAACAAGGAGATTCAACTTAATAACCTGCAGCTGAAGAATGAATTATGTGTACAGGCTGAAGCTCTTCAGGAAAGCACCGACTGGAAAGCAACTTCCGATGCCCTTATTAAACTACAGAAAGAGTGGAAAGAAATAGGCCCGGTTCCAAGGAAACAATCGGAAAGATGCTGGAAAAGATTCCGCAAAGCCTGTGATCACTTCTTTAACAAGAAAACTGAATTCTTTGCAGCCCTTGATACTTCATACGAAGACAACCTTAAAGAAAAGCTTGGTATTATTGAGGAACTTGAAAAATTTGAACCGGGAATAGATGTTCAGGCTGCATTTGAACGTTTGAAAGAGTTGCAAAGAAAATGGACCGAAATAGGATTTGTGCCTTTTAACCTTAAAGATGAAATCACTAATAAATATCGGATTGCAATCAATAAGGAGTTTGACAAGCTGAAAATTGGAGACGACGACAAAAGCATCCTTAAATACAAAACTAAACTCGATAACCTTAAGGCAAATCCAAAAGCTTCGAGAAAAGTCAGGAATGAGCGGGATAAATTCTTTACAAAGATAAAACAACTTGAGGGAGACATTGTATTATGGGAAAATAATATTGGTTTCTTTGCAAAATCTACAAATGCTGATACAATGATTAGGGAAGTAGAAGATAAGATAGAGAATGCTAAAAAACTGATAAAAACTCTTGAAGAAAAAGTCAAGATTATAGACCAGTCAGGTCTTGATGATTAATGAAAATGAATTCTTAAATTTAATTTAAAACTTTCACTGCTTTGACAGACGTTAAATACGTATTCGTAACCGGGGGCGTAACTTCCTCTCTGGGGAAAGGTATTATTTCAGCTTCCCTTGCAAAATTATTACAGGCAAGAGGCTATTCTGTTACAATTCAAAAACTCGATCCATATATAAATGTTGATCCTGGGACTCTTAATCCTTATGAACATGGCGAATGCTATGTAACACTTGATGGCGCTGAAACGGACCTTGACCTGGGGCATTATGAACGGTTTTTGAATGTTCCGACAAGTCAGGCCAATAACGTTACCACGGGTCGAATATATCAGTCTGTTATTAATAAGGAAAGGAAAGGTGATTATCTTGGAAAAACTGTGCAGGTTATTCCACATATAACTGATGAGATAAAAAGAAGGATCAAACTGGTCGGTTCAGGTGATAAATTTGATATAGTTATCACTGAAATCGGGGGGACTGTTGGCGACATTGAATCGCTTCCGTATATTGAATCTGTCCGCCAGTTGAAATGGGAACTTGGAACACAAAACTGCATTGTAATTCATCTGACGCTGGTTCCATATCTATCTTCGACCGGAGAGTCAAAAACAAAGCCAACGCAACACTCTGTAAAAGAGCTTCTTGAAACTGGAATACAACCCGATATATTAGTCCTCAGATCAGAAAGGCACCTGAATGAAGACATAAAGAGGAAAGTAGCTCTCTTCTGTAACGTAGAAGAGAATGCAGTTATTGAATCGGTTGATGTTTCAACTATTTATGAGGTACCAATAAAAATGCTGGAACAGGGCCTTGACAGGACGGTTCTCAGAAAAATGGCACTTCCTGTAGATCAGGAACCACCTCTTACCGAGTGGAGAGAATTTCTTACTAAACTAAAGAATCCAAAACATTCAATAAAAGTAGGGCTTGTCGGTAAATATGTCGAACTTCCAGATGCTTACAAATCAATTGCAGAGTCATTTGTACACAGTGGTGCAATGAATGAATGCGAAATTGATGTTGTATACATTCATTCGGAAGATATTACTGAAAATAATGTTATAGACAGATTAAGTGGTCTCAATGGAATCGTGGTTGCTCCTGGTTTTGGATCACGTGGCATAGAAGGGAAAATATTAACTGCAAAGTATGCAAGGGAAAATAACATTCCTTTTTTTGGTATTTGTCTTGGCATGCAATGTGCAGTCATTGAGTTTGCAAGGAATGTTCTTAACCTGGAAGGTGCCCATTCAACGGAAATAAATCATAAAACAAAATATCCCGTAATTGATCTTATGGAGGAACAAAAAAGTATCATTGACAAAGGTGGAACGATGAGACTTGGGGGATATAAATGCATCATTGATAAAAATTCCAAGACATTCGACTCATATCAGAAAACTGAAATTGTTGAAAGACACAGGCATAGGTATGAATTCAATGATAAGTATTATGATGATTTCAAAAACCACGGGATGATACCGGTAGGAATTAACCCGGAGTCAGGTCTGGTAGAGATTATTGAAATACCTGATCATAAGTGGTTTGTCGGAGTACAGTTTCATCCCGAATATAGCAGTACTGTCATTAATCCACACCCTCTGTTTGTTAGTTTCGTAAAGGCCTGTATAGGCTAGAAATGCCAAACATTGCATTTCAATAATAATTAGTAATTATAATTTTTTTCAATCTGTAAACCAATAATTTTAATTAACCCTGAAGAATGGATAGAAATACAATAACAGGCCTTATTCTGATTTTCGTGATCTTCATAGGGTTCAGTTTATATAATAGCAACCGGACGAATAAAGCATTTGATAAGGCTCTGGCTTTAGCAGAATCTGATTATTCAAAGGGAAATCTTGAAACAGCAAGGACAGAATTTATTGATGCTCTCAGGTTTAAACCAAATCAACCTGATGCAATGGCAAAAATAAATGAGATCAATCTTAAACTTGGCAATTTACCCGAGAAACAGAAATCAGATTCTCTGAATGCTCAGCAGCCGGTTTCAGTAGTTGCTGCCTCTAATTCCAATGTCCCGGGTATAAAAACAGATATTAATCAGTACGGAGCTTTTGCACAATCGGCAATAGGTGAGAATGAGTTTATTACTCTGGAAAACAATAAAGTTGAACTTAAAATTTCACTTAAGGGCGGAAGGGTATACTCTGCCCGGCTGAAAGATTACAAAACCTTTGATGCTCAGCCTCTTATCCTATTTTCAGGCGACTCAACTGTTTTCGGTTTTAATTTCTTTACTTCAGACAATAAGGCTGTACAGACCAATAATCTATATTTCAAACCTGTGTCTGACCAAAGATCATATAAAGTTGGTTCGCAGCCTTTGAGTGTCGTTCTGAGATTATTTGCAGGCGATGATAAATATATAGAGTATAGATATACACTTGCTCCTGATAAATATATGGTTGACTTTAATGTTAACTTCAAATCAATGGAGGGTATTATCGCTTCAAACCAGAACAGCCTGACATTAGACTGGAAGATGTACATACCTCAGCAGGAAAAAGGACGGCAGAATGAAGAGAATTATTCGACTATTAAATATAAGTTCTTTCAGGATGAGGTAACAGGACTCTCTCTCAGGCAATCAAAAGAAAATATAAAAAATGACATTGCCACAAAACTAAGCTGGATAGCATTTCAGGACCAGTTCTTTTCTTCTATCATTATAACCAATGAATTTTTCCTGAATGCTTCGGTCTCCTCAACCCGTACTCTGGCATCTCCAAAGTATATGAGATATTATACATCGGAAGTGGGAGTCCCTTTTGGTTCGGGCGCCACAAATTCTGTTAATATGAAGTTGTATTACGGACCTAATTCAATCACAATTCTTAAGAAAGAAGGACTTCAGCTGGAAAAAATTGTTTTCCTCGGTAAGAATATAATAGGTTGGATAAGCAGGTTTGCGATAATTCCAATCTTTAACTGGCTAAACCGTTTTATTAGAAATTATGGAATAATTATTCTTATTCTGACTATTATAATAAAGGTTGTACTCTTTCCGCTGACTTTTAAATCGTATCAATCACAGGCAAAAATGCAGGTACTAAAGCCGATGGTTGAAGAACTTGGAAAGAAGTTTCCAAAGAAGGAAGATGCAATGAAGAAACAACAGGCAACAATGGATCTCTATAAGAGGGCAGGAGTGAACCCGATGGGTGGTTGTCTTCCAATGCTGCTTCAGATGCCTATATTATTTGCTATGTTCAGATTCTTCCCGGTTTCAATTGAATTGCGGCAGGCTCACTTCCTGTGGGCAACCGACCTGTCGACATACGATTCAATTCTGAAGCTGCCATTTATGATTCCGATGTACGGAAATCATGTGAGTCTTTTCACTCTGCTTATGACTGTATCTACTTTACTGACAATGAAGATGACAGGTTCTTCCCCCGGTTCCGATCAACCCGGAATGAAGATGATGATGTATATGATGCCTGTAATGTTTATGCTTATTCTTAATAACTTCTCTGCCGGACTTACTTATTATTACTTCCTGGCCAATATGCTTACATATGCACAGAATATGATATCCAAACGGTTTATAAACGCCGATGCCGTACTGGCGACATTGGAACAAAATAAAAAGAAACCACTTAAAAAGTCAAATTGGCAACAACGACTTGAAGCAGCAGCTAAACAGAGGGGAATTAATCCGCCAAAAAAGTAACAAACATTAATATACTGTAGAGACGCCCAAATTGGGCGTCTCTATTTTTTTATTTAAAAAGTTAAAAATTATTAAATTGGTCCTGTGATTCAAAAAAAGAACTAAATTTATTTCTTCCAATTAAACGGGGAAATGGGAAAGAAATTTAAAAACAAAGATTTAGCCGCCAGGCTCGGCGTATCTGGTACTTTAGTATCACTTGTTCTTAACAACAAAGCTGACCAGCAGGGTATTCGAAAGGATACTCAGGAAAAAGTACTGATGCTCGCAAGACAAATGGGATATTTCGAGTCAGTTCAGGAAAAGAATGAATCTTCCCCGGTTGAAGAGAAACCCGGAGTGCTTGGAATGATAGTACCATCTATTAATGATCCTTTCGTAATTCAGATAACACCTTTCCTTCAGAAGGCATTTTCGAGTATCGGTGTTGGATTCTCAATTGTAACTAAAGATCCTGATGATCAGAGATATGATCGTCTGGTAGGGGCATTTAAAAAGTTTTATAGCGGGCTTATTCTTCTTGGCGACGCAGCCGATGATGCTACTGTCAGGGCACTCAGAACAACAGATTATCCATTTGTTCTTCTTGAAAAACCTTCAAAAACATTACGTCTCAACACAGTGAGCACTGACACAGTTGCCGGAGCGCAACTTGTTGTTAATCATTTGGATAAGCTGGGGTATAAAAATATAATAATTATTGCCAACCACAGATCATCCAGTTCAGATACAACTGCAATCCAGGATATCATCAATACAATGGCCAATAAGCCCGGTATAAACCGACCGGTTGTTGTTGAATTAGACAGGCGGACAATTGGTGATGAAATTGATTTTGCACAGTTTGAGATATATCTTCGCCCACCATACCGGGCCGATGTAATGGTTATTATGAATGCAAGTCTTGTTTATCCGATAATGACTTTACTAAGGAAGAAGAAATTAAGGGTTCCGCAGGATATTGCCGTAATTTCAATGGAAGAGGGAACCGGGTTCGACCTGATGTTTTCTCCTGTAACCTGTCTTCGTAAGCCACTTTCAGGTATATCAACCAAAGTTGCAAATATGATATGGTCAGAGGTTAAAAATTCAGGAAAAGGAAAGTTTAAACGGCAGGTAAATATATCGCCCGAACTTATTGTAAGAAATTCCTGCGGCACTATTTAGAACTGTTGCTGACATGAAAATATCCCTGAAAAATGCAGAGACAGGTCATGTAGAGACAGGTCTCAGACCTGTTTCTACTATATTGGCATTAATAATTATACTTCTATCGTCCTGTTCAAATAACCATCTTATTAATAACAGTCAATATCGGAAATTAACTGAAAAAAGGTTTAATCAAAAGAAATACCTTGCTGTTAAAAGAGATTCGGCACTTTTCTCTGTTTTTAATCAGAATCTTTCAACAAAACAGTCCGAAGCCCTTAAGTTTCTTTACGCCTATATGCCCTTAAGTGATCTTGCCGATTATAATGGTGATTTTTTTCTGGCTAATATTAATATGTCTTTAAGTGCACAATCAGAGACAAAATGGGGAAAGGATATACCTGAAGAAGTCTTCCTTCATTATGTCCTTCCATGCAGAATAAATAATGAAAACCTTGATTCTTTCCGCATTACATATTTTAATGAACTTATGAACAGGATAAAAGGGAAATCTATTCGGGAAGCTGCTCTTGAGGTAAATCATTGGTGTCATGAAAAAGTCAGTTATCAGCCAGCAGATGACAGAACCTCTGCCCCTATGAGTACAATTCTCTCTGCGAGAGGCAGATGCGGCGAAGAATCGACTTTCACAGTAGCAGCTCTCCGAACTGTAGGAATACCAGCAAGACAGGTATATACTCCCCGTTGGGCTCACACCGATGATAATCATGCATGGGTGGAAATATGGATTAAAGGACAATGGTATTATATGGGCGCATGTGAACCAGAACCTGTCCTCGATCGTGGTTGGTTTACCGAACCTGCAAGAAGAGCTATGTTGGTGCACACAAAGTCATTCGGAATATCACACGGCAATGAGAATGCTATTAACAGCTATGATAATTTTACAGATGTTAACAATCTGGCTAAATATGCTATCACAAAAAAATTATTCATAAAAGTACTGGATAAAGATAATTTGCCGGTTAGTGACGCTCTGGTGGAATATCAACTTTATAATTACGCAGAGTTTTATCCCCTCGCTGTTGTTCCAACAAATGAACTTGGAATAAGTCAATTAGAAACCGGTTTGGGTGATTTATTGATCTGGGCTCATAAAGGAAATAAATTTGACTTTAAAAAAATATCAGTTGGTGAAACTGATACTTTAATATTAATACTTAACCGAGAAGGTGAAGCGAAGGTCAGCACGAGCATTGATCTGGAACTTGATGTGCCGGTAATCCGATCTCCACTGCCAGTACCCCCAAAAGAACTAATAGAAAAAAATTCAGAAAGATTTACCGGTGAAAATAATATCCGGCAAAAGTACATTGAATCATGGATGAAACCGGCTGAGGTAAAAAGGCTGGCATTGAAATTAAAAACTGATACCGGCAGGGTTGATAAAGTTATTGTCAGAAGCATGGGCAACTATGAAGAGATCAGCTCATTTATGTTACAAACAACTGATTCATTACTCCCTTATGCCATGTCTTTACTCGAGGTCCTTCCTGATAAGGATCTTCGGGATGTTAAGAAAGATATTCTTTCAGATCATCTTAATAATTGCAGTGTTCCTGGTAAAGTTTCTGCTGAATACGATAGTAAAACATTTATAGAATATGTTCTTAATCCCAGAGTTGCAAATGAAATGCTGGTACCATGGAGGCATTATTTCCTGACAAAACTTCCGTCTCAATTAATTTTAAATGCACCACATAATCCTTTAATAATCGTTAATTATCTGAATGATAATATCAGAATTAATGATGACGAAAACTATTATAAAACTCCATTAACACCGCTTGGGGTCAACGAACTTAAAGTTTCAGATACTGGTTCAAGAGCGATTTGTTTTGTGGCAATATGCAGGAGCCTGGGAATACCTTCCCGGCTTGAACCAGGAAGAAATGTACCCCAGTATTTATTTAATAAAAAATGGATCGATGTGTATTTTTCAGGTCAATACCAACCCAATCAGAACAAAGGATATCTTAAACTACATTCAACCGATACAGATCCTGTTCCGGAGTATTATATCAACTTCACTATTGCAAGATTTGAAGAGGGTCGTTACAATACACTTGAATATAATTATAATAAAAAAATTACTGATTTTAAGGAAGAACTTGCCCTTCCATCCGGACATTATATGTTAGTTACAGGTAATAGAATGAGTGACAGCAGGATATTATCAAATATTTCATTTTTTGATCTTGCAGGGAACGAACATAAGACTATTGACGTAAAAATCAGAAAGGATCTCTCTGAAAAGAAGATACTTGGCAGTGTTGATATGAAAAAGATCTTTGGTCTGGCCCAAACTGCAAACCTTTCTGAGTCGTGTACAAACGATAAGAGACTTGTAATTATCTGGGTTGAGCCTGAGAGTGAACCAACCAAACATATATTTAATGATCTTCCTCTTCTTAAGAGCGAACTTGATGCCTGGGGAGGAAAATTTCTTTTTCTTTCAGCAAAATCCTTCACTTCTGAAATTATCAGGGGACTGCCGGCAAATACATCATTTTGTACTGACAATCAGTTATCTGTGCTAAAAAATTCTATAAGACTTAATCCATCGTCTGAAATGAATCTGCCTGTTGTTGTTGTAACAGACAAGGATGGTAAAATTTATTTTATATCGACCGGATACAGAATTGGCATCGGCGAA
>Ga0302206_1000298_pt1 | contig 20235 bp, 12 predicted proteins | sample II_Fen_E2_1_FD_194581 | JGI IMG/M metagenome (GOLD analysis project Ga0302206, IMG submission 194581) | Peat permafrost microbial communities from Stordalen Mire near Abisko, Sweden - II_Fen_E2_1 | ecosystem: Environmental > Terrestrial > Soil > Wetlands > Permafrost | place: Sweden: Abisko...
AAGTGAGGAATCTCCTGCTAATTACAAGAAATTCAAAATAATATAAACAGATTTTTATAATTTGAAGCACCCTTAAATAAGATGTGTATAAAGATTAGCTTTTGAAGGAGGGGAAAATAATACTATACTCTGCTATTATTCATGGAATTAATCCCGACAAAGTGGGAGCAGAGTGTCAAAAATTAGTTATGGTTAATGGATTCCGAATAAAAAAAGGCTGTCATTTCCGACAGCCTTTTTCTTTATAATTATAAATCAGGTCAGTTTAATATCGCAATTAGTTTGATTTTAACCAATCAATTGAATTTTGTAACAGCTGTAATGCATATGTATGATTATGAATACCGAGAGATAATTCACTGGTAATATAACCATAATTGTAAGCTGCCCCTAATTCGCCATATTTCCATTCACGTCCGATTCTGTTTGCCCAATCGGCATCAGTAGCCAGAGTAACAGTATTCCCGTATACCAGAATACCTGAAGTAGTACCAACAGTATTTGCACTGGCAAGAGCTGTAGCGAAAACTGTAGTGCTCTGGGTAGTTGGGAAAAGAACTCCGTAAAAATCATGTGTCGGCTCTGCAGAATAGGATGCAACACCATTACTGATAGTTTTCTTGAATACTTTTCTTGTAGTAAGCAATTCAGCAAGTTCGATCCGCTTTGCATCTATTTCAGTCTTGATAGGCGTAAGCTTATCTTCACCATGGCATGCCGTACATGCATCTTCGTTAACTATCAATGAATGACCTCCTGTATGAGTATCAGGATTATATTCGTTCATATGGCAATCGGTACATGTGTTAGAAGAGTGCTTCCAGGTTCTTGTGTATGTTTTGCCTGCATATTCATAACCATTTATGCCTGTAAAAAGATTTGACTGGTTTCCATCATGAACGGAAAAGTTAGTTCCAACCTTGAATTTGACAGTTGTGTTCTCCAGTGTATTGTCAAGAGGAAAGAATGGAAGTTGATTAAAAGTCTGAACCTTGCCTGCTGCATCAGTATAGTTCACAGCAGTCACACCACGTATCTGGTGGCAGGTACAACATAAATTATCTATTGTGCCGAAATCTGTGGTCGTAGCATTATTGTTGTAATTCAGAGCTATAGGTGTTGTGGTCCTGAGAATCATGGAAACAGTATCGCCTGTAAAATCAAAGGCTCTGTGTTTATGGCAAGTTTGACATGTAATCCTTGTTCCGTCTGTTATTTCCGCGGTTACAACAAATTTCCCATTGCTGGTAATCTCCTGAAAACCTTCATTTGTATGACATCTTGCGCAATACTTAGTATTTCTGGCACTTGAAGTGCCGAAATAATGCTTTGATAAATGATACTCAGCCAATTTTGTATCCATGTTAGCTGTAGTATGGCATGTAAGACAAACCTCATTGGCATCCTTCCCGGGAGGGCCCATTGGTCCTTCACATGAAGTAAGCAGGAATCCTGCCGCAATTAAAACTGAGAATAGTCTGACTAGGTTTTTCATATAGGGTTTATTAGTTAAAATTCGTTTTGCAATTTAGCAATAACCTCTGTTATCTTATTAACAGTTAATATGCTATTTGCGATATGTATTATTGATAGATGTAATGTCTATGCTTGATATTTATCAACTAATAGAGTGATATTTGTTAGCTTTGTGGTTTCTTGTCTTATTAAAAACCTATTTTTAACCCCCTTAAAAACGGAAATATGTCTGTTGTAAATTTAATCAATAGTTGTGAAAGTTGCACCCGGCGGTGGAAAAACTTTCAGCATCTGACAAAGGATCAGCTACAACTGGTAAATGAAAACAGGTATGAAGCTGCTTTTAAACCTGGTGAGATAATGATGAAACAGGGTTCTCCCACCTCAAATGCTCTCTTTATGGCTTCGGGCATGGCAAAAACATATATTGAGGGGCTAAACGGGAAAAATTTCATTATGAGCATTGCCTTACCCGGGAGATTGATAATGGGACCCGGAGCATATGTTAATTCCCGACATACATATACTGTTTCTGCAATAACTTCAGTTCAGGCCTGTTTTATAAGCTTTGACATTTTTAAGCAACTGGTAAGGGTTAATGGTGCATTTGCAGAGAGCCTCATTGAAGATATCAGTGCAAAGTCGCTGGGGTCTCTAAACAGGATGGTCAACCTGTCACAAAAAAGGATGCCGGGCAGACTCGCCGATGCATTATTGTATTTATCAGATCAGGTATTCCATAGCGACGATTATGAAATGATCCTGTCACGTCAGGAATTGGGCGAAATGACAAATATGGCCAAAGAATGTGTTGTAAGGATACTTAAAGAACTGGAGGTTTCCGGTGTTATTTATTCTGATTCGTCGAAAATCAAAATCCTTGACAAGGAGAAGCTTGTTCAGATCTCATTAAAGGGGTAGTTTTGGAAAGTCGGAAGTCAGAAGTCGGAAGACCGAAGAAAAATAAAAAAGTGAAGAATTGATGGGGAGAATGGGTGATGGGGAGAAAGGGAGATTAATACTTCCGACTTATGACTTCCGTATTCGGACCTTATTATTAAAGTTTTAAAAATTTCTAAATTATGAAGTATATTAAATTTCTTTTTTCACCTCTGTTAATGGGAGCGTTGTTTATTGTCTTTGCCATAGCAATGGCGGTAGCTACTTTTCTTGAAAATGACTTCGGATCGGCTGCCGCTTACAACATGGTTTATAATACAAGATGGTTTGAACTGATCCTGTTGCTTCTCGCTGTGAATCTTGTTGGCCAGATAGTTATTTTAAGAATGCTAAGGAAAGAAAAACTGACAATTGCCCTTTTTCACCTTTCCTTCATTCTTATGATTGTTGGTGCAGGAATAACAAGATATTTCGGATGGGAAGGCTCTATGCATATTCGCGAAGGAGAAGTTCAGCAACAATGCTTTTCAAATGAGAAATATATAGGATATTCAGTTAAGGACAAAGATGGAGCTGTTATTACAAACCGCAGCGATAAGTATTCATTGACACCGGTTTCTGCCGACAATTATATAAAAGAGTTACAGATTAACGGACGGAAATATGAACTGATACTGGCAAAAATCATCCCTAACGCTTCTGAGGTTGTCGCTGACAGTCCTGAAGGAGAACCCATTGTTTCATTGCTTGTTACGAAGAACATGATGTCAACGGAGACCATTACTCTCAGGAAGGGTGACTCAAAAACGTCTGACGGAATCTCTTTTGGTTTCGCTTCACCACAACCTGCTGATGTGAATATTTCTATAGACTCGGGCAAATTTTTTGTATTATCAAGATTCAATCTCGGAGAGATGAACATGATGACACAGCAGGTAACTGCTACAGAACCCGGGAAACCGGTTGAATTAAAAAAGCTGCAGATTTTAACCTGGAATGACATTAAAATTGTGCCTCAGCAGATGTCGGTATCCGGAATAATAAGTGCAGTTGGTTCAAAACCTGAAGAACAGACTACAGGACAGAATGCGTTTATATTCCATCTCATAAGCGGCAAGAAGTCGGCAACATTATATCTATGGGACAAAGAAGGTGAAAAGATGGCAACTGCATCCAGTGAATTAGATGGAAATACAGTTGAAGTCAGCTATGGTTCAAGGGCAACAGCACTTCCTTTTTCAATTAAACTTAATAAATTCATCCTTGAAAGATATCCAGGTTCATCCAGCCCATCGGGTTACAAAAGTGATGTTGTTCTTCTTGATAAAAGAGAAAATGTTGAGAAACCTTTCATGATTTTTATGAACAATATCCTGAAATATAAAGGCTATCGTTTTTATCAGTCCTCTTTTGATCGCGATGAAAAAGGTACAGTGCTATCTGTTAATCACGATATGGCAGGTATGACCGTTACTTATACTGGTTATGGACTTCTATTCATTTTTATTATCCTTTCATTACTCAATAAAAAATCAGTTTTTCATACAGTTACAGCAAGTCACTGGAATTCTCTCATCAGGAAATCTGTTCCGGCTGTCATTCTTATCCTGTTTTTTGCCGGTGTTACTGATGCAAGTGCTCAAAAACTCGTTCCTGAAAAATCAGTTGCAAACGAGTTCGGCAAAGTGCTTGTTCAGGATCAGAAGGGAAGAACAAAACCCCTTTTTACTCTCAGCAATGACATACTAAGGAAAGTCACCAGAAAGAATGAGTTTGAAGGACTCAATTCAATGCAGGTTTTCCTTGGACTTTATTTCGATTTTAATAACTGGAAAGACGTTCCTTTTATAAGTGTATCCAGCAGCGATATACAGAGAAAACTTGGCATCAGCAGAAACTATGCCTCCTTTGCAGATCTGGTTAACCTTGAAGGAAACGGGACATATAAGATAGCAGAGGAAGTTAATGCTGCCTATTCCAAATCTCCCTCCGAAAGAAGCAAGACGGACAAAGAGATGATGAAAATTGATGAAAGGGTAAATATTGTATATATGATCTTCAAGGGTGATTTTATGAAACTTTTTCCCCTGAAAGACGGAACACATGATTGGGGGTCATCCCAGGATGCACTCAAAAAAGCAACCAGTAAGGAAGATTCGATTTATGTGGCAACTATTATCCCATCGCTATCTGATGCTCTACAAACGAACAACAAAGTTAAAGTCCGCCAGATTGCCGAATCTATTACCGGATATCAGACTCGTTTCTCCCTGTATTCACTTCCTTCACAATCAAAAACCGATGCTGAAGTTTTGTACTATAAACTGGGAATTTTTGAGCATCTGTTCCCGTTTTATGCAACTCTGGGATTAGTGATGCTTATCGGACTCATTACAATGGTTATAAGAGGTAATAAAGGAACATCGGTGTTAGTAAAAGTCCTTGGATGGTTATTGCTCGCCGGATTCCTGTTCCATACTCTGGGACTAGGACTGAGATGGTATGTTGCAGGTCATGCTCCGATGAGCAACGGGTATGAATCAATGACTTTTATTTCGTGGGCTATCATTTTGGCAGGTTTCATATTCAGCCGTAAATCGGCTTTTGCTTTGTCAGCTGCAGCAGTCCTTGCCGGAATGACCCTGATGGTTGCACATATGAGTTTTATGGATCCTGAGATAACGAATCTCGTTCCGGTTCTGAAATCATACTGGCTCACATTGCATGTTTCTGTCATTGTAAGCAGTGATGGATTCCTGGGGGTAGGTGCTATTCTCAGTCTTATTAATCTGATCCTGCTTTCATTGTCAAACAATAAAAACCGGGAGAGGATTTCTACTACCATTGATGAATTAACTATCATTAACTTCAAGACTCTTACCATTGGCTTGTATCTGCTTACTATCGGCACCTTCCTTGGAGCGGTATGGGCAAATGAATCATGGGGAAGATACTGGGGTTGGGATCCTAAGGAAACATGGTCACTGATTACAATAATTATTTATAGTATAGTAATTCACAGCCGCAGGATTCCGGGCATAAAGGACGTCTTTACATTTAATCTGATATCTCTTTTTGCATTCTCATCGGTGCTAATGACATATTTCGGAGTGAATTATTATTTATCGGGAATGCACTCGTATGCATCCGGCGACCCGGTTCCTGTACCGTCGTTCGTATATATTGTTGTTATTGTTCTGGCTGCACTATCGCTTCTGGCATATTCAAAATACAGAAAACCAGTTTAATGAAATCAGGGATTATAAAATGAAAGCAGGGGCTTTCCAGGCGGCGTCCCTGCTTTCATTTTACAACTTTACTGCCTTTCTCTGGCGATTATCGCGCTATAGTGTATTTATAGCAATTTAGAACTCTTCTTGTTCAATTTTGTTTATGATACAATACCACATGAATGGTTATATAAATATAGCTCTGCCCTATGTCAAGCATAATCCCGGGTTTTGAATATGACATCTTCATAAGCTACCGTCACAACGATAATCGTTCCGGCTGGGTGACAGAGTTTGTAAAGGCATTAGAGGAAGAACTTGCGTCGACCATCAAAGAACCAGTCTCCGTTTACTTCGATAGTAACCCCCATGACGGCCTCCTTGAAACCCACAATGTTAACAAAAGTCTGGAAGGGAAATTAAAATGTCTCATTTTCATTCCTGTCATTTCCCAAACTTATTGTGACATTAAAAGTTTCGCATGGGAACATGAATTTTGTGCTTTCAACAAATTGACAAAAGAAGATCAGTTTGGTCGCGACATTAAGTTTAGCAACGGAAATGTGGCAAGCAGGATACTCCCGGTAAAGATCCATGACCTGGATCAGGAAGACAAAAAACTTCTGGAAACCGAGTTGGGGGGAGTGTTGAGGGCGGTTGATTTTATTTACAAAGAGTCTGGCGTAAATCGTCCCCTCAAACCATCAGACAGCAAATATGAAAATCTGAATAAAACTGACTATAGAAATCAGGTTAATAAAGTGGCGAATGCTGTAAAAGAAATCATAAGCAGCATAAAAACTCCTTTATCGGGAAATTCTAAACCAACCGGACCACCAGCTCAAGGCAGAAAAAGCATTGAAAGAAAAATCAAAATATCAGGAAAACCTCTCAAAGTATTTTATGCAGTCTTCATATTAATCATTCTTTTTTTAGGTGCCAGATTTTTGTTTAAGTATTCCTTATCTGAAGAGAGTTCCAAAAACAGGTACAAAAAAAATATAACTGTAAAGCCGGTAGCATATGAGTGGTACATGAAGGCAGAATTCAGGGAAAATCCGTATGACAAAAAGGCTCTGGACTCCTGCATTTTCTTCTTAACAAAAGCTATTGAAACAGATTCTCTATTTGCGCTTGCCCATGCTGAACTCTCAATGGTCTATTCATTTAAGAACTATTTCCATGATACGACAGGAGGTTATAATGAAAAAGCGTTTATTGAGGCTGAAAAATCTCTTTATATGAATCCTGATCTTGCCGAGGGATATTTAGCAAGAGCCTATTGTACATGGAATTTACAGGACAAGTTCCCCCACGAAAAGGTTATTCGTGAATATAAGAAAGCCATTGCCCTTAAGCCTGATCTGGCTGAAGCTTATCATTATCTGGGAGTAGTATATTTCCACATTGGTTTGGTTCAGGAGTCATTCAAAGCATACAATAAAGCATTGCAGATTAATCCCGATAACAAGATTGCTGCTCTTGAACTGGCTTCATGCTATTTCTTCAGTGGAAAGAAGACAGACCTCGATAAGATGGAAGATATAATTGAACAAACTCCTGAACATCTTATTACAAAACATATGACTAATTTCTGGGCTATTGCACTTATAGAACTAGACAGGCTGCCTGAAGCAGAGAACATATTATCAGTCGCATCTAAAAAGGATTCATTGGACTTACTTTTTAAAAGCGCTTATGCAATATTACTGGCGAAAAAAGGAGATAAAGCAGGTGCGTCAAAGCAAATTGAATCTTGTGAAAAAATCAATTTAAATAAGGGTCAAAGCCATATTCACCATGTGGTATATCAACTTGGGGAAGCTTATGCCTTGCTTGGAGATTATCAAAAATCAGTAGATAAGCTTACCTGGGCAGCTGATAACGGTTTCCCAAATTATCCTTACTTTCGGGACGATCCAATGCTCACATCACTCCATCAATTTGCCCCATACAATGAATTGTTGGAAAAACTACATATCAAATGGGAAAAATTCAGAAAGATTGCTAATGAATAAGTATAAAGTATGGCTTAGTGTCGTATAATGCAGAATTATACAATAAACTTGTTTTGAGAAAGATATTCTTAATTAATTTATTGCTACTTTTTAATATTCACAGCATAAAAGCAATTCCTACAAATATCAGATTATTTGCAAAACGCCCCTGTGAAATATATTTAGAACCAAGAAGGGCTGAATATGTCTTGTCAGGAACGGATTGAATTGTTTCACGTGTAAGAGGAAGCGTATAAAAAGCATATAAAAATCCATTTTTCAGTTTTAGTTGTATTCCTGGTTCAAAGGAGAAAATGCGTCCTGCTCTTCTTAATCCACTGTTTCCTCCAAATAGATCGTGAGAAGGAGCCCCTTCATAGCGAATGCCCGTCGTTAAGACAAATTTACCAATAGTAAAATTGGCACCCGATCTGAGTGTATAATTATCAGGTACACTGTTTATATCCATACCACTCTTGTGAACTAAAGTATCAATTTTTGTGTAAGGAATGATTCCTTTTTGGTTCGATACCCCATTCTGATCCCTGGGATTGATAAGGTAAAAGAAATTTCCATAAAGACTCAGATACTTATTGAAAATATAAAATGCATTGATCTGCGTGGTAATTCCTGTCCCTCCGTCACCCAGTTGAATTGAAGGATCTACCGGAGCAAGTGTTTTGACGGTTGGATTTGCAGGGTCATTGTAAAAATAATCCTGGAATTTATAATCTCCTGTCGCGAGTTTAATACCAAGCCCCAATTCGATATTTCCTTTTAGTGTCGGATCAGATTTAAGTATCCATTTATAAACAGTAAATCTAATATCACCCAGACCGAATGAATTTGTTGCATGTCTTTCTCCTGATCGGTGTTCCTGATGACCGACGGATTCATTTGAATACATTGGAATATCAAGAGCTAATGACCAGTCATTTGCCAATGCTTTGTTAACGGAAATGTTCAGAGTACGGTTATAATTAATAAAGCGGTCTTTCGTAAGAGGGGGTACAGGAAGCTTGGTTGTTCCGTTAAAGGACTGGTAAGCTTCAAAATATCTCCCGCTGATATTTATCATCCAGGTATCTGGTGACGGAGAATAACCTAACTGAGAAAACTGAGCAAAACCTGCAATATTCCTAATAGGGATACACCCCTGGGCATGCAAGTGAAAAGTTATTATCAAGCTTATTAATCCTGATAGAAAGATCTTTTTCATAGTTTTAATATATATTTCAGAGGTGTCCGTTTAATTTATCAATTATATTCTAAAACAATTCTCAGTTGCATTATGTTCAGCCATGCTTAAATAGCCTTAAATGATTTAGTAAAAATTTATTAATTGAAATGGCAAAATCCTTTCAAATTAATTTGATTACCTTCGGTTTGACTAAATTCATGCTCATGAAAAAGTCTACACCTGAACTCAGAATAAAAGAGTTAGAATTTGAACTGAGTACTTTGAAATCGGCTGATGCTGCAGCAAAAAATTCAGCCAAAGGCATTGCCAGTGTCAGCTATGACATCACTGAACGAAAACAGGCTGTGGCTATCCTTCAGAAAAATGATGAACACTACAAAATAATGTTTGAGTCATCACCTATTGCAATAAACATCACCCACGGTTCGAATATCATCTATGCCAACCCAAGTTACCTTAAAATATTCGGATTCTCAACCCTGGATGACCTGAAAAATATTGCTCCGCTGGATTTGTTCACGCCAGAGTGGCGGCCCAAAATCCAGGAAAATATTCAAAAACGTGCCAAAGGCTTTTCAGTGCCTGACTCTTACGAAGCTGAATGCTTTCGAAAGGACGGGAGCATATTCCCGATACTGATGTACCTGACGAGAACTATGTTCTCTGATGGTATGGCAACAATAGCATTTACAATTGACGTGACTGAGCGCAAAATACTCGAAAAAAAGTTGCAGGAAAGCGAAAAACGGTATCGTACCATTTTCGAAACGGCAATTGAAGGCATGTTGTCAATGGATAAAGAACATCGGATAATCTTTGTTAACAAGCGCATATCTGACATGTTGGGGTATCTGCCTGAAGACCTTATAGGAAGGAAGGGAGAGGACTTCATGTTAGAAGAAGACATTAAAGTCTATTATAAAAGGTTGGAACAACGCAGAGGTGGATTCGGAGAAAATTATGAGTGTCGTTTATGCCGCAGAGATGGCAGCATTATCTGGACACAAGTTTCTGCAACTGTTGTGAAGGATTCACATGGAAATTTCGATGGTTCATTTGGAATGTTCACTGACATTACCGAAAGGAGACAGCTCGAAGATCTAAGACGTAAAAGTGAGGAGAAATTTTCTAAAACATTTCGTATAAGCCCGGAAGCCATATCTATCAATAGATTGTCAGATGGAAGATATATTGATGCGAATGATGCCTGTCTCAGAAAAACTGGTTTTACAAAGGAGGAAATGATTGGTAAAACTTCGATTGAACTCAATTTATGGGCTGATCCTGAAGATCGAATCAAATATATTCATACATTGGAGAAAGACGGTAAGGTAAGAAACTTCGAGATGCGGTTGCGGATGAAATCCAGTGAAATTCGTCATTTTCTTGCATCCACTGAAATCATTGAATTGGAAGACGAGAAATACATCCTTGGTCACTTTTTTGACATCACTGAACTAAAAAGAGCCGAACAAGAACTAATAAAAGCAAAAGAAAAAGCCGAAGAAAACGAGCATAAATTTCGTAGTTACATCGAAAACGCACCAGATGGAATAATTTTAATGCAGAACGATGGTAAATATTTAGATGTCAATTCTGAACTTTGTAAGATGTTTGGATATACTAAAGAAGAATTTTTAAATATTAATTACCCGATAATTGCAGAAGAAGAATTTGAAAAAGCAAAAAAATCAAATGTAAAAATATTAACCGAAGGAAAATATGTTGATGAATTCCGATTTGTAACAAAAAATGGAATATTTTTTTACGGTTTAATGAGTGCAGTTAAAATATCAGATAATAATACACTTGCATTTATAAAAAACATTGATAATATAAAAAAAACACAACTGGAATTAATTATTGCAAAGGAAAAAGCCGAAGAAAGCGAGCGCTTGAAATCCGCTTTTCTTACTAATATGAGCCATGAGATACGTACGCCAATGAACGGTATCCTTGGCTTTCAAGTATCACGTATAAACTATTGGAAGACATATTGATGTGGGCAAGATCACAACAGGGTAAAATTCCGTTCAAACCACAAAACCTGAGTTTTGATGATATCTGCATGAATATTCTTGAAACATTTATTCCGAATGCCAAAGCAAAAAACATCGCAATAAATTATTCTGCAGCAGACCATGTAAATGTTTTTGCCGATAATGATATGTTAAAAATGGTCTTGCGAAATCTTGTTTCGAATGCAATAAAATTTACAAACTGTGGTGGTGCAATTAATATTTCTGCTAATCAAACGGATTCAAATGTGACAATATCAGTATCAGACAATGGTGTTGGAATACCACCTGAAAGCTTAACGAAGCTGTTTGATATTTCAGAAGTTATTACAACAACAGGTACGGCAAAAGAAACAGGAACAGGGTTAGGATTATTGCTTTGCAAAGAATTTGTGGAAAAACACGGTGGCAAGATTTGGGTTGAAAGTGAAGTTGGTATACGGAGTGATTTCAAATTTACATTGCCAAGATTCTCTGAAGCCAAAAATCAAGCAATTAATTGATGGTTCTCTCAAAAAACTGAAACTAAATATTAGTGCTCATTGTTTACGTATATGTAAAATAGTAACCAGTTTTAAAAAAATAAGCACTTTGATAAAAAATCAAAAAATAATATCTCCAACAAAAAACACTCCAGAGGTTATTCTTGACCCGAAAGGCATTATTAAAATGACAGGTCGGTTAATTCCCGAAAATGCCATAGAATTCTTTAATCCAATTGATGAATGGATAAGTGATTATTTTAAATATCCCGCAGATATTACCACTGTTGAGATTCGTCTTGAATATATTAACAGCGTGGGCAGTCGGTTTTTACTTAATTTAATTCATAAAATAGCACATGATTATCTAAAGAAAAATAATAATAAGTTTCTAATTAATTGGTACTACAAAGACGAAGATGAAGATATGCTTGAAAAAGGGAGATTTTTTTCTTTGGACTTAGATATACCTATTAATCTTATTAAGATAATCTGATTATTACAAAAGGCGGAGGTAATGAACACATTCAGCCAGTCAGATTGTCTTTAGCATACAAAACTATATTACAATGATTTAACTCCGATTTGAGGTGGTCAATATTATTCAGTAAAAAGCTGTCAGGGGTAATGGTTTTTCCATCCAAAGAGACTTCTTTACCGTTAAATATTAATTTCTCCATTACTTGTGCAGTCGTGGGAAATATTTATTAATGAAACCGCCAATAATTAGTATTTCGCTAATCATCAAGTAATTCTGCCAGATTTTTCATATCTTCAACTACCCAATCATATCTGATTCCAAATTCCCAATACTTTTGTACATTTTTTAATCCTAATTCTTCAGTTAAAATAAATCTAAGTCCATTGAATGTGTATAAATTACCATTACCCCCTCTTTGAAGACATTTCTGGTTTGTATTTACAATTGTCGCACCGACCTTATCCTTAGAATGTCCCTTATCCATCGCTGGTTTCAAGTACACTTTCTGACCAACCTTAAGTTTACCTGATTCGAATAAATTCGCAATTATTGATTTTGTGCGTTTCCTTATAATTGCACCACCTCCTATAAAGTTATTCTCAGGCAGAACAAATGATTGTGATAAAAATTCAAGACCATCAGAATCTTTATAATAATTGAAATTTACAGCATTAATTTTCAGGTAATATGGGTCTTTTGCCAAATAATTAATTATCCTGACAGTTGATTCATCAATTTCTGAGCCGACAATAATCATCTGGTGGTCGGAATTTAGTTCTGTCTCTATTGCATTTTTGTTAAAAGTTGCAGTAAAAAATTCTTCGATATTTTTGTACCCCGATTTTCCATATGTATTTAAAATATTAGTCAGATCATCATAGCACAATTCTTTTATCCATGTTGCTGAATCAAGTACGTGGGCAATAACTTCATGATTAGGTTTATCTCGTTTAAATTCAATAATTACTAATTCACCACTTGAATTAATAGCCAGAATATCTATGTTCTTACCATATGGCGAAACTACCTGACTTCCAACTACGGCTAAATTTTGAGACAGTATTGAGATATCTTCAATAAGCCATTTTTCAAGTCGATGTTCGTAATCAAAAGGTTTTTTACCTATTTTTACCAGGTCATCCGATTCAATTTTCCAGAGTTTAATTTGTTCCATTTTAAATGGTTCAGTTGATATGTAACATCAAGGTTTTTCAGACAGCATGTTGTTATTTTTCCTTTGTACCAGAATATAAATTATCGGCAAAATTCCAATTGTATTAAATATGGCGATGCAAATAAACCAGGCAAGATGGTTGTTTCGTGCCGCTTTCCACATTGCAATCAATTTCCAAACAGCGTCCCATATTGAAACAATAATAATTGCGGTGATGAGCCATGGCATCATTGAGTGAAGTTGTTGTTCCATTTGATTTTAGTTTTTGTTGTTAAAAAGAATATAAAGAGATTAATACGACCATCTTCTTTCTAAACCATAATTTGCTTACAACATCCCTAGCTCTTCAAGCCATTTCCTTACTCTTTCATGCTCTGCCTGATATTTTGATTCTATATCTCTTGCGATCTACTGAAACTCTGGCTCATCCCTGATATTGTTGAACAAAGGATCTGTTTTGATATAGTGTGCCATCCACAAAGGTACCCGCTGTATTTGTTTAAAAATCCTTAAATTTTTATATGCTCTATCCTTCTCTCCTTTGAAAGCGTATACGCCTGCAAGATCATAATATGAATATAGCTTTTTATAGAACTATCTACTTACATATAGATAATTAGTGTCGTCCATTATTCATCACGTGGTACATGCCAACCTGTGGAAGCACATTAAATACGCAAGAATTGTTTGTCAGACCGGAAGATTCAGCTTTCTGACAATATCTTTAAATCTTGGTTCATTTTTCAAAGGTTTTAGATATATGTCCCCATTTTCCATCCATGGAACAAAATCCCCGTGTTTTTTATAGGCAATCTCAAGACAGTCGATAGCCTTTTGTTTTTCACCGAGCGTAGCGTATACTTCTGCCAGTCCCCATGCATACCACCATTGATCCACCGACTTTTCCATTGTTGCCGCGACCTCGAGAGCTTTTTCTTTTTGCCCGGCCCGGGCATAAGCTATCCCAAGTCCGCTTTCGTATCCGGGACTAATGGCAAGACCTTTCTTGTGTATTTCAATCGACTCATAGTACATCCCCATTTCAGCATATGCTGATCCGATCAGATAAAAGGCAAGAGTACTGTCGGACTGCAGCTGCAACAACTTACGTGCCTCTTTTATGACATCCTCAAAACGTGCACAATCAAGATATATCCATGCAAAATAACCCTGGCTGACCTGATCTGTCGGATCAATTTCAACTGCCTTTTTCATTTCAGCTATAGCTTCATCAAATTTGCTCGAAAGGGCAAGGTACCATCCATAAGTATAGTGGATTGACGGTATATTCGGATTAAGGTCCATGGCCCGTTTTAAAGAACGTTCGGTAGCAGGGAAATCCCATTCGCTGTAAAGATACCTTTCAGCAAGCACGACATATGCATCCGTAAGAGTAGAATCAATTGAAAGAGCTTTCAAAGCATAGCTTTTTGCCTTGGCTGCCGCATCTTCTGCTGTTGCCGATGTATGGCCTGATGTACCGTAACCGATTGCCAGTCCGAGATAGGGCAGAGGATCTGCCGGATCAATATCGATTGCTCCGTTAAAGCATTTTATTCCTTTTTCAAAATCTTCCTTTGTATGCTTTTTCATGAAGTAGATTCCCCTGTTATAAGCTTTAAGAATCTCAGGATTATGCTCTCTGCCGCTAGTCAGTTTTTTATCATCCTGCTGAGTTATTTTAACCTGGATTCCTTCCATAATGCGACGTACAATATCGCTATAAACTGATGCCAGGTTATTCCAGTTCTGACTGAATGTTGAGCTCCAGATATATTTTTCTGAAGGGAAAGCTTCAACTAATTTGACTTCAATCTGAAGATTATTTTCTGATCCCTTTATTGAAGATTCGATAATGTCATTGACGCTTAGCTTTTTAGCTATCTGCTGAATTGACTCCTGGCTTTTGGCGAATTGCAGGGTTGATTGTTCCGGCCTGACTGTAAGATTGCTTAACTTGCCTAATTCCCCGATTAAAGCATCCTGTATTCCTGAAGCGATATAATCCAGATCAGGGTTGCCGGTAAAGTTTGAAACCGGCAAAACAGCTATGGCTTTATTTACTGTTTCAGGGGACATTAATCCGGTTTGTAGTTTCCCTTTATGCTTTGGATAAAGAAATAAAACCGCCAGGATCAGAATAATTCCTATTGAGACCAGCAGAACAGAAGCTTTGAAGACTCTCTTACTAAGAAAAGATTTCCTGGTTATCACAGTTTGTTCATTTCCTGAATAATCCAGCGTACCCCTTGTCTGATATGATTTAGCTGAACGTTTATTAGGATCGGGATGAAGGCCATAAATTACGTCTTTTACGGCATTTGCAACTTTATTAATCTGATCGCGGTAGAAAGTTTTGTTAAGGTTTTTATCAGGATTATCAGAGGGTTTCAAGGGTCTGTTCACACCTGCACTTTCGTAAATAAATTCAATTGACCTTAGCCTGCTGCCAACTTCCTTTTCAAAAAGTTCAATATCGGAAGTATCCAGATCGTGAATCTTTACAGGAATTATCCTGCTGCATATGTTTCCGCTGGCGAGCTTTACATCTTTTCCTAAAGGGTCAGCAGAGGCCATCCTGTTGAAAGGGACAAATTCATTTTGCCAGGCGAAGCTTTTCGGGTCGCAATACGTTTGGGAAATTATTGGAATAAAAACAAGAGATTTTAATTTTAATTCGAGACTCTTATCAATATTATAAATCTCAAGCAAACCGTCATGAGGATTTTCATCAAAATAGATAGATACATCTTCTTTGAAAGTCGCCTCAATTTCATTTTTAAGATGTTCGACAAATTCTGTAACCCAGCCATCGTACTTATTATCCTTCTGGCGATAGCTAATGAAGATGTCGTACTCGTAACCAGGTATTATGCTTGCCATTTTGATATTGAATTAATAAAATTAAAGAACTACTTTAATAATCTATATCAAAATTAAAACTTAAATCGATGTCACGCAAAAAAATAAAATCAATAACAATTTCTTATTCGAGATTTTTGATAATGATTATGTCTTTTTGTAATTATTCTTTTTCTTTATGACCCATTTCAATAATGAATAAATTACATTATAGCATGTTATTTTCTTCCAGCCATTTCCTTACCCTTTCATGCTCTGCCTGGTATTTGGCTTCCATGTTTTGAAGAATCTTTTGATATCGTTCTTCGTTACGAATGCTATTAAACAGGAGATCGTGCTTAGCAAGAATTATCCACCATAATGGATAAAAATTCAATGTATTAAATTCATCAAGATATTTATACGCCTTGACCTTATCGCCTAAAAAAGCATATGTAGCTGCTATATCATAATAAGCAGCCTTCCATTGTTCGATATCCCTGCCAAGTTTTATACTTTCTTCATCATTTTTGATTTGCTCGTTAAAATAGTATTCTGCCTCTTTCTTTTTGCCCACTTGCCAGAAAGCATATCCTATGCGATATGATTGAAGAAGACTTAACTTTCCTGACTTTTTATAATTTTCAATTTCTTTTTTAGCAATTACATACGCTTCTTTGTTATGATCTGGACATACGTTATAAATAGTGAGGTTTTCATCTATATATGTTGAATCAAGTTCCTCACCTTTCTTCTCCAATTTCAAAGCAGCTTCAAAATTTTCAAGGTTAAATTCTATCCATGCTAAATTACGAAAATTCTGTGCTTTATTAGAATCCAAAGCAAATGCTTCTTGATCATAATACTTTACTTTTTCAATGAATCCACAGTCCAAATATAAACTACCTACAACTCGTAATAAATATGGGCGCTCATCTCCACTTATAAGGTTTAATGCTTTATTATAATTATCGATGCCTTTGACATAATCATGTTTTATATATTGAAGAATGAATCCCTTTGCCAAATATGCATTAGAATAATTTGGATTTATTCTCAATGCTTTATCATAATTATCCAAGGCTTTTTCAATTTGTCCATTCGCCTTCTGGTAATACTCTCCCTTTAAATAATATGCTTCATCCAGTTTATTGTCTAAGGAAATAGCCTTATTAGCAAGTACCAGACAAGTATCCAGAAAGTTTTGTTTAAAATAGGTTGCATTATAGTATCGGTTATAAAATGCATTTGCCAATCCAGTATATGCCTTAGCAAAAGAAGTATCTACTTCAAGAGCAGCCTTATAAAAAGAAACAGCGTTTTGATAAGAACTTATATTTTGGGTTTTCTGATAATCTTTTTGATATCCGTTTGCTTTGAGGTATAAATCATAAGCAGCCAGATTAGTCGTGGGTACTTTTTTAATCAGTTCCTTTTCAGCAGGAGTAATTATTGTGTGCAGTTCACCAGCAATTGTTTGTGCTACTTCACTCTGAACAGAAAATATGTCTTTCCAAGTTCTGTCATATTCATTTGCCCATGCATGACTTTCTTTACTACTTGCTTTAATTAACTGGACAATTAACCTAACATTATCTCCAGATTTTTGAAAACTACCTTCGAGCAAATATGATACACCAAGTTCCTGACCAATAGAATGAGCCGTTTTCTTTGTCCCACGGTATTGTTCCACTGATGTCCTTGACGGTACTCGTAAATCTTTAAACTTTTGCAGGTGAAGCAGGATTGCATCCATTGTCCCATCAGCAAGGTATTGTTGAGAAGGGTCATCACTTAGAGATTTAAAAGGTAGCACAGCAATGGACTTTTCAAGCTGTTCTTTTGGCTTTGAAAGTGTTGGGATTAAGAAATAACCAAGCACAATGAGTGCAATAACTACGATAAAGGCAATGATAATTTTTATTAAATTATTTTTCTTAGGTACTGCTATTGGTTTAAAAACTTCTTTAGGTACTTCTTCTTTATGTGGGATATGTTGTCCTATCGCAGTTATAATCTCTTTTATAGAATTAGCAACTTTATTGATCTGATCACGATAATAAGTCTTGTTAAGGTTATCAGAGGGGTGATCTTCATTTACCCTTAATGGTCTGTTGACTCCAGCAGATTTATAAATAAAGTCAACACTTCGAAGCACTCCGCCCAGTAAGGATTCACATAATTTTATATCATTAGTGTCCAAATCATATATCCTAACAGGCAATACCCTGCTTGTTACATTACTGTTGGGCAGTTTTACCTTCAATCCAAATTGATCTTGTGAAGCCTGTTCAACATATGCTTTGAACTCGTGCTCCCATGCGAATGACTTAGGGTCACAGTAGGTACGTGATATAATTGGGATGAAAATCAGGCACTTCAGCTTATCTTTTAAGGAGGCATCAACATCATGTGTCTCCAACAATCCATCATGAGGATTAATGTCAAAATATACGCTGATCTCTTCTTTAAATGTAGATTCAAGTTCGCCCTTCAGATTATCGACAAACTCAGTCACCCAGCTATCGTGTTTATTATCTTTTTGGCGGTAACTGATGAAGATATCGTATTCAAAACCTGAGATAAGACTAGCCATGTTTTATTTAGTTATATCATAACATATTATTTTCTTCAAGCCATTTTCTAACTCTTTCATGCTCTGCCTGATATTTTGCTTCTATATCTCTTGCTATCTGCTGAAACTCTGGTTCATTCCTGATGCTGTTGAATAAAGGATCAGTTTTGATATAGTGTGCCATCCACAAAGGTACCCGTTGTATTTGATTAAAAACTCTTAAGTTTTTATATGCTTTATCCTTATCACCGATGAAAGCATATACCCCTGCCAGATCATAATATGTATAAAAATTTCCCCATGCTCGCTTCAATTCAATCATGCTGTTACAATATTTTATTTGTTCATTGAAATAGTATTCAGCTTCTTTTTTATAACCATTTTGCCAGTAAGCATATCCAATACGGTGCATGACGCCAATAAGGATTTCTCCCATAGTTTTAAATCCTTCATATAACTTTTTATAGTATTTTAATGATTCTTTATACTGACCAAGTGATGCGTAATCCTTTCCTAACATTTCCAGTATGCCCGCATTGGTTGAATCTATCGCATAACCTTTTTCTCCATATTCAATAGATTTTTTTAGATTCGACTGTTGGTTTTCACTCACACTTAAAGAACCATAATATGACAGTGAATCGTCATCCAATTTCAATTTGTCCTGATAATATTGTTTAGCTTTCTCAGGAAATCCAGCACAAAAATATGCAAACCCAATATCCGCTAATAAATCAGGTAATTCTACTCCACGATTAAGGAAAGCGGCTTTTTGATAATTATCAATATTATTAACAAGATCGTTAGCATAATAGAAGTTTCCTTTTTCACGGTAAGCCATCCAATCATTTGGATTGAGTTTTATGGCTTTGTCATATTCTTCAATAGCCTGTTCTGGTTTCCCAATTTCACTATAATATCTTCCTCTTAAAGTATATGGTTCAGACAAATGATTGTCATATGAAAGAGCAATATTTGCAAGAATCAGAACAGAATCCATGAATTTTTTTGAGAAATATTCTTTTTCTTTCCGATAATATTTGTCCCAATATACCATTGCCAGACCTGAATATGCCTGAGCGAATGAGGAATCATATTTCAATGCCTTATGATAAAGAGCTTCGGCTTTTTGAAGTGCTGCTTTATTAATATTGGTAATCCAATATTTTGTATGTTCTTCTCTTCCCTGCTGGTAGAAATCGTAAGCTGTAAGGTTTGCAGTAGGTATTTTATTAATGAGTTGTTTTTCCTCAGGAGTAATAATTGTTTTCAGTTCTGCTGCTATTGACTGTGCAATTTCACTTTGTATACTAATAATATCGCTGGTCTTCCGTATTTCACGATCATATGATTTACCCCATAGATGTTTTTCATTATTAGCTACAATTAATTGTACCCGAAGAACAAACTTGTCGCCATATTTTTGTCCGCTTCCTTCAACGATGTAATTCACATTCAGCTTTTTAGCAATTTCAGGCATAGATTTGCCAGTATTGATTCTGAATTGTTCAACTGACTCACGTGACAGAACCCTGCTGAATTCCCCAATCTTTTGAAGATTACTGAGTATCTCTGCCATTACACCATTCAGGAAGTAAGTCGTTGAATCATTTGGACTGTCATTCCTAAAAGGCAATACTGCAATTGACTTTTCAAGCTGTACTTTTGGTTTAGAAAGTGCAGGGATTAAAAAATACCCAAGCACGATAAGTGCAAGAACAACGACAGTTGCAATGATAATTTTTATTCTATTATTTTTCTTAGGTACTGCTATTGGTTTAAAAACTTCTTTAGGTACTTCTTCTTTATGTGGGATATGTTGTCCTATCGCAGTTATAATCTCTTTTATAGAATTAGCAA
>Ga0302206_1000300_pt1 | contig 20145 bp, 19 predicted proteins | sample II_Fen_E2_1_FD_194581 | JGI IMG/M metagenome (GOLD analysis project Ga0302206, IMG submission 194581) | Peat permafrost microbial communities from Stordalen Mire near Abisko, Sweden - II_Fen_E2_1 | ecosystem: Environmental > Terrestrial > Soil > Wetlands > Permafrost | place: Sweden: Abisko...
GTCAAACCGCAGATTACATTTTCCGCCGTGTTTTTGTGCCATTCCAAAATCGAGGCAGATTGCTTTTGCGTGACCGATATGAAGATAGCCGTTAGGTTCAGGAGGGAAACGTGTAATGATCTTCCCGTCATTCTTTCCGGCTTTTAAATCTTCAACAATAAACTGTTCTATAAAACTTACTGAGGGTTTTGATTCTTCTTTTTCCTTAATTATTTCGTCGTTCATCAGTGATAATGTTAAGAATGCAAAAATAGGATGAATTTGAGTTCATCCTATTATTAAGATTGATATTTTAAATGTATTTCTTTTTTTACCACAAACCTGCCTGCCGGTAGGCAGGGGATCACAAAGTCCCGATTGCTATCGGGATGCACTTAGGAACACAAAGGCATTTCAAAACGATTATATCTTGGGTTATTACTTTGTGAACCATCGTTATTAAGGATTTGGATTCAAATAGTCTCTGAGCGAGTTAATATATTCGGTGAATTTCTCCTTCCCCAGAGGAGTTATTCTGCAAAGAGTCTGGGGATAGTTGTTTCTGAATTTTTTTTCTACCTCAATATAACCTGCATCTTTAAGCTTGGATATTTGGATGCTGAGGTTCCCGGCTGTAGATCCTGTCTGTTCCCTGATGTAGGTGAACTCAGCCACTTCACTGCCGATCAGCAGGGAGATAACTGCCAGACGCAATTGCGAATGGAGCATCGGATCGAGTTCCTTAAACCTTGTCATGATTACCTTTGTATTTTAACATGTACCCCGGTATAAGATAACCTGTTATTACTGCTACCGGCATGCCGAGAGGTGCAATAGAAGGACCTGCAAAACTAACAATTACTGCAATTACCCAAAATATGATACCTCCGATTATAAGTGGCTTAAATTTGATAATGAATCCTGATACAAATGTTGCGAATCCTACAAGCATAAGGATATAGGGAGATACTGTTTCCAGATTTTTGGAATGTATTGCAAAAAGTACAAAGAAAGAAAAAAGAAATCCCATCCAGACCCACATATATAATCTGTCGGCATATGTATGGACCTTTGCTTTTCTTCCATTTACAATTCCATAGGTCATTGAAATAAATCCACCGGGTATGGCAAGAAACCAGACATAATAGTGATGTGTGTACCCTGTGAAATTCATCAGAATGTACTCAGATAAGCTGCATACGAGGATTAACCATCCCCAGAACAGCAGGTGAAAACTGCCCTGCTGAAGGTTGACCTTAGTTTTGTTGATCATTTCAGATATGATTCTGAGGCTTTCTTCGCCTGTCATCATTTTTTCTTCATTTTCCATAATAATGTTTATTTTTATAAATACTTTTTAATGAATATAAATATGTCACAAATATAAACTAGTTTATAATATAAACCAAATATTTGGGGATATATTTTTATTTTTTTTGAAAAATGTAGTATTTCAGGCTTCTGTTAGAGTCGTTATAAAGCTGGATTAAAAATCCTTAGTGAACCTTAGTGTTAACCTTTGAGCTCCTTTGTGGTAAAAAAAATATTTCAACACAAAGGGACACAAAGTAAAACACAAAGTAACACTAAGGCAGTATTGATAAAAAAATCATAATCAACTTTAGGCGCTCATTACTCGATATGTATAATAAATAGATAGTATAATGGGACAGATTCAGATCGAAAATATGGAGTTTTACTCCTTTCATGGCCATTTTAAAGAGGAGCGTATAGTTGGAAACAAGTTCCTTGTTGATCTCATAATTGAAACTGACATGACTCTGCCTGCAAAGAGCGACAACCTTAAGGATGCAGTTAATTATCAAAGGGCTTATGATATTGTCAAATCGCAAATGGAGATTAAATCGCATCTGCTTGAACATATTGCCGGACGAATCGCAGAGGCAATTTACTCCGAGATGGAAGGGATTAAGAAGATTACTGTGAAAGTTTCGAAGATGAACCCGCCTATGGGAGGTAAAATTGGTTCTGTAAGTGTGGTTATTTCCCGATAGTCGTACTTACCGGTAAATAATATGATATTACCGATTTTTTCATTGAATTATAGGCTTTATTGAATTCCTTTGCAGAATATTGCAATCTAATATGGATAAAGCTGTTTCACCACCATCAAAAATCAAAACTCCGAAGCCTGGTATATTTGGATTACTGAAGCCTTACTCCGGAATAGTAACCGTATTAATAATTATGGCGCTGCTGGGCAGTGGCATCAACATTCTGATTCCTAAAATTATTGCACATGCAATTGATTCATTCTCGGCAAATCAATATAATTTTGGATCAGTAATTATTCAGTTTCTGGCAGCTGCTGTCTCAATATTCATCTTCACATTCCTGCAAAACATTATTCAGACTTACACATCCGAAAAGGTTGCCAAAGATATGCGCACAAAACTCTCCAATAAGATTTCAGGTCAGAGTTTTGCATTTGTTCTTAAGTCAAATCCGTCGAAACTGTTAACTAACCTTACCTCCGACATTGATTCTGTAAAGATGTTCGTTTCCATGGCTTTTGTAACTATTATTTCATCGGTTTTTGTTATTGTGGGTACAGCAGTTTTGCTTATTCTTATAAACTGGAAACTGGCATTGGCTGTTATTTCAATTGTTCCTGTCATTGGAGGGGCGTTCTTTTTTGTATTAAGGCGGGTGAGAGTGTTATTTAAAAGGGGCAGGGAAGTTATTGACTCTCTCAACAAGATTATAAATGAAAGCATTATGGGTTCTGCATTAATACGTGTACTTAACTCACAACAGCCTGAAAGCGTGAGATTTCTGGAATCCAATTTAGAGTCGCGTAATTTAGGATTGTCAATCCTTCGATTGTTTGCAACGCTTATCCCTGTAATAATGTTTGTTTCTAATATGGCTGTAGTAACAATACTTGCCCTTGGAGGTCATTTTGTTGTTGCGGGAACCATGTCGCTGGGAAACTTCGCAGCTTTCAACAGTTATCTTTTGCTGCTGATATTTCCTATTCTCATGATAGGTTTTATGAGCAATATTATAGCTCAGGCTTCCGCTTCATATTCAAGAATAAATGATGTTTTGGAAGCTCCGGCCTCTGATGGAGGAGGATCTGTTAACAGCAAAATCATGGGCGACATTCTTCTCAAAGATGTTTCACTGTTTTATGGAGATAAACCAATTTTAAAGAATATTTCATTCTCAATCAAAGCAGGAAGCAAAACAGCTATAATAGGACCTACAGCAGCTGGTAAAAGTCAGTTATTATACCTTCTTACAAACCTTATTTCTCCCGATTTGGGAACTATTGAATTCGATGGTATATCAATTGACAAATACACTAAAGAAATATTTCATAGTCAGATTGGCTTTGTATTTCAGGATAGTGTAATTTTTAACATGAGTCTTCGGGAAAATATTGCATTTAATGATAAAGTCACAAACGAGTCTTTGGAAAAGGCTATTGCCACTGCCGAATTAGGAGATTTTATTGAATCACTGCCTCAAAAACTCGATACAATTGTTTCTGAACGGGGGACCAGTCTGTCAGGTGGACAAAAACAGCGTATTATGCTGGCTCGCGCTTTGGCAATAGATCCTAAAGTTCTACTACTTGACGATTTTACATCACGCGTTGACAAGAAGACTGAAAACAAGATCCTTTGTAACCTCGAAAACAATTATCCTGGTCTGACCCTGATATCCGTTACACAAAAAATTGCGCCTGTACGACATTTTGAACAGATAATTCTACTGATGGAAGGCGAAGTTATAGCTACCGGAACTCATAAAGAATTGAAAGAGAGCTCACCTGAGTATATTCAGATTTACAGCTCACAAAGAAGCACTCATCACTATGAACTATAACTTAAACCAGGCATCGGATAAAACGGAGCAAAAAATATCTAACCTTGCTTCCCTCAGGAAACTGATAACGCTTATAGGTGAAGAGCGCCGCAATCTGATAATTGCTTTTGTTGCGATTTTTCTCAATGCAGGATTAAGTCTTCTTGGGCCATATCTTATCGGATATACTATTGATACATATATCATTACGAAACAGTATCATGGGGTATTGGTATTTTCAGGGATTCTCATGGCTCTTTATATTATAGCGTTTATTGTTAACTATACCCAAATGCGCATGATGGGCGGTATTGGGCAGCGGATGTTATACAGTCTGCGTAATGCTGTATTCAATAAGCTCCAGGAACTGCCTGTTGATTTTTTCAACCAGAACAAAGCCGGTGATCTCATTTCCCGGATTAACAATGATACTGATAAAGTAAACCAGTTTTTTTCACAATCGTTAATGCAGTTCATAGGCAGCATTTTCACAATGACAGGTGCCGGTATTATTCTGTTATGCATAAATCTGCCACTTGGACTTGCAGCTTTGTTCCCGGCACTTATAGTCTGGATATTTACAAGGATTGTTTCCCCATGGGTTAAGAGCAGGAATGCAGCCAGTGCAAAAAGTACCGGCGGCTTAAGCGCTGAGATACAGGAGAGTCTGGCTAACTTTAAGGTAATCGTAGCCTTTAACCGTCGTGATTATTTCCGCAAGCGTTTTGAGGAAGCAAACCATGACAATTACACTAAATCGGTCAAAGCAGGTATTGCAAATAACGTTTTTACACCTGTGTATACCATGGCAGCCAATATTGGTCAGCTTATTGTATTAACCATGGGGATTTATCTGATTGTGAAGGGACATTTTTCGATTGGTTTACTTATAAGTTTTATTGCATATGTTACCAATTTTTACAACCCGTTACGTCAGCTTGCGGCTTTGTGGGCCAATTTCCAGGTGGCAATGGCAGGGTGGGACCGGATTTCTTTACTATTATCGCTGGAGACCAATTTAAATGTAATGGAAGATCCAAAATGCGAAACGAGTCCTTCATATCTTCATTTTGGAAGTGTATCATTCAGATATCCTAATGGCAAAGAGGTATTGCACAAGGTAAGTTTCGATCTTGAACGGGGGAAAACATATGCATTTGTGGGACCGACAGGTGGGGGCAAAACCACAACAGCATCACTTATAGCAAGATTGTATGATGCCACGAGGGGAACAATATTGCTGGATGGTAAAGATATCCGTTCTTATCAGCCGGAAGAGCGAACCAGGAAAATAGGATTTATCCTTCAGGAGCCTTTTCTGTTCTCGGGCACTGTACGAGATAATATTCTGTATGGAAATACCGGATATAAAAATTACTCCACTGCACAGTTGTCGGAAGCTATTTCAGAGGCGGGATTGGAGAGCTTGCTGGCAAGATTCGATCAGGGACTCGACACAAAGGTTCAGACAACGGGGGATGGGATCAGCTTAGGACAAAAACAGTTGATTGCTTTTATGCGTGCAGTATTACGCAAGCCTGAGTTACTTATACTTGATGAGGCAACTGCCAACATAGATACAGTTACCGAACAACAGCTCGACAGCATATTAAAGAAACTTCCGGAGTCGACTACCCGTGTAATAATTGCCCATCGTTTAAACACGATAGAAAATGCCGATGAGATATTCTTTGTAAATACCGGCAAAGTCATTCGGGCGGGATCATTCAGTGATGCAATCAACCTGCTTTTACATGGGAAAGTGGAAAGTTAGGTGACTTAACAATACCCCTTCACTTCTCTTTTTTAAATCTTAACCCTACCCCAACCCTTCCCTTAAACAATAAGGGAAGGGGGTAACATTGTCAGATATTATTGGATTACATATGTTGAAGAAAGTTTCAATTTTTTTCTTGAATGTCTACAATAATGATATAATTTTATGATTGGAATAATAAGAATATGCCTCGGTATCATTACAAGAGTTACAAGGGAATTACTTTATTGGGCAGGAATTTAAGGAAGAACCAGACGATATCAGAGAAGTTACTCTGGACTTTTCTGCGTAGGAAAAACTTTCATGGCTACAAATTTCTAAGACAGCACCCGATATTTTACAGTATTATAAATAAACGGGTTGAATTTTTTATAGCCGATTTTTATTGTTCCGAACTTAAGCTAATTATTGAATTAGATGGCAAAATTCATGAAAAGAATAGAGAGTATGATTCTGAAAGAGATTTGAAGTTATTAAATAAAGGTATTTATGTTCTCAGAATTAAGAATGAAGAACTTGATGATATGAAATCAGTTATTCAAATTCTTGATGACACAATCATATGGTGTTTAAGTCAGATTAATATTAAAAAGAAAAATAGCTCCCCTTCCCTTATTTTTTAAGGGAAGGGGTAGGGGGAAGGGTTAATAAGAACTAAAGATACTACTTTCTAAACCCGGAGATATCAACAACCGACAAAAGACAATTACGGTCATCACCGGTAACAACGCCTTCCATATAGACTGTACATAACTTGTTACCATTATAGCCTAGCTTCAACTCACACGATTCTTTGCCCTTTTTAGAATATATTTTGCTGAAAAACTTGTCAAATACCGGTTGTGACTCTTCGGCGATAAAAAGTTTAAAATTGCTGTTAACCAAACTATAACGCTTATCCCCCAGCATTTCGGCACCTGTAAAGTTCAGTTCAAATATACTTCCTTCAGGATCGAGTGTAAAATAGCCCATTGGTGCAAAATCGTAAAGCATGGTGTATTTCTTAAGAGCAGCTTCTGCTGTTGCATTAGCCTGTATCAACTCATCATTCTGCATTTCTAATTCAATCTGGTGAACCTGAAGCTCATGAAGTAGCTTAATAGAATCAGTCTCAGGGATGAGTTTATCCATTTTATCCTGCTTCTTTTTTAATAATTCTTCTGCATTTCTACGAAGCATCTGATCATCTGTAAAATTCCGTTTTTCTCTATTCATTTTGTTCTGGTTTTTTAAGTGATAATATCATTCCACTTGGCACCTTAAAATTATCAAGAAGTATTACTGCCGACCAATCTGTGTCATTTTTTTTACCTCCTGCTGTTATTAACTGCATTTTGTACCTGGTATCCTGCGATTCATTTAATATTCTGTTCAATTCATCTTCGGTCTTTTTCCTTAATGATTCTGGAATAAACATCTGAATATAATTTTTGTTTAGAATCTGTTTTTGTTTTCTTCCTAAGTATTCTTCTGCCGAAGCGCTAACCTCAAGTATTTTCCAATCTGCCGATAATTTAATAATAATATCTGTAGATGAACTCAGCAGCAGAGAATTCATTTGTTCTGTTTCATGAAGTTTTACTTCAACCTCCTTAAGATCAGAAATATTGAAAAAAGTTATAACAACGCCATCTATTTTATCATCGAGTGTGCGATAAGGCATAATACGAACGGAATACCAATGTCCGTCTTTAGTAGGAATTTGTTTTTTTAAAAACATCAGAGTATTCAGTACACTCTGGGTATCATCAGATAAATCGGGGTAAATAAGGTCTGAAACCAGGTCAGTAATAGGCCTGCCGATATCGCTTTTTATAAGTTTAAAAATTTTGACAGCAGGAATAGTAAACCGGCGGATATTCAGTTCTTTATCGAGAAATAAAGTAGCAATATCAGTACTGTTGAGAAGGTTTTTCATATCACTGTCTACACTTGTAAATGCCTCTACTTTACTCTGCAATTCGGCATTTAAGGTCTGAAGTTCTTCATTAAGACTTTGCATTTCTTCTTTCGAACTCATAAGCTCTTCATTTGTAGACTGTAGTTCTTCATTGGTAGATTGCAATTCCTCATTTGCTGACTTTAACTCCTCCTGGGAGGATTGCATTTCTTCAAGAGTATCCTGTATTTTTTCACGTGCATACTTTAACTCTTTATCCAACTCTGTTTGCCGGATATTGTCTGATTTTTTTTTGTCTTTTATTGACTGTAGTTTAGTAATTGTGGTTTCCTTTAAATCAGTGAAGATTATCATTAACATACCCTTCAGAGGTTCAGGTTTACTTATCCACTGAATGCTGATATTTAAGGTTTGTGCGCTGCCATTTGTACCAACTTTCAAATTATGTAATACAACAGTTTCCTGTTTCAATATTGCTTTCTGGAAAGCGCCGGGAAAATCGTTCCTTAATCCTTCGCGTAACATTGCAAAAATATTCATGTTAGCTTTACCTACCGCTGGCTCGAGATATTTTCCCGTATGCCCGCTTATATAAATTATATCGCCATTTTCATTTACCAGGACTCCTGCTGGTGAATAGTGCTGCAATAACAACTGATCGGCAAGTGTCTGAATATTCCCTGCTGATATGGAAGAAATATCTCTTTCAAAACTTGCTGCTTTTGCTCTGGAATATGTATTAGGGAATTCGAAAAGATCAGGAGTCAGGAGAGTAGCGGCCCGTTTATAGATTTTCAATTTCAAATCTAAAGAAGTAAAAAGATGGCTTTGAGTTCCAAGAGTTTCAGAACTACCCAGGAGCATGATTCCCTCAGGGTTAAGACAATAATAAAACAGTCCTATCATCTTCTTTTGCAGCTCGGGTTCCATATAAATAAGCAGGTTACGGCACGAAAGGATATCGATCTTGGTAAAAGGAGGATGCATAATAATATTATGTTGGGCAAACACAACTTTTTCTCTTATTTCCGTATTGATAAAATATCCTTCATCAGTTTTGAGGAAAAATCGTTTCAGACGTTGGGGCGATACTTCTGAAGCAATACATGCAGGGAAAATACCTTTTCTCGCTATTTCAATTGCTTCATTATCAAGATCTGTTGCAAATATTTGTAAAGAAAAACCTCCGTGTGGATTGATTTTTTCAAGAGCTTCTTTAAACACTATTGCTAATGAGTAGGCCTCTTCACCGGTCGAACATCCTGGTATCCACGCCCTTAGTATTGAACCTGGCTGGAGTTTTGTTATAACAGCGGGTAAGACGGTTTCTTTCAACTTTTCCCATACCGCGGCATCGCGGAAAAAATTAGTTACACCTATCAATAATTCCTTGAAAAGGATCTCAATTTCTTTAGGATTTTCATTCAGAAGAAGTACATATGAAGCAATCTTATCAATTTTATGTATAGCCATTCGCCGTTCGATACGGCGGTAGACAGTATTCTTTTTATATAAACTAAAGTCATTACCTGTATAGGTCCGGAGCAGACTAATAATCTTTTCAAGTGAACTTTTGTCTTTAATCTCTATATCCTGATCAGTTCTCAGAACAGGAATGCGTTTAAGGAATTCAGCGAGTCTGCGAGGCAGTTCGTTTACAGGAGCCACAATATCGACTGAAACTGAATTGATGGCATTTCGCGGCATGCTGTCGAATTTCGCATTTGTCGGATCCTGCACCATAACTATCCCGTTTATTTCTTTTATGGCACGTATACCCAGGCTGCCGTCTGAACCCATTCCAGAAAGAATAAGACCAACACCAAGTTCTTTCCGTTCTTCAGCGAGCGATAGTAAAAAGAAATCAATCGGCAGGCGTTGTCCTCTCTCCTTTGCAGGCTTATGCAGGTAAAGTATCCCTTTTGATATGGACATGGTTTTATTTGGAGGAATAACGTAAACGCAGTTTGGTTTTACAACCATACGGTTTTTTACCTGGAAAACTTTCATTTTGGAAACCCTCTGAAGTAACTCTGGCAACATTCCTTTGTGGGTAGGATCGAGATGTTGAACAACAACATATGCCATACCACTGTTTTCAGATACATTACCCAGATATTGTTCCAATGCCTCCAGACCACCGGCTGATGCACCAATTCCTACTATCGGAAACAGATTGTTTTCAGATTCAAAAGGCTTTTCTTTCAACGATATTTTCGATTTGATCTCGCCAGGTTTCACCTACAAATTTATTTTAATTATATAAAATGCTCAATTAAGTACCTAAGATAATTGATTTTGTGATTAAGGAATTATTGATGGTTCATTAATATTGTTTTTTGACAGTTTGCGGGCCTGATCAACCCAGTTATCCTGCTCGATCCTGCCGGGTATTAATTCAAGTACCTCAGTTATAGTTTCAATATCAGTGTGGGTAAGCTTGCTGATTTGACTGAAAGTATATATCCCGAGAGTATTTAGCCTTTCCTCTACCCATAATCCAAGCCCGTCGATAAGTGTTAAGTTATTAGCTTCATATTTATGGGCGATACCAAGTCTGTCGTAATATATTCTTCCTTTTCTGTCTCTGATACGCTTAAGAAGGTCAGATTTTTTACCTGCTATCCTCATCAGTTCCCGTGCCTGAAGTATCCACTCATCTCTTTCGATTCTACCCGGGAAGTATTCAATCGCTTCAGTGACAGAGACGACATCTTCTTTTGTGAAATTACTTATCTGTCGGAAGGTATAAATATCAAGTACATTAAGCTTTTCCTCGATCCATCCTCCAATTCCGCTGATGATGGTCAGATCATCTGCTTCTTCTTTTTTCGCAATGCCTATTCTTTTGTAGTAGATCCTGTCCTTCCTTTCACTGATACGTTTAAAAAGATCAGTTCTTAATTCTTCACTACGAACAAGTTCCAGGGCTTGTACCACCCACTCATCCCTTTCGATCCTGCCCGAGAAATATTCAATGGCATCATTAATTGTATCAATATCCTGGGGTGTGAATTTACTGATCTGTTTGAACGTGTAAATATCCAATGCGTGAAGTCTTTCCTCAATAAAGGGGCCAATGCCGCTAATCATTTTCAGATCATCCATTTCATCAGCCGTAGCTGTTCCAAAACTCTTGTAATCCAGCAGGTGCTTGCCTTGAGCTATATTAATCAAAACTTCATCCTTTTCATACAACAGTTGTTCGTTTCTTTTATTTTTCAGTGACATATCGTCAGTCTCATGAACAGCCTCCGCATGAAGTGCTTTAAGAGCTTCAACCTCAAGAATGAGATGTTTTGTCTCTTCTTCCTTTTTACTTAGATTTTTCTTCAGGTTAACTATTTCATCATCGAGGTTAACTATGCGGTTATTCAATTCATGTTTTTCGGATTCAATAACTTTTATCCTCTTTTCGTAAATGGACTTATAATAAAGCCAGGAGGTCAGATACCCGATAATTGCAGAACCCAGTAGCATGAAAATTATTTCAAAGGTTGCCTCACTTTTCGTCTGAGCCAGAAGAATTGCTAAAGTATTCATGATATTAATTTTTAATAGATATTACTGTTCTCCTGTTATTTGCTCTTCCAAACGCGGTTTTATTATTATCAGCGGGCTCTGTTTCACCCTTTGATTCTGCAATAATCCGGTTTGCAGGTATGCCCTTGCTCTCAAAATATGACTGTACACTTCGAGAGCGACGGAAACCAAGAGCATTGTTATATTCATCGGACCCAATGGCATCGGTATAGCCGGTGATAAATATCGTAGCCTGCCTGTTCTGATCGAGATATTTTTTTGATTCATTCAGATACTTGTCAGAAATTTTCCCCTGATTAAGCTCAGATTTATCAAACGCAAAATACACCAACATACTTTCGGGTATTATCAGTTGTTCAACTGCCAACGGTTTTCTTAAAGTGTCGGGGGGAATTGGCAATTCTGGGTTAGCGACATTACTCACTACTGTGACTGATTCACTGCATAATCCTTTTATTTTACACACATAAAAATGAGTTGATAATGCTCCCCAGCTTAATAATGCAAGAAATCCAATCGTCAGAATTTTCATTGTCTGAGTTTTTATTTTTCAGTACATATTTTTACTTGATGTGATTAAAATCTTTTAGATTGAAACCATCAGGGTTATCATTGGTGATTTTCCTGGAACTATAATAAAACAGGTTACCTTCAATGTCAAATATCATTTCAAAACATTTTCCTGCTCCGGCATTTTTTTGCGGGCCCACATGAAAAAGGAATAATGCATTTGGAGGATTATTAGCCAGCTCCTCTTGAATTTCAGCCGCAGAAAGAAGCTTAACGTCATAGTGGTACACTGGTTTTATTTCCTCCGGTGAATTAACATTTGAAGCCATTTTATCTTTATTCAATAGCAATATCTTGTCTTTAAAACCTGATTTGTTATAATACTTTAAACCATATAATGAAATGGGGAAACGCTCCTTCTCAAGATTTTTTACATGTATTTGCATGAATTTTACAATTGAAGGCACTGCATATTCATAGTCAGTCCCGTCATCTCCTGAATATGAAAGAGGTATGCTGCAATATTCAGGCATTTTTGTTAAAATTCCGGATGCATCGCCAAGAACAAGGTTGATGTAACTATAGCTTACACCACCCGGGTCCTTATCGTTTGCTCCATTCACAAGTACTATAAAAGAATACTTAGAGTCTGTTCGTCGTTTTTCAAACTCCTTCCGGTCAATAAACTCATAGTTAGTAGATTTCCAGTATTTCTGAATAGCATCTTTTATATATGCATTATAAAAGCTGATCCCATCCTCAAACACAACACAGGTTCTGGAGCCTTTAAACATCCCTATTTGCTGTTTTGAAGCCGGTGTGGAATTTGCCATAACGCCCATACAAAAAAGAATTAAAGAAAGACCTGCTATATATTTTTTCAAAAATCCTCCAGTAGTCACCCTGGTTTCAGGATAACATAAAATTGAGTTTCTCATTATTCCGTTCTGTAGTTTAGATGTTATAAAAATCATGTTTTTCAAAAAAAATAATGTTACAAAATTCCTGTTAAATGTTACAAAATTCACAGGTAGTTTAAGTAATTAAAAAATAGATATATAGCTATATATAATGTGGTAAAGTGAATGAAAATATGCTTCCTTTTCCTGCTTCGCTGTCAATCCGGATGGTTCCTCCATGAAGCTCAACAAATTCTTTACAAAGCAAAAGACCTAACCCGGTACCTTTTTCATCGTGAGTACCGGGAGTTGAATGAAACGCATCAATTTTAAAGAGTTTTCTCTGGTTCTCAGGCGAAATCCCAACGCCATTGTCTTTTATCGCTACTTCAACATATTGTTTGACCTCGGATGCATTTACTGTGATTTCGCCGTTAATATTTGTGTATTTTATAGCATTGCTGATCAGATTCCTGAGTATTGTTTTAACCATCTGAAGATCTGCTGTTACATTTAAATCGGGTTTAATCAAATCGCTCAATGTGATTTGTTTTTGGTTGGATAAGGTTTTGAGATTTTCAATTTCTTCTCTTAATAATTCGTACAGATTAATTTTAACGGGCTTAAAGTTTTTCTCTTTATTTTGAGAAACTGCCCATACTAAAAGGTTATCAAGAAGGACGAGAGTGTTATTTGCAGAATTATAGACGATATCGACATATTCTTCAATTTCGTTTCTATTAAATTCTTTCAGACTCATCTTCAATAATTCCAGAATACCGATGATTGAGCTGAATGGGCTTCGCAGGTCGTGCGCTATAATAGAAAGAAATTTTCCGTTTGTAGAAACAATTTCTACCAGCCTACTTGTACGTTGTTCGACAAGTAACTCCAGGCTGGCATTGACATCTTCCAATTCCCTTAACCGCGATAATTGTTTTTTTTCAGAGTCAGTGCCGGCACCTGGTTTAGATATTGAAAGTTTCAAAGATTTTGAACCTTCCTTGCTTCGATAGCCCTTCTTTTTTGAGGGCTTCAATCTGTTCAGGAGATCTATATGATTTATACTCATTATATTTCTTTCTTTTTCAATTAATAGCCGGGTTATTTAAACTGATATTTCTCAGCTGTTTAAAATGCGAAGGTGTCAGCCCGGTAATTCTTTTAAACTGGCTTGACAGTTGTGCCACACTGCTATAATGCATCTTAACTGCAATTTCGGTTAGATTGAAATTGTTATGATCGAGTAATTCTTTTACAATCTCAACCTTTTGTTTGATTATGTATTTTTCAATGGTAATGCCTTCTATCTCTGAGAAGAGGGTGTTCAGCGAGATAAAGCTATCGTTAGTACTTAAACTAATGAAATCAGAATAACTGGTATTCAAATCTTCGTCGGAATACATTTTAAGATCAAATATGGCTTTCTTCAATTTCTCTATAAGATTATTCTTCTCATTATTAATCAATTCAAAGCCAAATTGTTCTAATGCCATGAAGAGCTGATGATGCTGAACGTGAGTTAGTTTTTTCTTAATGGTCACTTCACCTAAATCAACTGATATATAATGTATATTCAATTTGTCCAGTTCATTCCTAATTGTCGTTTTGCAACGACTGCAAACCATATTTTTTATGTAGAGTTTCATTGTTATTTTTATCTGAAAAAATTCAATATTGACAAAAACTTTTATTTTATTGAATTAACAGAGCATAGTATATTAAAAGAACTCCTTGTTAAATGCCGAATGTTGTTAGTTTAAGTTTTGTACCAATGATCTGTTATAAAGAAATCGTAATATAAAGGCAAAAGATGCTATTACAGGTAAAAGATGAATTATCCCATTAAAATGGAATCCAAAAAAACCGAGAGCCCATATTTTAATCAAAAATAAACCGTCAATGAAAAGGAGATTTGACATAATATTAAAATTATTTAAAGTATCCGGATCAAAGGTATTCTCTTAACAGGACAGAATCGTTACACAATTTAGTAACAAGTTTATATGATTTACATATTCTATGTTTAACAATGAGTGTTCATATATATTTTCGCTGCGTTTAAGGTAACAATTCCTCTCTGTGAAAGGTATTTTAACTTAAACGGTAAAACGACTCTGACCGGGATATGTTAATTATAAATCAGAAGCCAGAGACCTGAATGGACTCTGGCTTCTTTCAATATATTTAAACTTTCAATACGATGACAATAATTATGGAGAACAGCTGAAATTTATTGTCGGAATTCGTATGAATTTTGGATATTAACTAGCGATGGCTGTTATCGCTCCGTTTGTTATCCTTCTGATTGTTATTATGCTGTTTGTTATCTTTCTGTTGTAAATCTTTTTGCCAATGTCCATTTGTCCAGGATTTTCCGCGTTGGGATGTTTGCCAGCTGCCCTTTACATATGTATGACCTTGTCTGGGAGCTTCCCAGTAACCTGCTTTTTGCACATACACATGTGATCGGCTGTTCCAACCCCAGTCACCATCAATCCATATTTGTGTATCATATTGACGTTGTGGTCTTGCGTAATCTACGTAGGCCGGTTCTGATGCAACATAACCATCCATACACGAAGTGAATACTATTCCGATTCCTGTCAGTAAGATCATATAACTGAATATTTTCATATACTTTCCGACTCTTGCATATACACCTGTTCCCTGGCTATTCAATAGTGGTTTCCGACTTATAGCAAAATGAATCTCATTTTGTAATTCTCTATTTTTTTCCATTTTTTTAATATTAATTTTTTCCTGTATTTCTTTAGATGTGACTTTGTTTCTTTTCATGCTTAAATTTTAGGTGTGAATTAAAATCACTACACAAAGGTGGGACTATTAATATCCGTATCTATTACATAACTATGGATAAAAGTTACATTATTCACACATTCAGGCGGAAAGGCAAAACGGCGCAAAGGTACAACGGTGCAACAGAGTTGGTAGACGTAGAGACAGAGAGACGAAGGGACGAAGAGACAAGAAAGAAAACATTAAAAGTTATGACACTAATATCGGTTTCTGGTAAGTCCATAGATTATTCTGAAGTGATATCCGTATACGGCAAAAGTTATTGCATCGATCAATAAGCCAGGACGCCTGAGAAGTGTCCATAACATAAGTTTCCAGTATTCCCTTCTGCCTTTATTAAGCATTCCGATTATAATCATCGATTTTAAGAAAGCGCCAACATGGAAAAATTCAATTTTCATTTGCTTCCCGTGGACCCGTTTGTAATTTAATAAGAACTGACGGATCCTTGAATAATAAGGTTTTGTGGCATAGATATTATGAATTATCTTTTTATATCCTTCCATAAGGTCAACGGAATTCATTTTAGGGACAAAATTCATGGATGAATCGCAATTATTTCCTGTAGCTTCAGTGGTTAACCTGTTTTCTGATTCAAGGCGTTTGTAAAGCTTTGTGTTTTTGGGAGCATTTAAAAGCCCTACCATGGCAGCAACAATTCCGCTTTGCTGAATAAAATCGATTTGTCTTTGAAATACTTCAGGGGTATCACTATCAAAACCAACAATGAATCCGCCGGCAACCTGGAGACCGGCATTTTGCATTTTTTTTACACTATCGAGCAGATCCCTGTTTCTATTCTGTTTCTTATTACACTGCTGAAGAGATTCTTCTTCAGGGGTTTCAATACCAACAAACGTAGATGTAAATCCTGCTTCAACCATTAAAGACATCAGATCTTCATCATCTGCAAGATTAACAGATGTTTCGGCGTTAAAAACAAAAGGATATTTATGTGTCTGCATCCACTTTTTCATGGCAGGAAGCAGGTCGTTTTTGATTATTTTTTTGTCGCCAATAAAGTTATCATCAACAATTACCACTGGCCCCCGCCAATTCAGATCATAAAGCGTATCAAGTTCTTTTATAATCTGCTCAGTAGCTTTCATCCTGACTTTGTGCCCCAGCAGTGTAGTAATCTCGCAAAAATCACATTGAAACGGGCATCCCCGTGATACCTGGAAGTTCATAAAAGCATAATCCTTCATTGACAACAAATGGTAATCCGGCACAGGTGTTAATTTAATATCAGCATATTCACCCGTTTTATAAACTCTTTCAGGAAGCTTTCCTGATTCCAGATCTTTTAAAAACGGAGGAAGTGTAATTTCAGCTTCATTCAGGATAAAATGATCAATCTGTGGATAATTCTCATATTCCTGCGTAAAGAGAGGGCCGCCTGCAACTATTTTAATTTTATGCTTCTGGCACTCTTCTATAATATTGCTTACAGATTCCTTCTGGATGTACATGGCACTGATAAATACATAATCTGCCCAAAGGATATCACTCGTTTTGAGTGATGATACATTCATGTCGACAAGTTTCTTCTGCCACGAATCAGGCAGCATTGCAGAAACAGTTATTAAGCCAAGTGGAGGAACAGCAGCTTTTTTGGAGATGAAACGCAAAGCATATTTGAAACTCCAGAAGGAAGCCGGATACTGGGGAAAAACCAATAATACCTTCATAGATTATAAATATTTCAATGGCAAATAGTTGATTATTTAAATACCGGTTTTCAGCCTCAGACAGTCTGTTATTTTTTAGAAGACATAAATATAACAACCCCACCAACTCCCATAACAGCTATACCTATCAGAGGCGACCAACTGAGATGATGAGGTTTGTTCGCGGTGATTTTAAGACTTCCTATATCAACTACCTTTTCCCTTGTAAAAAAAGTAATAGCAGTAAAGATGGTCAGTGCTAATCCAACTATTACAATAAAAATTCCGGCTTTTTTCATAAAGTTATTATTAGAAATATTGCAGAAAGATAAAAGGAGCTTACCTTAAATAAGTTATACAATTCTAATGAAATGTTACATTATTTACGTCTTTTCATGCTTCAAATACTTTATAATAAATCTTCTGTAATATTAATAATTTTCAATTTTGTAGGTTATTTAGAACAGCTATCTTTAAGCAAAAATTAATAAGAATATTTCGGTGCTCTGCACCTTTGGCCTGGGGTTTCAAACGGATCTCTATAAATATTTCGCAGCTCTGCTGCTTTTTTATATTTCTCGAGATGCTGGTCATACCAAAATTAAAGATGACCGGTATTGATTGGCAGCAAGTATCAAAATATTTTCAGTTACTAAAAGCCCAGAGTCACAGCCATCCTACATATGCAGCAATAATGAGCGATAAGGTGCATAGCACCGCAATATTTGTAGATAATTAGTAGATATAAAAGACAAAGGTGCAGCGCACCGTAATATATATTTTAAATAATTGGAGTTAGGTAAACATAATAAAAAAAAAGATCCCGCATTACACAGGACCTTTCACAATAAATGTCTTATATAATATTCAAATTACACTAGTTTAACATTTATGGCATTTAATCCTTTCTTCCCTTCCTGAAGATCAAAAGTTACTTCATCATTTTCTCTGATCTCATCATTCAGGCCCGATACATGTACAAAGTATTCTTTATCTGATGCACCGTCCTTAATAAATCCAAATCCTTTGGAGTTATTAAAAAATTTTACTGTTCCTGTACTCATAATTTTGATTTTAATTTTTGGCAAAGTACACATTACAATCCGGATAATGCTTTAATTTTCAATTATTCGCACATAAATGAGTTAAATGCCCATTTTACTCTTAATTCATCAGGCTGATCTTTCTAGAATTTAACCTTCTTATAAAATATTCTCTTGGCAATTTCAGCTGTGAGAATATAAAGAACCACAATCACCAGTAAAAGTAAATATGTTGAAAAGGGGAGAGGGCTGAATCCAAAGATCTTTCCAAAGGGAGTGAATGGAAAGATTAAAGTAATGATGGCGATAGATAATGTTGCTATTAACAGATATTTTCCGGGTCTGCTCCTGAAAAAAGGTTTTCTGCTCCTGATAACCAGCACTATCATTGATGCCGAAATAACAGATTCAAGAAACCAGCCGGTTCTGAACTGAGCCTCATTTGAATGAAGAACAAGTAGCAGCAGGCCAAAGGTAAGATAGTCAAAAACGGAACTGACAAGTCCGAATGTGATCATAAACTTGCGGATAACTTTGATATCCCATCGACGTGGATAGTCTATCATTTGCTCGTCTACGCTATCTGTGGCAATTGTCATCTCCGGGAAATCAGTCATAAGATTGGTGAGCAGTATCTGTTTGGGCAGCAGTGGAAGAAAGGGAATAAACAGCGAAACCCCGGCCATGCTGAACATGTTCCCAAAATTCGCACTGGTAGCCATAAAAACATATTTAAGTGTATTGGCAAATGTGGTTCGTCCTTCTCTCACACCGTCTATCAGAACACCCAGATCTTTTTCGAGCAACACTATATCGGCCGCTTCCTTGGCTACATCAGCCGCAGTATCAACTGAAATACCAACATCGGCAGCATGAAGGGCAGAAGCGTCATTGATGCCATCGCCCATATAACCTACCACGTTTCCGGCCTTGCGCATGGCGATAATAATGCGTTCTTTCTGATTTGGTTCTATTTCGGCAAAAACATCTGTTGCCCCAACCGATCTGAGTAATGCAGCATCGCTCATCTGTCTGAGCTGAGGACCAGTAATGATTTTTGTTTCCGACAGGCCCATCTTCTTACTAATGCTCACAGCAACAAGATGGTTGTCTCCTGTGATTATTTTAAGAGAGACCCCCAGGTTTTTCAACCTGGCAATGGTATCAATTATATTTGGTTTCGGAGGATCAAACAAAGTAAGGAAACCTAAAAACGTCATATCCTTCTCATCATCCTTTTTTATGAGCGATTCCGATGGTAAATTCCTGTATGCAATTCCCAGAGTGCGAAAACCCATATTGCTGAATTCTTCAAAGTGTTTTTGAATAGTATCCTTCATAGATGCGATGTCAACTATATTCCCTTCTTTGGTTTCAGCGGTTAAACAAACATCGAGGATGTTTGCAAGAGCTCCTTTTGTCAGCATAAGGTGGGCATTATTATGCATGACAGATATACTCAGGCGTTTTCGTAAAAAATCATATGGAATTTCATCCTTCTTCCGGTAATCCGACAGGTCAATCTTTCTATATCTAAGAATTGCTTCATCAATAGGATTTGTAAAGCCTGTCTGGTAAAATGCATTAAGATAGGAATACAGAAAAACTTTATCGTTAGCCATTCCATTTATATCAAGTGCTGATTCTACCTCTACAGTACCTTCTGTGAGGGTGCCTGTTTTATCGGAGCAGATGACATTCATGCTTCCAAAATTTTCAATTGAAGCCAGACGTTTTACAATTACTTTTTTCTCAGCCATTTTCTTGGCGCCATGAGCAAGGTTGATGCTTATTATAGCAGGCAATAGCTGCGGAGTGAGCCCCACAGCAAGTGCCAGTGAAAAAAGGAATGATTCTAATACAGGGCGGTGCAGATAAACATTAATGGCAAATATCAAAACCACAAGTACCAGTGTTACTTCTCCAAGAAAATATCCGAATCTTCGTATTCCATGTTCAAAGTCGGTTTCCTGCGGTTTGAGTTTAAGCCGTTCAGAGACCTTTCCAAATTCGGTGTTTTTGCCGGTAAGAATAACTAAGGCCATTGCACTTCCGCTTACAATATGAGTACCCATCCAGAGAGAATTTGTTCTTTTTGAAAGAGATGTATCAGCAGGGAGTACCGAAACATCTTTTTCAACAGGGAATGTTTCTCCGGTGAGCATGGCTT
>Ga0302206_1000304_pt1 | contig 20075 bp, 14 predicted proteins | sample II_Fen_E2_1_FD_194581 | JGI IMG/M metagenome (GOLD analysis project Ga0302206, IMG submission 194581) | Peat permafrost microbial communities from Stordalen Mire near Abisko, Sweden - II_Fen_E2_1 | ecosystem: Environmental > Terrestrial > Soil > Wetlands > Permafrost | place: Sweden: Abisko...
CATACCTGGTCTCCCGACGGACATGCTTCCGCTCCCACTGCTGTTTCGATGTTACATGCCGGTGTTCTGATGAAATTAGGAGGTTATGGAGCTTTCAGGGTGGCAATTTTTCTGATGCCTGAGGCAGCCCATGAATTATCCTGGATATTTATAATACTTACTTCAATAAGTGTTGTTTATGGAGCTTTTGGAGCAATTGCCCAGAAGGACCTTAAATATATCAATGCCTATTCATCAGTGAGCCATTGCGGACTTGTGCTATTTGCCGTGCTTATGATGAATCAGACTGCCATGAATGGAGCAATAATCCAGATGATATCGCACGGTTTAATGACAGCATTGTTCTTCGCCCTCATTGGAATGATTTATGGACGCACACATACAAGAATGATTTACGAAATGGGAGGATTAATGAAAGTCATTCCATTCTTGTCAGTATGCTATGTTATAGCAGGTCTTGCTTCATTGGGACTTCCGGGACTCAGCGGTTTCGTTGCAGAAATGACGATTTTTGTCGGAGCGTTTCAGCATCACGAACTTTTTTACCGGATCGTTACAATTCTGGCAGTCTCTTCTATTGTGATAACAGCTGTATATATACTGAGGGTAGTGGCAATTTTATTGCTCGGTCCCACAACAAATGATCATTTTGAACATCTTCCGGATGCAAAATGGTTCGAAAAAATTTCTGTAGTAACACTCATAGGATCGGTGGCTGCAATTGGTCTTGCACCTTTCTGGCTCTCTACGATGATCGGAACAAGTCTTCATCCTATTATTGAAAAAATTTTAGCACTTAAACCATTTTGACAGGTCAGTTTATAAATGTTTTGGATAATATTAAGATATGAATCTAGGAACTTTTTTAATAATGCGTCAGGAACTGCTTCTTATCATTGCAGCTCTTCTGGTATTGATTGCTGAGATCTTCTGGAATCCTGATAAAAAGAAAAGTATAAGTCTTTTCTCAATAATCCTTTTAGGAGTTGTGACGATTATCGGCTTCCTGCCTTCTCAAGTGGGATCACTATTCGGAGGTATGTATATATCATCGGGCACAACACTTATTATGAAGAATATTCTGAATATAGGTGCCTTATTGGTTTTTATTCAGTCTGTAACATGGCTTAATAAGGAGGAGAATTCCGAAAAAATAAGTGAATACTTCCTGTTGCTCATTTCAACGCTTATCGGAATGAACTTCATGATTTCAGCCGGTCATTTTCTAATATTCTATATAGGAATCGAACTAGCGACAATTCCAATTGCTGCGCTTGCTGCATTCGATCGTTATAAAAACAAATCCGCCGAAGCAGGTATTAAGCTTATCTTATCATCTGCACTGTCATCAGGAGTTCTGCTTTATGGATTATCTATGATTTACGGAACTACAGGTACAATGTATTTCAGCGAAGTGGCCAAACTTTTTGGCAATACCAGTCTTCAGACACTGGGGTTCATCTTCTTTTTTGCAGGAATGGCTTTTAAAATTTCGATTGTTCCCTTCCACCTCTGGACAGCCGATGTATATGAAGGATCACCAGTAAATATAACATCTTATCTTTCAGTTATTTCGAAAGGTGCAGCTGTATTTATTCTGATGATTATCCTCTTTACTGTTTTTCCTGTTATAATGGGAACCTGGCAGAAAACAATTTTTGTAACATCGGTGCTTACGATGACCATTGGCAATCTCTTTGCCATCCGTCAGCAGAATCTCAAACGGTTTCTTGCATTCTCCTCGATATCTCAGGCAGGATATATCCTTCTGGGTCTAATAGGCGGAAATCAGCTTGGGATGGCTTCAGTGATATATTATATTCTTGTATACATTTTTTCAAATCTGGGTGCTTTTGGCGTTGTAACAGCTATCTCAAATGCAACCGGCAAAGAAAATATCGACGACTATAATGGACTTTACCAGACAAACCCGAAACTCAGCCTGATAATGACACTGGCTCTATTCTCTCTCGCAGGCATTCCTCCTGTAGCTGGCTTTTTCGGAAAGTTCTTCCTTTTCACAGCTGCAGCACAAAAAGGATTCTATCTTCTCGTGTTTATTGCTGTACTGAATACAATAATTTCATTGTTTTATTACCTATTGGTTGTTAAGGCAATGTTTATCAGCAAAAATGATAATCCAATCGACAAATTCAAGAGTGATTTTCCAACAAGGTTTGCACTGGGGATATGTGTTGCCGGCATAGTTGTTACAGGATTTGCAAGTATTATTTTTGAAGCGATCAGAAATTTAAGTTTCGGAGTCTAAACATTTAAGAGAAATCCATTAACCGCAAAGGTCACAAAGATCTAAGAACTAAGTTCGCAAAGAAAAACTGATCAAAAGCGAATTCACAAATTTATTGAGAATTAGCCCCCCCTTGGGGGGGATGGGGGGTAAAAAGATAAAAGACATAAGATATGGCTATTAATAATGCAAAACATATTATAGGAGAGATAGATGGCATCCGTTGTACAATTGTTGAGACCAGTGCCACTCTTGAACGTGTCGCTTTCCTGAGCGATCTTTTAGGTTTTAACAACCTCGAAGTAAAAGAAATGAAAGAAGTTTCAGAAGATCCTGTTGCTGAATCCATTTATACTATTGGGGTAACAGATCTCATCTTCAATCCTGTATTTGCTATTTATGAAAGACAATTAAAAACAAGGGAAGGGACTTTTGTTTCTCCAGGTTACTGGAAACAGGAGTGCATAGAATGTGATCCACGCTACTGGATAAGGAGAAAATCATCAACAAAAAATTTAAAGTAGTAATCTTCATATATTTTCTTCATATTTGTTACTGCTATATATTAAGGATTTTTATTCAACTGACTGATTTCATGAAACTATCAAAAAGGTTTCTTATTGTACCTGTAGTACTTACCCTATTTTCATATCTGTTCTAATCGACATAAAGGGATGTTAATGATCGGACGTTTAATGAATTTAGCATTCAGCAGCTTACGCTGGCAAACCAGGAGTCAGGAGGAATTGAGAGTTACTTGATCTATTATCATCAGGATTTCTTTCTTAGCCAAACTCAAGAGTATTTCGGATTTGGATAACCTGGGCAAAGACTGACAGAGAATAAAAAAATAACCATGGCTAAAAATTATTCAGGCAAAACAATATTGGTTGCAGAAGATGAACAATCGAATTTTGATTTTTTAAGAATCCTTCTTACAAGAATGAATATCAGGGTTTTATGGGCAAAAAATGGTCATGAGGCAGTAGATCTGTGTGAAACTGATCCTGCTATAAATCTCGTATTTATGGATATTAAAATGCCGGGGTTGAATGGTTATGACGCAACCAGGCAAATTAAAATTAAGAGACCTGATCTGCCAGTTATTGCACAAACAGCCTATGCCATGGCAGTTGACCAGCTGGAAGCTGAAAAAGCCGGCTGTGACGGTTATTTGTCCAAACCAATTAAGATATATCAGATAAATGAGATTTTAGAAAAACATTTATAAAATCAAGTAACAGTACCGACCGTTCCCTACCTTATATATCGTCGTTATTCCAGATTTCCCAGGCTTTTGCAGCCTGTGAATGAAGCATTTTGATTCCGCTTATTATCTGACATCCCTGCTCTGCCCCTAATCTAAGAAATGAAGTAAGTTCAGGATTATATACAAGATCAAATAAAATGTGCCTTTTGTCAAGCTTTTTATAATTAATATCAGGCATATTCTCTGTATTGGGGAACATACCCAGAGGGGTGGTATTTATAATCAGCTGGGTGCGGGCAATTATTCCGGTGTCGATATCAGAATATACCAAAATACCAGGCTTCCTGTCTCTGGATACCTGATCCACTTTCAAACCAAGTTTATTAAGTACATAGCAAACAGCTCTTGAGCTTCCTCCAGTGCCAAGAACAAGTGCATTCCTGACATTATTATTCATAAATGGAAGAAGAGAATCTCTTATACCCGTAACATCGCTGTTAAAGCCAATTAATCTAATCAGGCTCCCAGTCCTTTTAATCTTTATAACATTTACAGCACCAATCTCTTCGGCCTCAGGTTCTGTAACATCAAGAAACCTGATTATTTCTGTCTTGTACGGTATTGTTACATTTAATCCGCAAAGTTCATCATCATCAGTCACCAAATCCCTGAAGACTTCAAGGTTTTTTAAAGGAAAGTTGTGGTAAGAACAGTCAGTGATATGTTCAGTTAAAAATTTTTCAGTAAAGTACTTTTTTGAGAATGAATGACCGAGAGGATATCCAATGAGACCAAATTTTCTCATTTTCAGATGGTTATTTGATTCTATTAATACACTGTTCCTTAATCTGACTACTGCTTCATCTCCTCCGGAAGAAACTGGAAGAAAGTATCTCCCCGAAGCCCTAGCCTGAGTGATTCCAACGGAATTATTTCATTTGGTGCTATATTTCCAAGATTGACATTTGCTCCAAAATGCTTAATAAACCAGGCTTGTTGCGATTTTAAAGGAGCTTCCCAAATAACATTTTCAAGTTTGACATGTTCGCTAATTGCACTTATTATTTCATTATTAATAGAACCATCCTCATTATAAATTCCGGTAGTACCGGATTCCCTTGCTTCAGCAATAACCTTAACAGATCCGGCAAGCAATTCTGCTCTCATCAATGCAACCCACTCGTCGGGAGTATATATAACATCCTTTTTCTTGGAACCAACCTCTGAAATGACTGTACCTCTCAGAGCCAGTTTGTTTATATATTCCAGTTTCCTTTTATGCTCAATATCATATGACCCGTCAGAAACCTCAACAGTATCAATTTCATTCTTATTGAGAAAATCAACGAACTCTTCGAACATGTTTCTGATTATAAAGGCTTCAAAAAGAGTGCCTCCGAAGTAAGGAATAACACCGGCTTTCTTATAAAGTGCTATCTTCTTTTCAAAGCCAGGAGTAATAAGGGATGTACCAAAACCAAGCTTAACATAATCGGTGTATTCGCTTCCTACTGACATAAAGTCTTCTGCTTCCCTGATGCTCAGACCTTTATCCATAACCATTGTGATTCCAGAATTCCTGGGTTTTAGGGGCCTGTCTGGCAAAAACGGAAGCAACTTATTCATGTCCTTGTTTATTATAAGAAATCAAATCAGTTTATTACTCGCGAGAAGCTTTTTAATCTTCCTTGTACATAGTTCCGCTGGAAAAATATCCTCAAATTCCCTGAAGAGTTCTTTATCGAGATTCAACGCGAGCGAAAGGTGACGATAAGCTTTTTCATTACTCCCTGAATGCAGGTAAAATGATGCAAGCAAATAGTTGATGCCCGGAACGTCGCCAGTAACTTTGTATGCATGTTCGAGATAAGGAAGAGCTTTCACAGCAAGTCCGTCTTTCAGAATGATACTTCCAAGGTCAGCCCATACTTCATCATAATATGAATCAAGTTTTAATGCTTCCCTGAAACATCTTAATGCAGCTTTTTTCTCCCCTTTGGAATAGTGAGCTTTGCCAAGTAAATACCAGATTTCAGGATTTTCATCATCAAGGCGGACTGCTTTTCTGAAAAAAATCAGGCTGTCGTCAGTATTCCCGGTATTCAGAGCAATGACGCCAAGGCCAAACCATGGATCGGCAAACTCCGGAGCAAGCTCAATAGCCTCCTGATAATATTTGCGGGCCATCACAACTTCTCCGATCTTTTCGTAACATTCAGCCAGATAGGTCATTGCTTCAAAGCTCTCAGGCTCATTTTCAAGGTATTCATGATATACAGGAATTGCATCGGAATATCTTTCCAGGTTGCTTAGAATATTCCCTTTATTGAAGATGGCGAAAGTATTCTGTGAATTAATAGCAAGAGCATAATCATAGGCTTCCATCGCTTTATCATACGATTCAAGCTTATTATAAATTATTCCGAGATTGTACCATGCGCTATCTGAAAATGGCTCTTCATCGAGGTATTTCAGATAGTATTTAATGCTGTTATCATAATCCTCAATCTTCTCATATGCATAAGCTATATCATATAGATGAGCCTTAAATTCAGGTTCCATATCAATGAGTTTTTCCATATATGGGATCAGATGCTCATAATAGTTCAGGTTTTGTAAAACCGAGGTAATGGCAAACAGAATGTTTTCAACATCTTCAGTATCCAGAGTAAGCGAAAAATCAAACATTTTTTTTGCCCCCTGAATATCGCCAAGCATTCCAAAGGCGGTACCTTTAGCTATATATATTTCATGATTTCCGGGTTCAATACTTTCGAGTTTCTTCAGCAGAGTCAATGCTTCAACGGCTCTTCCTTTATCTAATAGCACTCTGGCTTTCCTTAATTGTATCGAAACTGAATTTGGATGCTGTTCACTGGCAAGTGTTGCAGCTTCATAGGCTTTTATTGAGTTATTACTTTCAATATAATAGTCGATGATAGTCTCAAATTCAATAACATCAAAAAAATAACTCTCATTATTTTTCTTCATCCTCTCAAACTTCTGCACTGCATGCTTCACCTCTTCCTCATAGGAAAACCCAAACTTATCATCTTCCATGGCTCACAAAAATATGTTTACAAAATTAATACTATTTTTAACAAGGGAGTTTACACAGATACCCAATTATTAACATTTTAACATATTTTTAAGCATTTGATAAACAGGAGTGTACAAATATAATATATTAATAATTATTTTTTTTAGTTAGCAGACGCAACCATGAGTTCAAAATAATCATCTATTATTTGTAAAACTTAAAGATTCTATAAAAAATATACCCTATTTACCCTAGAATTAACCTAAATTCTACCTTCGAAGAACCGGGCGACCTCCCGGTTTTTCATTTTATATTAATATATTTGTAAAGATACTTTCCTTAATATTCATCTATATGAGAAAATCGGGATACAGTAATCTAATTATGGTATTGTTTGGAATCATAGCTATTTCAATTTGTTTTACTGACTGTAAAAAAACTGAAAATCCCATAAAATATCCAAAAGGTACCTTTCCCGATACCGTAATTAATATTACTGATATTAATTCAGCATATGATGACTACAACCTTGCTTTATATCAGCTGGGCGATAATCTGCCAATAATTTTTTCAAGCAACAGGAAAAGCACGGGAGGACAATTTGATCTGGAACAAGCGAGTATATCCTTTGTATTTGACCAGACAACCGGAGTTTTTGGCTTTGGATCTAAAATGACCACTGATGCATTCCTTACTAAACTTATTGGTAAAGCAACAACACCCGGAAATGATTTCGGACCATACAGGTTAGTCAGCACCATTGATGGCTATGAATATCTTTTGCTCTCTTCAGTAAATGCAGCAGGAAACCTGGATTTGAATTATCTTAAAAACCAACCGGTATTTGGTTCAAATCTTCCTGATGTATCGGGACCTTTCCCAATTAAACTTATGAATACAAATTCCGACGATGCCTATATCTGTTTCAATGCCGGTCAGGATACGGCTTATTTCTCCTCTAATAAAGATGGGAACTTTGACATTTTCTTTCTGAAAAAACCGGCAGATAAAGATCTGAGCTCATGGTTTAATCTCGATTATGCTCTTCCGGCAAAGACAGATAGCATTAACAGTGCATACGAAGATAAATGTCCATTCATTTTGAAAAAAGTAATGATATTTACCTCAAACCGGCCTGGTGGACTTGGTGGTTATGACCTGTATTATTCATTATTAAAAAACGGAAAATGGAGCTCTCCTGTAAATCTTGGTCCAAAAATAAATACATCATCAGATGAATACAGACCGGTTATTGGTTCTAACCCGGATTTCACTAATAAGTATCTGATGTTTTCATCCAACAGACCAGGTGGTAAGGGAGGATTCGACCTCTATTTCACGGGCATTGATTTTCCTTCTAATTAGTGAATGAATAATAATCTTAGAAATTCATTCTTTCTTTGCAGCTATAAGAGTATTACGCAATAAAGATACTCTGGTCATCGGCCCGACACCACCGGGAACCGGAGTAATGAAAGAACATTTAGGTGCCACACTTTCAAAATCGACATCACCGACAAGTTTGAATCCCGATTTGGTTAAACTGCTGATTACACGTGTAGTTCCGACATCTATCACAACTGCTCCTTCTTTTACCATTTCTTTTGTCACAAATGCCGGAGATCCGATAGCAGAAATAATGATGTCAGCCTGACTGACAATCTCCTTTATATTTTTTGTGCGGCTATGAACAACTGTGACGGTTGCATCAAAACCTTTCTGTGAAAGGAGAATACTGATTGGCCGGCCTACAATATTGCTCCTGCCAATTACTACACAGTTCCTGCCTGACGTTTCAATGCCATATTTTCTGATCAGTTCAATGATTCCATAGGGAGTAGCCGGCAAATAACCAGGAAGACCGATAACCATTTTCCCGATATTGACAGGATGAAAGCCGTCAGCATCCTTAAGTGGATCAATTGCTTCAATTACCTTGTTTTCTGATATATGTGCGGGCAATGGTAATTGGACAATAAAACCATCGACATCCGGATCATTATTCAGTTCATCAACCTTTTTAAGCAAAACAGTCTCTTCTACTTCTGATCCGAATCGTATTACAGTCGATTTGATACCTACTTCCTCACAGTCTTTTACCTTGTTTGCGACATAAGTTTCACTTGAACCGTCGTTGCCTACCAGCACAGCAACTAGATGAGGAACTTTTTTCCCTTCTGATTTCAGTTTTGCGACCTCTTCAGCAATCTCATGTTTGATTTCAGATGCTACTTTCTTCCCATCAATGATTGTGTGCATTTCGATATTATTTTTTACCCATTAGTTTTGCTGCATTTCCACCCTTGGTCATCATTTTCATCATGCGTTTTGTTTCATCGAACTGTTTCAGAAGCTTATTCACTTCCTGAACACTTGTTCCGCTCCCGGTAGCTATTCTTTTGCGTCTGCTGCCATTGAGTACGACAGGATTAGTGCGTTCTTCCGGTGTCATACTTCTGATAATTGCTTCAATACCTTTGAATGCATTATCATCTATATCGAGATCTTTTACAGCCTTTCCAACACCTGGAATCATTGCCATAAGGTCCTTGACATTTCCCATCTTCTTTATCTGTTGGATCTGCGTAATGAAATCATTAAAATCGAACTGGTCTTTGGAGATTCTCTTCTGAAGTTTCCTTGCTTCTTCCGAGTCGTATTGTTCCTGAGCTTTTTCAACAAGAGAAACAATATCTCCCATCCCAAGAATCCTGTCGGCCATCCTTTCTGGATAAAAAATGTCAATAGCCTCCATTTTCTCACCAGAACTTACAAATTTAATGGGTTTGTTAACAACTGATTTTATTGAGAGCGCAGCTCCTCCCCTTGTATCACCATCGAGTTTTGTCAATACAACTCCATCAAAATCAAGTCTTTCATTGAATTCCCTTGCGGTATTGACGGCATCCTGACCGGTCATGGAATCAACCACGAAAAGTATTTCCTGTGGATTTACCGCATCTTTTACAGATGATATTTCCTTCATCATCTCTTCATCAATTGCCAGACGGCCTGCTGTATCGATAATAACCAGATCGTATCCGGTTTTTTTAGCTTCTTTTACAGCATTCCTGGCAATAACGATTGGATTCAGATTTCCATCTTCAGTATAAACCGGCACCTCAATCTGTGCGCCAATAATTTTTAATTGTTCAATAGCGGCCGGACGGTAAACATCACATGCAACAAGCAACGGGTTCTTTCCTCTTTTTGTCTTTAGCCATTTAGCAAGTTTTCCGCTGAACGTAGTTTTTCCGGAACCCTGTAGTCCGGCAATAAGGATAATTGACGGATTTATTTTAATATTAAGATCGGTCTTATCTCCACCCATAAGCTCTACCAGTTCATCATGAACGATCTTAACCATCATTTGAGATGGATTAACTGAATTAAGAACTTCCTGCCCTATTGCTTTCTGCTTGACAGTATCAGTGAATTGTTTAGCGATTTTAAAGTTTACATCGGCATCGAGAAGAGCTCTGCGAACTTCCTTAAGTGTCTCAGCAATATTTATTTCAGATATCCTGCCCTGACCTTTTAAAAGTTTGAAGGATTTCTCCAGTCGTTCACTTAAATTTTCAAACATATGATCTATTAATAAATAATTTTAACTTCTTGTCATTCTTCCCTTTGTGTTCCTTTGTGTTTTTATAAATCACATTCTTTCGGGCATCTCAATGCCTAAAAGCCACATTCCCCTGTAAATAACTTCACTTGTAACCTTTGACAAAATCAACCGAAAGTTTCTTATTTCACCATCAGATTCTCCAAGAATAGTAAAATCGTGATAAAACTGATTGTACTCCCTTGAAAGTTCATAACAGTAATTCGCAATAAGTGCAGGACTATATCCCTCTGCAGCAGCTGAAACCGTATCAGAGAATTTACGAAGCAATTTTATGAGTTCAATTTCTTTAGGACCCGTTTTTGTTCCTGAGAATTGAACATGTTCCGTATTTATTCCCATCTGTTCTGCTTTCCTGAATACCGATTTGATTCTTGTATATGTATATTGAATAAATGGGCCGGTATTCCCATTGAAATCTATCGATTCTGCCGGGTTAAAAGTCATGTTTTTCCTTGGGTCGACCTTGAGAATATAATATTTAAGAGCGCCCATCCCTATTTTCCTGAAAATTTCTTCTTTTTCATCGTCTGAAAAATCAGATAGCTTGCCAAGTTCCAATGATACTTCCATGGCTGTCAGGCGCATTTCTTTTATAAGGTCATCTGCATCAACTATTGTTCCTTCCCGCGATTTCATCCTTCCTTCAGGAAGCTCAACCATACCATAAGAAAAATGAATAAGTCCATCAGCCCAGGAATATCCCATCCTTTTCAGAATGGCTTTAAGTACCTGGAAATGATAATTTTGTTCATTTCCAACAACATATATATTCTTGTCAAAATTATATTCATTATGCCTGTCAACAGCGGTACCAAGGTCCTGGGTCATATATACTGCAGTACCATCAGAACGGAGTAAAAGCTTCTGATCAAGACCGTCCTGAGTGAGATCAGCCCAAATTGAACTATCCTCATTCCGGTAAAGAATCTTTTCTCTCAGAGCTTTAAGAACAATATCCTTTCCAACCTTATAAGTATCTGATTCATAGTATATTTTATCAAAATCCACTCCAAGTTTTTGATAAGTTTCATCAAATCCTGCATAGACCCATGAGTTCATCATTTTCCAAAGCTCAAAAACTTCTTTATCACCAGCCTCCCATTTCAAGAGCATATCCCTTGTTTCCAGCATCAGAGGAGCAGAATTTTTTGCTTCCGCTTCGTCCATGCCCTCAGATACAAGTTTCTCAACCTGAATTTTGTAATACTTCTCAAACAAAACATAATATTTCCCAACCAGATGATCTCCCTTCATGCCTGATGACTCAGGGGTTTCTCTATTTCCAAATTTCTGCCAGGCCAGCATCGATTTGCAAATGTGGATACCTCGATCGTTTACAATGTTTGTTTTAATTACTCTGTGCCCGCATCCAGATAAAATGCGATAAAGAGAAAAACCAAGGAGGTTATTCCTTATATGACCAAGGTGCAATGGTTTATTCGTGTTTGGTGAAGAGTATTCGACAAGTATCGTTTCAGGTTTCGGAACCTGACAGTTTTCCAGATGGCTTTTCTCAAGGATTAGTTTTCTGAAAAAGTCAACCCACCAGGTATCGGATATCTCAAGGTTAAGGAATCCTTTGATAACATTAAAACCCGAGACTGCCTTGAAGTTGTCCGTAAGATATTGTCCGATAGTTTCTCCGGTCTTTTCAGGTGTATTTTTTGAGAAACGCAGAAGAGGAAAAACAACCAGAGTAAAATCTCCTTTAAAATCTTTTCTTGTTTCCTGAATCTGAATCAGGTCATCCTTAACCTCGCTATTGTATATGATTTTAACAGCTTCTTTTATCTTTTCTTTAAGAACAATCTCCATTTTTTCCTTAACAAATTTCAGGTTGCAAAGATAACATATTAATAGATTGGTTTACAAGAAAACATGACCAAAAATGGCAATTTGTCATACCCATAAAATTTTAATGTTTATACCAAACTACTGAATTATTTGACAACGGCCCTGTTCTTTTTGATAAAGAAAAATAGATAATTAAAAACTTATTATACTTTTGAATATGTTTTTTTATAACTTTATAATCAATAACAGATTAAAAGGTGGAGTTGAAAAATTTATTTATCGAACCGACTGCTAAGACGCCCCAGGTTGATCTTAATTATCCTTCAGGTGAACTTATCATGTCAGGAAAGTCAATACCTGAGAATGCAGCAATTATTTATGAAGCTGTTCTTAAGTGGGTTAACGAATATATTAAAAATCCAAGACCTACCACCAACCTGCGGCTGAATCTCGAATACTTCAACACTGCATCTGCAATCTGGCTCGCTAAAATCGTACAGGCCCTCGGATCAATTAAAGATAGTGAGTATACACTGTTAATACACCTCTACTTCAATATTGAAGACTATGATAATATGGAAGCAGAAGATCTGAAGGACGAACTACATCCTATTATACATATGATTGGAGTTCCCACTGTAAGCTTTGGCATCAAAATTTACGGAACCGATGACAAAGGTGAGATTATTAAAGAGTCGATGGTTCTTATTTAATTTCAAGTCCAAGTTTTATCCATAATCTCATATTTCTTCAATTTTTTGGCATAACTTTATTTCGCCAATTAATTAGAAGAGTCATGCAAGCAGTATTCATTGTTTTGCTTTCAATATTAACTATCATGGAAACATATGCTCAGAACACTGTAACTGACAGGCAGCCAGTTGCGGCAGGACGATTTTATGCTGCTGATAAAGAAACTCTTAAACGAGATCTTTCACAACTTTTTGAAACCTGCAAAAAATCACCGGCTAATTGGGCTGTAAGGGCAATTATTAGCCCGCATGCAGGATATATTTTTTCAGGAAAAACAGCAGCTGCGGCATATTCATCATTACCAAAAAATGCCGCGTATAAAAACATCTTCATTATTGGATCGAGTCACGTCATGAGTTTTGATGGAGCATCAGTGTATAATTCCGGAGATTTTATCACACCACTCGGGAAAATTTCTGTGAACAAAGAAATTGCCAATAAGATTATTCTGAGCAATAAGGTGTTCAACTTTCCTACAACTGCCCATCTGCAGGAACACAGTATAGAGGTTCAGCTGCCTTTCATACAATATTATTTCAAAGAGCAACAGACTATTGTTCCGATAATCATTGGCACCGATGATGAAAACACCGTGAAAAAGATTGCAGAGGCTCTCAGACCATGGTTCACAACCGATAACCTGTTCATTATCAGCAGTGATTTTTCACATTATCCTTCCTATAAAGATGCCACCGAGACTGATAATCTTACTGCAATGAGCATTCTGTCGGGCAGCCCAAAGAAATTTCTTAATACAATCGGTAATAACGCTTCAAAACAGATTCACGGACTAGTTACAAGTATGTGCGGATGGACTTCAGGACTTGCTTTACTTTATCTGGCCGAAGGAAACAATAAACTTGAAATGAAACTTCTGGACTATTCCAATTCAGGAGATTCTCCTAACGCAGGAAAAGATGAAGTGGTTGGTTATAATGCAATTGTAATGATTGAAAAAAAGACAGATGGAGAATCAAAACCAGAGTCAGATAATAGTTTCTCCTTCACCGATAAAGAAAAAAAACAACTTTTTGCAATTGTAAAAGGCAGTATTAGATCTCAGCTCTATGATAATAAAAAGTATATTATAGATGAAAAGTCTATTCCTGAAAGTCTTAAAAAGTCAATGGGTGCATTTGTAACATTAAAAATCAATGGTGCATTAAGGGGCTGTATCGGAAGATTCATATCTGCAGAACCACTATATACTGTTGTTCAGGAATCTGCATTATCCTCTGCTTTTGAAGATCCCCGATTCTCCCGGCTCACAAAAGAAGAATACAATAACACTGATATTGAGATAACAGTACTCGGACCGCTTAAAAAGATCAATAATATCAATGAGATTATTTTGGGAAAGCATGGAATTTATATCAAAAAAGGTCTCTATTCAGGGACCATGCTTCCACAGGTAGCGACAGAAAACGGATGGACAGTTGAGCAGTTCCTTGGATATACCTCGAGAGATAAAGCCGGCATAGGATGGGATGGCTGGAAGGATGCTGAGATCTTTATCTACGAAGGGGTCGTGCTTGAAGAGACTAAGTGACGAAGAGACGGAGAGACGAAGAGACGAAGAGACAAAGAGATAAATGAAAAAAAATGGTCCCTACAGTCACTTTTGAAACTATAGACACTTTAGACACATTAGGCACGTTAGGCATTTTAGGCACTTTAGACACTCTAGGCACTCTAGGCACTCGAATATGTATCACGTAATAAGCACAGGTTTTACTGCAATACTCTTATATTTAATCAGTTATTTTTTCTACCGTTTTGGTTACTACTCCCTTCAGCTTCACAGAAAATTCTGGAATTCACTCCTTGCAGTCGCCTTCCTGCTGACAGCTATTGCAGGTTTGTTCCTTGCCCTGCAGATAAACTATAAATGGAATATCCCTTTTATAAAGACAATACTTAAATGGCATGTTGAGTTTGGAATCGGAATGGCAATCACTGGTCTTTTTCATTTTATCTGGCATCTTAATTACTATGGAAAGTTCTTTAATAAATCAGTCCTGAATCCTGAGAAACAAGAATTGTATGGTCTGACTCCCTCCGAAATAAGTACTAATCTTTTCATTACAGGTTTCGTCAGTTCTTCCATCCAGCTTTTACTGATGAGAGAGATAATGAATATTACCGGTGGATATGAACTGATAACAGGCTCATTCTTAGGATCATGGTTGATAGGATCGGCTATTGGTGCAATAATAGCCGGAAAATCTGCTTTAAATGATATAAGAAAGATAAATCTGATATTTTCTCTGAGCCCCTTTGTTTCCCTGATTATGATGCTATTCCTTTCCAGAGTTTTTTTAAATCCGGGGGAATCTCCTTCATTCCTGGTATCAATTATCTATACATTCCTCGTTCTTATCCCTTTCTGCATGGTATCAGGATTTACTTTCATCAAATTGGTTACAATAGCCGGTCTCGAAAATAACTTTGTTCCTGGTAAATCATTTTCCATTGAAACTACAGGAGGGATCGTAGCAGGTATTATTATATCCATTTTAACAGCAGGATTGCTGAATACATACAAATTACTTTTACTTATAGTATTACTGTCAGTGTCGTATGTACTTTCAACATATTATTTAAGTAGTCAGAAACAAAAGAACACCTCGAAACTTATCATAATTATACTGGCATTACTTATTATTATTTTGAATCCTGATCTTTTTTTCAGGCAGATTTTACTTCCAGGTGTTAAAGTTACTGCGACTAAAGATACTCCTTATGGCAACATTACAAAAGGCAAATATAAAGGAGAAGAAAGTCTATACTACAACCAGAGACTCCTTGCTTATAATGATGATGCTACAGAAAGAGAAGAAGACATTCATTATGCGATGCTCCAATGTGAGTCGCCAGAAAAAGTCATTTTAATTTCAGGATCACTGAGATCGCATCTTCCTGAAATCTTAAAATATTCTGTCAGCAATATCACTTATATTGAAAGAGATCCCGCCCTTGCTGAGTTTGAAACTTTTCCAGGCGATAATTTTCATGGCAAATTGATTGTAGTAAATAAGGATGCTTACAGATACATCAGGAATTCTTCTGAATTGGTTGATGTTGTTATTCTGTTGATTCCACCTCCCTCGACCTTGCTTCTGAACAGGTATTATACATCTGAATTCTTTGCTGAAGTAAAAAAAAGACTTAAGCCCGATGGCATTTTTATGTGTTCACCGGGACCGGGAGACAATTACTTCAATAAAGAATCATTGAACCTGTATTCATCAATTTATAACAGCATGTCTTCCATTTTCAAAAACGTAAAACCTGTTGTTGGTAATAAACTTTATTTCATAGCGTCAGACAAACCGCTGTCGTTATCGTTCTGCCAGCTTGTTAATAAGCGAAATATTAAAAATATTTATGTCAGTTCTGATTTTCTTGTGGATGATATCATTATAAAAAAGGCAGAAGAACTAAATTCGCTTATTGATACCAGGATAAAACAGAACAGAGCTTCTTATCCAATAGCAATTTTCCACTCACAATCTTTTCAGTTCAGTAAAAGTCTCGATGAGAAGATACCTGTAATAGTATTATTGTTTATAGTCTTCATGTTACCTGTTACTATAATAAAAAGAAGAAATATGCTGATGTATTTCAGCGCTTCAGCGCTCGCAGGATTTGAGATTATCATTCTCCTTACTCTTCAGATAATGATTGGCAATATGTACCAGCTAACCGGAATGATACTTGCAGGATTAATGGCAGGTCTTGCTGTCGGCTCAGGAATTAAATTCAGTCTTCTTAATACTATTTCATTACGAAACAAAGTTATCATACTGTTCATATTCTATATAATTTTTGGTCTGATTTATAATAATATTTTAGAGCTAAAGAGTGGATTTCTGGCAGTAATGATAATTATGATTTCTGGCTTCTTACCAGCATTTTTTACAGGAAATATATTTCACGAGCTTACAATTAAAAAAGAAAGGATGACGACTTCATCTGAAATATACAGCGCCGATCTGGCAGGCTCAGCGTTTGGTTTTATACTTATTTCAGGTTTTATTGTGCCTCTCTTCGGAATTCAGGTTTCAATATATTTATTGTCAGCTCTGGTTTTTGGAGGAATTCTGATTGGTACAATTGGGAATAAATAGTAGTTTTAGTCGTGTTTTTAGAGGCAAGTCTTTTAGATATCTGTGAATTCCTTTGAGAACCTTTGCGTTAAAAATAATTCATTAACCACGAAGGAACACAAAGTATCCCGATAGCTATCGGGACATAAAGCAATACTAAGGAATTTTCAGGATAAATTTATACGTTGACACAAGTTATTAATATCAATCTTGTAAAAGGATACATGAGTTAATTAGTTTACTACATAAAGAGGGCAAGATGAAGAATAGAAAATGTGATCTGAGTAAACGTGATTTTTTGAAAAAGTCATTGGCTTTATCAGCCGGATTGATGTGTTTACCATACAGGCAGGTCTTTTCAGCAAAATCACCTGAAGATCAGGCTCTGAATAAGAAGATTGCTATGTTCCAGGAAGAAACAGCAAGAGGGATTATGTGCAGGATCTGTCCGAATGAATGTGTTCTCAAAGAGGGTGAATTGAGCAAATGTAATAACCGCATTGTTCACGACTCCAAATTATATACAATGGCATTTGGGGACCCTTGCACCGTTAATGTCGATCCTGTTGAAAAGAAGCCTCTTTATCATTTTCTCCCAGGGTCAAAGGCGTTTTCCATTGCAACTGCCGGATGTAATCTGGTATGCCTTAATTGTCAGAACTGGACAATTTCACAAACCAGTCCTGACAAAACGAGGAATTTTGATCTTATGCCGGAAATTGTTGTTGAAGAATGTATTAAAAACAACTGCAGTTCTATAGCCTATACCTATTCCGAACCCGTCACATTTTATGAGTATGTTTTTGAAACAGCAACTCTTGCCAGGAAATCGGGAGTCAAAAACATCTTTAAATCAAATGGTTATATTAACGCTCAGCCTCTGATAAAACTTTGCAGTGTTATCGATGCTGCCAATATTGATCTTAAGGCTTTCAGTGAAAGCACGTACCTCAAGCTGACAGGAGGGAAATTACAACCTGTACTTGATTCGCTTAAAGCCTTGAAAGACAATGGAGTATGGCTTGAAATAACAAATCTTATTGTTCCCGACTGGACCGATAATCTTGTTGATATCAGGAAAATGTGCAAATGGTTAAGTGAGAATGGGTTTAAAAATACGCCTTTGCATTTCAGTCGATTTTACCCAATGCATAAGCTTGAACAATTGCCACCTACACCTGTTGAAATACTTGACAGTGCTTATCGCATAGCAACTGAAGAAGGACTGAAGTATGTATATACAGGTAATGTTCCGGGAAATGAAATCTCGAATACCAAATGCCCGTCATGCAACTCTATAGTAGTTGCCAGGCAGGGTTACCGGATAACTACTAATAATGTTAAAGCAGGACAGTGCGGCAAGTGTGGAACCAAAATTGAAGGGGTATGGAATTAAAAATTAGTTATGAAAGACAATTGATTTTCTTCGTTTACCCCGGCCCCATGGGGAGCGAAGAAAATCAATTGTCATGATATAAAAAATGAAAAAATCTGAAGCAAAAACACGGATAGACATTCTCCGCAAGGAAATTGAAGAACATAACAACAGATATTATGTCTTAAATCAACCTTTAATCTCAGATTTTGAGTACGATATACTGTTGAATGAACTCGATACCCTCGAGAAAAAATTTCCGGAATTTAGAAGCGATAACTCTCCCACAAAACGTGTTGGCAGTGATATAACCAAAGAGTTTGAACAGTATGAACATATTTACCCTATGCTTTCGCTCGGAAACACTTACAGTGAAGAAGAACTCAGGGAATTTGACAACAGAATCCATAAATCGATCTCACAACCAATTGAATATGTCTGTGAATCTAAGTTCGACGGAGCTTCTATCAGCATTACCTATATAAACGGTTCACTTTTCAGGGCAGTGACACGAGGTGACGGAAACAAAGGCGATGATGTTACCTTAAATGTTAAAACTATCAGAAGTATCCCTTTGAAAATTACCAGCAAAAGGATACCTGCTGAATTTGTGATACGGGGAGAAATACTTATGCCAAGGGCAGTATTTAACCGGCTAAATGAAGAAAGAATAAAAGCTGAGTTAACTCCTTTCGCAAACCCGAGAAATGCTGCAGCAGGTACTCTTAAACTTCTCGATCCTAGAATTGTGGCATCAAGATCTCTTGATTGTATGATCTATTTTCTTCTGGCTGAAGAGCTTCCTCACGATAATCACTACGATAATCTTAAAGAGGCTGCAGGATGGGGATTCAAGGTTGCAGAAAGTATCAGACTATGTAAAAATATTGATGAGGTGTTCCAATTCATTTCTTTTTGGGAAACAGAGCGTAAAAAACTTCCATACGATACAGACGGTGTAGTTGTTAAAGTCAACTCACTGAGTCAGCAGAGCGAACTCGGGTTCACTGCCAAATCTCCCCGCTGGGCAATCGCCTATAAATATAAAGCCGAAGAAGCAACTACAAGGTTGTTATCTGTTACATTCCAGGTGGGCAGAACGGGTACTGTGACCCCTGTAGCCAATCTTGAACCTGTTCTTCTTTCGGGTTCTACTGTCAAACGTGCAACTCTCCATAATGAAGATCAGATTAACCTGCTGGATCTTCATCTTAATGATATTGTCTATGTTGAAAAAGGAGGCGAGATTATTCCTAAAATAGTCGGTGTTGATCACTCCGGAAGAAATGAAAATAGTAAGAAGATTGTTTTTATTTCCAATTGTCCGGAATGTGGAACTGCTTTAATTAAAAATGAAGGAGAAGCGAATCATTTTTGTCCGAATTATCTTCATTGCCCGCCACAGATTAAAGGCAGAATTGAGCATTTTATCAGCAGAAAAGCAATGGATATCGATGGATTGGGAGAAGAGACTATCGACCTTCTGTTCAATAAGAACCTGATAAGAAACTTTGCGGATCTCTACGATTTAAAGATGGAACAGCTTGTTCCTCTGGAGCGCCTCGGGGAAAAGTCTGCTGCCAATATTCTTAAAAGCATAAGAACATCGATTGACACTCCTTATCGCAGGGTACTTTTTGCCCTTGGGATAAGGCATGTTGGTGAGACAGTTGCAAAAACTATTGCCTGGAGATTCAAGACAATTGATGATCTGATTAATGCCGGCATTGATCAGTTGACAAGTGTCTATGAAATCGGACCTAAAATAGCTGCAAGTATTGTTTCATACTTCTCTGATAATGACAACCTTGAAATGATCAAACGGCTAAAATCTGTCGGAATCAGGTTCAGCGAGATGAGTGAACCAACACTGACAGGCAATTTATTGAAGGGTAAAATTATAGTGATATCAGGGGTT
>Ga0302206_1000305_pt1 | contig 20022 bp, 20 predicted proteins | sample II_Fen_E2_1_FD_194581 | JGI IMG/M metagenome (GOLD analysis project Ga0302206, IMG submission 194581) | Peat permafrost microbial communities from Stordalen Mire near Abisko, Sweden - II_Fen_E2_1 | ecosystem: Environmental > Terrestrial > Soil > Wetlands > Permafrost | place: Sweden: Abisko...
TTTGGTAACAATAAGATCTATTCCTTCATCATGGAGCTCTACAAAACTGACTCCTTTAGAGATAAGAAACTGGTGCCTGGCATGTTCAAGATAATGCTGGTAATTAGCATTATTTACAACACCCTGGAGATCACATTCATAATCTCTGACAACAAATTTAAGATTGAACGGAGGATTGTTTTCTGTCATCATTTTGGAAAACGTCCGAAGAATTTCTTTAAACTTCCATGAAACTTATGTATGCTGTGAGGTTTGTAATACATGAGTATGCATTCTCCGGTTATGAAATTTATTTCTGAGTCTTTAAGCTCAGCAATAGCCTCTTTGCTGTCAGCCATCTGCTGTATCCATATTTGCTTTATGCCCTTTTCTTTGGCATCCCTGATCACGGATGCAGCTATCGCCTTTTTTGTAAAGACAATTATGCCCCGGACTTCGGGCGGAAGCATTTTTACATTTGAATAAGACTTTTCTCCCAATATTTCATCAGCATGAGGGTTAACCGGAATAATTTTCATTCCTTTTTCTTTTAGCTCTTTAAAAGCTGTATAACCGAATTTTTTGGGATTACGCGATGCACCTACAAATGCAATGGGCTGTGAATCAAGAAATTCATTAATTTGTTTTAGTGTTGTCATAGCCTTTTCTAATTATAAAATTAAACGATGAAAAATAGTGAATTATTATTAAAGTGCCTAGAGTGCATAAAGTGACTAGAATACTTATAGTTAAAATCAAGATTGTATGCATTAACTTTTTCAACTTATTAACTTTAGGCATTCCAACCTTTAGGCACTCCAAACTTCTTCTCCTAAGTATAAAGACTTAAAATTACAATAAAAAAACCAACTGACATTTTTTTTCATTTACTTGGTATTGAGGTTTTATAAATTAATAATCAGAATGAAAAAACCAGAAGACCGCACAGGGTACTTGTTTTCCAGGGGGTACTCAAATTACGTTTTTATGCTGCTCTTCCTGTTGTATGTATTTGATTATGCCGACAGGATGGTAGTAAATTCAATGTTTACTTCAATCCAGAAAGATTGGTTTATTACAGATACACAGTGCGGCTGGCTTGTCTCGATTATTTATCTTTCCATAGGGATTCTTACCTTTCCTATTTCAATCCTTGTAGACCGTTGGAGCAGAACAAAAACCATAGGATTAATGGCCATTGTATGGAGCCTTGCAACGGCAGTATGTGCATTAACAGGAAATTATATACAGCTATTTATGGCGCGCATATTTATTGGATTTGGCGAAGCGGGGTATGCCCCGGGCGGAAGCGCATTAATATCAGGGATGTACCCGATGGAGAAACGATCCAAAATGATGGGATTATGGAATGCTTCTATCCCGCTGGGATCTGCAATCGGGGTAACCATGGGGGGAATTATAGCTCAATCTCTGGGTTGGAAGCATGCTTTCGGGATTGTTGCTGTTCCAGGTTTGATAATTGCTATTTTATTCCTGTTTGTCAATGATTATAAAACGGTTGATCTTTCGTTTATTGACAAGAGCAATAACAAAATAAAGATGGAAAAGAAGGATATGATACGGGAGTTCATTGCAAAACCTTCAGTATTATATACTTATTTTGGTATGGCTGCCGTGGTTTTTGTAACTACCGCTATGATAGTCTGGCTCCCAAAATTTTTTGAAACCGGAAACCATCTTGAACCAAAGGTTGCAGGTACACTGGCCGGCGCTGTGATGATGCTGGCACTCATAGGAGCACCGCTCGGAGGCTTTCTTATAGACAAATGGAGGAAAACTGAACCCAAAGCACGACTTTTGTTCCCGGCCATATCAACGTTTATTTCAGCTTTGCTTCTATTCATCGCCTTTTTCCTATTGAAAGGGAACGGACAGATAACTGTGCTTTTTTTGTTTGGCGTAATTATCATGACATTTATTGCAGGGGCTGCGGCGGTTACCCAGGATGTTATTCATCCAGGATTAAGGGCAACTTCCTATGCCATTGCAGTGGCTGTTCAGAATTTACTTGGTTCATTTACTGCCCCGATTATTCTCGGGAAAGTGTCGGATCTTTATAACATCAAAACAGCAATGGCAATCCTTCCATTCGTTTTGCTGATAGGGGCCCTTCTTTTTTACATCGGATCGCGATATTACATGCAGGATATGTCGAAAGTGCCACCTGTTCACCTCGAGGTAGCAGCATAGAAGGTAAATGCATAAGATTATTTCGGGAAAGGCTATTATTTTTTTCGTGAAGTTGTATAATAAACGAACTCCTTTAGGGACTCTTTAACTTCGGAATCGGGATAAGAATCTAGAATAGCAAGAGCTTTATCGCGGTACTGGTTCATCTTAAGTTCCGCATAATTCAGACCGCCATAGTCCATCACAAAGCTGATAACTTCTCCTATTTCGGCCCTTGTTTTTTTCTTGTTTTTTACAATATTAAGAATATGTCTTTTCTTTGAATTTGCCGATTGTTCCAGGGCGTGAATTAATGGAAGAGTAATCTTTTTTTCCTTAATGTCATTGCCAACTGTTTTTCCGGTTAATCCGGTTCCTTCATAATCAAGAATATCATCCCGAATCTGAAAAGCGATTCCAATATTCTCGCCAAAGTCTTTCATTAACTGAATTGTCTCTGTTTCCTCAGATACTGATCTTGCACCGCATGCCGTACAAGCTGCCAGTAATGCGGCTGTTTTACTTATTATAATCTTATAATAGTCTTCTTCTTTGATGTTTAATTTTCTTGCTTTCTGAAGCTGCAAGAGCTCTCCTTCTGACATTGATTTGACTGCTTCAGAAATAATTTCGAGCATATCATAACGGGATTTCTCAACGCAAATATGCATTCCTGTAGAAAGCAGATAATCGCCGAGCAATACAGCTATTTTAGAATTCCAGAGTGCATTAATTGAAAGAGAACCACGTCTTTCCTGGGCATCATCGACAACGTCATCATGAACAAGGGATGCTGTATGAAGAAGTTCTATACATGTAGCTGCGATATATGTTGATTCAACTATGACTCCATTCAGCTTTGCCGTAAGGAATACGAGCAAAGGCCTCATCTGTTTACCCTTACGACGGAGAATATAGTTCAGAATGATGTTCAATAAGGGAATATCACTGCGCATAGTCCTGCTGAAGTAAGCTTCAAATTCAGCCATTTCTTTTTCAACAGGCTTTTTTATCCCGGTCAGAGCAGACATAAATATTTTTTTCGTTCAAATATAATAAAATCAGAGGCTCAAGATAGACTTTTAGTTAATAGTTCTTTTATTCGCGACTTTTTTCCACTTCAAAAAGAGCAACATTCATCATATCAACATATTTATATATATTTGCCTGTTGAAATTTATTACTGATGGAATTTAAAGAACTTAATCCGGAAAGTCTTGAAAGGGCCGCAGGGATGCTAAAGGCAATTGCGCACCCTTTACGTATAAAAATTGTGGGATGTCTCGAAGACGGAAAAAAGAGAACAGTAACTGAAATCCATAAGCAGCTTGGAATAGAACAGTCCACTGCATCGCATCATCTGGGAATACTAAAGGACAAAGGAGTTCTGGCTTCAAAAAGAGATGGCAAGAATACGTGGTACTTTCTGAAACACGAAAATCTGAAAACAATTTTAAATTGTGTCAGTAGCTGTTGCCAGGAATAGGAACCGGATATATTTTCAACCTTCAAGTGATCAGGATAAGGTCCTGAACATTCTCTTCTGAAATAAAACTATTGATATAACTCCGCAGGTTATCGATGAATCAGCAATATTGAATACCGGTCTGAAAAAGACAAGTGATTCGCCGGGCCTGTAAAGAGACCATTGTGGCCAGTGAGTATTAATTATCGGGAAGTAAAACATATCAACCACTCTTCCGTGAAGAAAAGAAGCATAACCACCCCCATGGGGAAAAAGAACAGCATGCTGGTTAAAACTTTCACTGAATATCATTCCATAGAATGCACTGTCTAAGATATTTCCTATTGCTCCTGCCATAATTGCACTTACAGCAAGAATCAGTCCCGGGTTTGCCTTTTTGCTGATAAGGGAATAAAGAAACCAGCCGATACCGAAAATTGCAATAACCCTGAAGACACTTAAAATCAGTTTGCCGGGTTTCCCTCCCATTTCCATACCGAATGCCATCCCATTATTTTCAATGAAATGCAATATACCCCAGTTACCGAAAAGATGAATTTCCTGTCCGATCTCCATATGGGTTTTGACCCATATTTTCAGTATCTGATCACAGAACAGGATCAGAAGTATAAATAAAACAGATTTTTTTCCTGCTGACATTATTTTCTTGTTAGAATTTAAGGAGCGCAAAATAGTAAAAAATTTAATTGGGGCAGGCAGAAAAATTATCCAGATATTTTCAGAATGATAACAGTCAGAATAAAAAATCCCGGGATTTGCCGGGATTTTTTATTCTGACTTCTGTCAATTACGGACAAACGACATTGACTTTATTTGAATCCCAACAATACCAGTTGGCATCTCCGAGATAATCAACAGATTTCACATGGCCATTCAAAGTGGTTGTATTCCATTCGATATTAACATCTGAAAACTTCACACCATTATAGTAATGAACTGTATAATAGGCATTTAAAACATTGGATGTTAATCCGTATTCAATATTACTACCTGAAAAGGAGTCAGACTTCAAATAGGTATATTTTACATATCCAACACCTGTAGATGTCTTTGTCCAGTCAATCTGAAGGAATTCTACAGGCGCTGTTGCATCCTGATTAAGAATCCATTGCCCGCCTGTTCCATCAAGCTTGGAGGTACCTTCAAACCAGAGAAATTCAGCAAAACCATTTGTTCCCTCACGTGTAATATACATTTTCCACTGAACATCACTGGCCCTGATAAGCCCGGTAAGTCTTGCCTTATATGTAACATTTAAATAAGTTACGCTGTAACTCCATTGCCAGTTTTTCGTTGAAATATATACCGGGACCTGGTCAGATGCAGCTTTAAAAGCAGTAACAGGAACAGCAAGAGTGGTATTTATAATTAATTTCCAATAGCCGGCAACTATAGCGGCATATTCCCAGTTGCTGTTTTCTGTACCTTTCTGTCCGGGAATAAGATCGGCTGATTTTTTAGTGGTAGCAAAATTACTAAAATCAATTAGCATGGATTCCTGGGGTGGCAACACTGGTGGTTCTCCTTTATCTTTTTTGCAGCCTGTAAAAAACCCTGTAGAAAAAACAAGTAACAGAACAAGAGAGAAGATTTTTTTCATAGTACTGATGGGTTAATTATGAAAAGTAAACGATTACGGTCTAAACAAATTGTACTTTTTTGCAAAGATATAAAGACAGAATCTAAAAATCCTACAATCATTGATTAATTATTGTACCACGATTTAATCCCTTGTACTACATTGTATTTCATCTCCTCTGTCTCTTCCTGATTAAGAATTTGCGGATGTATCGCAGGCAAATAATTATAGCTCGAAAAATTGAGACGCAATTAGACAAAAGATACTGATGTTTATTTATCTTTATATTATAAAATTAATGGAAGGAAGAAAAAAAGTCCTGAGATTAAAATATATCAATCATTTTTATATTTTTGAGTTTGAAGGATTTTGAAGGGACGAGTTGATCTAATTCTGATGGCTAAGTTTTAAGTACTCTATATTTTGCTACCATGCGCAAGTATTCTCAGGCAGGAAATAATAAATATTTACTTCCTCTTATTTTCCTGTTATTTTTTATTTCTCCTGCTTTCTCAAATTCAATACGGGCAGCTGGTAAGTCTGCACTTCAGGTAAAAGATTCAGTTAAAACTCAGAAGAAAGATACATCACAAGTCCATTTAAAGGATTCATCAAAAGTTCAATTAAAGGATTCAACTAAAGTTCATGTAAAGGATAGTCTTAATCTTCAGGCTAAAGACTCTGTAAAACATCAGATTCCCGATTCAGCAATATATAAGAGAACAAATTTTAGTACTGAAGAGCTTATCCGCGGCGAAAGGCTTTTCTTCGGACTTGTTTACCTGGGAGACAAATCTGTTAATTGTGCGTCGTGTCATAATACGCACGTATCAGATACCTTGAACTGGAATCCTGATGCCCTTGAAATTTCAATAAAGTATCTCACTAAAAGTTCCAAAGATTTAAGCAGAGTGCTTCTTAAACCAGTTGGCCCAAAAATGAAACTGGTGCATAAAGGTTTTCAGCTGACAGCTGAAGATATTGTACTGATCAAAGCTTATATGAATAAGTTCGTGACAATAGGACTTAAACAAAACAAACCGGTAATTACAAATCTTCTGTTACTGATCATTGCCGTGGTTTTATTCCTTATTTCAGCTACAGATGTTATCATCAAAAAAATATTTAAAAATCAGCGGATTAACTGGAGTATCCTGACCGTTACAGGTATTTTTATAACCTGGATCCTTGCTGTTAATGCTATTGCTTTTGGTCGGTCTAAGGGATATGCTCCCACTCAGCCAATAAAATTTTCTCATGCTGTTCATGCCGGACAAAACAAGACAGATTGTAACTATTGTCATTATACAGCAAGAACCAGCAAAACTGCTGGAATTCCCCCAGGTAGCGTCTGTCTGAATTGTCACTTCCTGGTTCGGAACGGGACGCGATCTGGAGCGACAGAAATAGCCAAAGTTCTGGGAGCTTTAGATGAAAAGAGAGCTGTTCAGTGGGTAAGAATATACAGACTTCCTGACTTTGTTTTTTTCAGCCATGAACAGCATGTGAGTGCAGGCGGAATAACTTGCGATGCATGTCATGGGAATGTAAAAGAAATGAACAGGCTTTACCAGGTGCCGGATCTGTCAATGGGCTGGTGTATAAATTGCCATAAAACAAGAAAGGTAAATCTTTCCAATGAATACTACAAGACCTATTATTCGGGTTTCTGTGACTCTTTGAAAGCAGGGAAGATCGATAGTGTTATGGTAACCGGTATAGGAGGCAGGGATTGCGGGAAGTGCCATTATTAATAAAAATCAATATAATTTCTCAGGGATGAAAAAATACTGGAAAGATATTGAGACTAAAAAGAGAAAAGGAGAAATCAGGGGTATGGAAAAAACATCTGATGAAAATGCATTATTTGAGCTGTTGAGTGATAGTGGAAAAGATTTACAATCTTCAAGAAGGGACTTTCTCAAATTATGCGGTTTCAGCTTTGCAGTGACTGCTCTTTCATCATGCCAGTCAAAGATCAGTAAAGCAGTGCCTTATGTTATTGCTCCGAGTGAGATTACTCCGGGGGAGGCTCTTTATTATGCCTCCAGCTATATTAATGGTAATGATTATTGCAGCATTATTGTCAAGACCCGCGATGGACGCCCGATTAAAATAGAAGGTAATCCCGAATCGGGAATTACAATGGGAGGTACAAGCGCACGAGTTCAGGCTTCTGTACTTGACCTTTATGACGGAAACAGATTTCACGGTCCGATGAAAGCGGGAGTTTCTGCAGCATGGGAATCAATCGATATGGAAATAATCAGCAGACTGCAGAAAATAACCGAAGAAAATGGTACAATAGTCCTTCTTACACCAACTATTTTCAGTCCCTCTACAGAAGCTGTGATCTCAGAGTTTCTGAAAAAAATCAAGGGCTCAGAATGGGTGCAGTATGATGCAATTTCTTATTCCGCCATGCTTGAAGCCAATAATATAAGTTTTGGAAAGCAAGTGATCCCCGACTATCGTTTTGACAAAGCTGATCTTATTGTAAGCTTCGGTGCTGATTTTCTTGGGACCTGGCTTTCTCCGATTGAATATACGAAACAGTTTAGTTCGAGAAGAACCCCTGAACTAGACATGAACCGGTTAATCCAGCTAGAATCCAATCTTAGTCTTACCGGGAGCAATGCCGACAATAGAATTCAGATAAAACCATCACAGGAACCTGCAATTCTTCTGAACATTTATAATGAGATCCTGAAATCTGTTGAAGACCGGAATATTATTGTCCCTTCTTCACCGGTTGATGTAACTGATATATCCAAAAAGCTTCTTTCATTACCCGGTAAATCCATGGTCATTTCCGGGTCAAACATTAAACAAGTTCAGCTGCTGGTAAACGAAATCAACAGATTGCTGGGAAATATTGGTAAGACAATATTGTTCAACTCATTTCTGAGAACCCATGAGGCACTCGACAGTAATATGGAAATGTTGTTTGGGAAAATGCAGAAAGGTTCTGTAAAAGCGCTATTGATGTGGAATGTAAATCCGGTTTATTCATGGTACAAAAAAGATGTTTTTACCGAGGCACTTAAAAAGGTTGATCTTACAGTTTCGTTTTCAGGTTCTCCCGATGAAACTAATAATCTTGTACAGTATATATGCCCCGATCACCATTACCTTGAAAGCTGGAATGATGCAGAGGCAAAAAAGGAACATTTCAGTCTTATGCAACCAGCTATCGGGCACATATTTGATACCCGTCAGATGGCCGATACTCTATTGAAATGGTCAGGATCAACCATCAACTTCCATGATTTTATAAACGCTTATTGGGCAGATAACTTAATGAGGCGGCAGTCGGAATTTTCCGACCCGGTTACTTTTTTTGATCACACATTACAAAAAGGGATCTTTGAACCTGTAACTTCTACACCTGAAAGTAACGGAAAACCTGGAAAGGCAGACTCATCGCCTTTTAATCCGGGTTCCATAAAAGCCGGGAACAACGACGATAAAAATAAAGTTGAAATTGTCTTATATGAAACAGTTGCCCTTGGTGAGGGAAGACAGTCCAATAACCCATGGCTGCAGGAATTACCCGATCCGGTCACGAAGATCTGCTGGGACAATTATGCATCAATATCCCCTGCTTTGGCTAAGGAATATGATCTGAATGACAATGATGTGGTAAAACTTGGTGCAGTCGAATTACCGGTTCATATTCAACCCGGACAAACCTATGGTACCATAGGAATTGCTCTGGGCTACGGTCGTTTGAAATGCGGAAAGGTAGGCGATAAAGTCGGAACAGATGTCTGGCCGATGTTATCGTCGGGGAATGGGAATATAATATATTTTACGAAACTTGATCATATAATAAAGACCGGGAAAATCTATCCCTTTGCTCAGACCCAAACCCATCATAGCATGGAAGGAAGAGCCTTTGTTCGCGAAACGGATTTGAATGAATTCAGGAACAATCCTGCCTCCGGTAATGAACTGCATGCCTATAACCTTGAACATAACAAAAGTCTGTATAAAGAAAGGCAATACCCTCATCATCACTGGGGTATGGCTGTTGATCTTAGCAAATGTACCGGATGTGCAAACTGTGTTATAGCCTGCCAGGCAGAAAACAATGTTCCTGTTGTTGGAAAGGAAGAAGTAAACAGGGTTCACGAGATGCACTGGTTACGGATTGACAGATATTATACCGGAGGAGAGGATAACCCGGAAGTTGTTTTTCAACCGGTATTATGTCAGCATTGCCAGAATGCTCCCTGTGAAAATGTTTGTCCGGTAGCAGCCACAAATCATAGTTCTGAGGGTTTAAACCAGATGATATACAACCGCTGCTTTGGAACCCGTTACTGCAATAATAACTGTCCCTATAAAGTCAGAAGATTTAACTGGTTCAATTACAGTTCAGCAGGAACACTTTCGGGCAATCTGAGAGATAAAGAAGAAATGACAGGTAACCTACGGCGGATGGTTCTGAATCCGGATGTAACGGTTCGGGCCCAGGGGGTGATTGAGAAATGTTCCTTCTGCGTTCAGCGAATCCAGGCTGCTAAGTTAAAGGCTAAATACGAGAACAGGGCTCTTCATGAAAATGAGATCCAGACAGCCTGTTCCCAAAGCTGTCCGGCAAATGCAATTGTATTTGGAGATATGAACGATCACAAGAGCGAATTGAACAGGTTGATTAACAGCGGACGGAGGTATAATCTCCTTGAGGAGTTGTTTACCATGCCTTCAGTCAATTATCTTACTAAAATAAAAAACAGAATTGTATAGGTACCAATACTTATTAATATGCTTCAATCTCCACTACGGACCCCTTTAATTGAAGGAAGCAAGAGTTACGGGAGCATAACCAGCGACATCCTTAACCCGATGATGAATAAAGCTGGAAAATTCTGGTATATGGGGATGACCATAGCCGGACTGGCTATGTTGTTTGGAGTATTCATGATTTTCTGGACAGTCTGGCAGGGGATAGGTACGTGGGGAGAAAACAGGACTGTTGGCTGGGCTTTTGAAATAACCACTTTCGTATGGTGGATCGGAATCGGTCATGCAGGCACCTTTATTTCTGCAATTCTCCTTCTTTTCCGACAGAAATGGAGAAACAGTATCAACCGTTCGGCTGAAGCTATGACCATCTTTGCTGTTATCTGTGCCGCCCTTTTCCCTCTTATTCATCTCGGACGTCCGCTTCTTACATTTTTCATATTCCCTTATCCGAACACCAGAGGACTGTGGGTGAACTTTAATTCTCCACTTGTATGGGATGTCTTTGCAATTTCTACATATTTTACCATATCTCTGGTATTCTGGTATGTTGGATTGATACCGGATATCGGCACCTTACGTGACAAGATCAAAAAAGGATTAAAAAAGAACATTTATAATTTCCTGAGCTTCGGATGGAAAGGATCTGCAAGAGGATGGCACAGGCATGAGATCACATCTATAATGCTGGCTGCAATTGCTACTCCTCTGGTTCTGTCTGTGCATAGCATAGTAAGTATGGACTTTGCCTCATCAATTGTTCCGGGATGGCACACCACTATATTTCCTCCTTACTTTGTTGCGGGTGCAATATTTTCGGGATTTGCTATGGTGCAGACCCTGCTTATAATCACTAGAAAGACCATGGGACTTGAGGATTTTATTACTGAGAGTCATGTGGAGAACATGAACAAAATTCTTATTGCAACAGGCTCAATTGTTGCTCTGGCATATATGACAGAGATGTTTATGTCGTGGTATTCCGGGAATGAATACGAACACTACGCATTTATGAACAGGGCTACCGGTCCATACTGGTGGGCTTATGTGATAATGATTGGCTGCAATGTATTTTCTTCACAGTTACTCTGGATAAAAAAGCTTCGCAAAAGCCTTGTCTTTACCTTCTTATTGTCAATTGTGATTAATATTGGTATGTGGTTCGAACGTTTCGTGATAATTGTAACTTCTCTTCACAGGGACTATCTTACTTCGAGCTGGACGATGTATAAGCCTACAATTGTTGAATTCGGCTTATTAATAGGGACATTGGGTATCTTCTTCACTGCCTTTCTTCTCTTTATACGCATATTCCCCGTCATTTCAATTTCCGAAGTTAAGTCGATCCTGAAAACTGGAACCAGGCATCAACAAAAAACAGATTTAAGCCATGATACAACGGAATAATATATTAATATCTTTTGATGATGAGGTTCCATTACTCCAGGCAGTCAGAAAACTTCGTGACAATAAGGAGATCATCACTGACGTTCTCTCTCCCTTCCCTGTTCATGGCCTCGATGAAGCCTTGTCAATCAAACGGTCGCGGATCCCGGTTGTGGGATTTATCTTTGGGGCCATCGGTGCATTACTCGCTTTTGGTTTTCAGGCCTGGGTTTTTACAGTAAGTTATCCCTTGATAATTGGTGGAAAACCTTTCTTTTCAGTACCCACCTTTATCCCGATAACATTCGAAGTTACAGTTCTTTTTGCGGGTCTGTCAATGGTTGCTGCAATGCTGATCAGATCGAAACTGAAACCTGAAATCAGGTTCGAACCTGTAGAGGAGAGAATTACGGATGACAGATTTGTTATTCTTGTTGAAGCTGAAGATGAAGAGACCACATTAAGCAGAATAAGGTCGCTTTTATCAGGAATTCATACTATAGAAATCAGATAATAAGAATACTGTAATGATGGACGAACAATTTGATTTTAAGCAGAAGTACCGTAATTTACTATTAATTCTCATTGCAGGAGGCATTCTGGTTTCACTGGCAGCAATTTTTATTTCCAAGCCTGGACCTTCAAGGATCTGGGCTAATGTTCTGCTCAATAATCAGTATTTCATGGGGCTTTCACTGGGTGCGGCTTTCTTCCTTGCAGTTCACAGGGTTGCTCAGTCGGGATGGCATACTGTGCTCCAGAGATTACCTGATGCCATGACAACCTTTCTTCCGGTTGCCTTTGTGCTTATGCTCCTTATCTATTTCGGCATTCATAATTTATACAGTTGGACGGATAATAATGTATCAGATAAGGTGATAGAAGGGAAAAAAGCATGGCTAAATATTCCATTTTTCTTTATCAGAATAGTAATTTATTTTACCGGATGGATAGTTCTTACAAGGATGATGAGAAAAAATTCTACTGCTCTTATGATCTCTTCAGATTTAAAATATCATAACCGTAAGATACTGTTTGCAGGTTTGTACCTGGTTTTTTACGGTATAACTGTTTCAGCAAGCAGCTGGGACTGGATAATGTCTCTTGATGCTCACTGGTACAGTACACTTTTCGGCTGGTATGTTTTAATAGGGATGTTTGTAACCTCTCTGGCATTCATTACATTGCTTATCTGGCTTCTTAAGCGTCTGGGATATCTTAAATATGTCAGAGCTGATCATGTTCATGATATGGCTATCCTGATATTCGCCTTCAGTATTTTCTGGACCTACCAGTGGTTTGCGCAATATGAACTTATCTGGTATGGTCACCTGCCGGAGGAAACGTCTTATTATATTACAAGACTTCACCATTTTAAAGTTATTTTCTTCATCAATCTTGGTGTTAATTTTATAGTTCCGTTCTTTGGTCTGATAACCTTTAAAGCGAAGCGGCAGATTGGCTGGGTGGCAATAGTCGCAGCGGTTGTATTAATCGGACATTGGTTAGATTATTGGTTGATGATTATGCCCGCAGCTGCAGGTGATAAGGCTGGCATCGGATTACTTGAAATCTGCATGACATTAGTTTATGGCTGCCTGTTTATTTTTATAGTTTTAAGATCTCTTTCAACCGGCCCGCTTGTAGTGAAAAATGATCCGTATCTTGAAGAAAGTCTGAATTATGAATCATGAAAGTTAATCATATCTGAAAATGCATATTGTAAGACGAATATCACTAAAAACATCAGTTCTTATCCTTATCGGGATAATTCTCTCGTCGTGCGACAGACAAAAAAGTATGCGGGGATATGACTTTATTCCTGATATGGTTTATTCACAAGCTTATGAGACTTATTCAAAAAATCCGAATTTTAATGACAGTGTGACAATGAGAGTTCCGGTTAACGGAACTGTCCCCATTGGATTCACTCCCTTCAGATATACAATAGATTCTTTATCACGTGTTAAGGCAGGAAATGAACTGGTCAACCTTTTTTTACCAACTGATGATGTTCTTGCCAGGGGTAAACTTATTTTTACCACATTCTGTATTGGTTGCCACGGAGCCCTGGGTAAAGGTGATGGTCAGCTTTACAGCAGCGGACTTTATCCTTTAAAACCACGCGATATTTCAGCTATCCCTACTGCTAAGTTAAAGGATGGACAGATATATCATACAATTACTTTGGGATTTGGCTCTATGATGCCCCATGGAGCTCAGATCAGACCTGACGACAGGTGGAAGCTCGTCTTGTATGTCAGAGTGCTGCAAAAAGAAGCGCAGAAGGCAGGAGATACGATTCCCGGTGGGAAGACAAAGTAAATTGTAATAGCAGGCACGGATTTACAATCGGTGCCTCAGCCACTGAACAAGATTCAGCAGTATTATTTAGTTGAATATCGTCGTGAATTACAAATCCACGACAGCGATTTCTGATAATCACATGATTATCCTGTCCGAAATCAAAAGAAGCAATACGAGCAGAAAGTAGGAATCAAGAAAGACAGAATATCTTTTGTAGTTATCCTTTTCAGATTGTATCCTTAACAGATAAGTAAATTGCCAGATCAAATATATTGATATCACAACGAGAATAGTATTTAACAGCAGATTTTGAATGATTTCAAAAAAGCAAAGGAACAGAGCTGCCACTACGGAAGATACTACCCAGCTGAATGTTAACCTTTTAATCTGGGAGCGGCTAAAAATATCAGTCAGACTTGGAATACCTGCTTGTTTATACTCTTCACCATACTTGAGGATCAATAACCAGAAATGAGGAATTTGCCCTATAAACATCAGAAATTCAATGAAAACAATAGGCTTTGCCCATAGTCCTCCACCGGCAGCGACCCATCCTATAAGCGGAGGCAACGCACCAGTAACAGCACCAGGCACTACAGCGAAAGCAGTTAGTTTCTTGGAATATGTATAGATCCCATTGTACCAGAATATAGTGAACAATCCGATAATTACAGCTTTAAGATTGCCGGCATAATAGATAATTGCAACTCCTGCAATGAGATTAAGTACGAAGAAAAACGCTGCATGTTGAGTCCTGATCTTTTGAGCCGGCAGCGGGCGATTGCAGGTCCTGTTCATCTTACCGTCGGGCCCCACTTCCTGAATCTGGTTAAGCACAGAAGCCGAGATTGCCAGTAGAAGAATTCCAAAACTTGCAAGAAAAAGTCTTGCTGAGAAATGAGGATCAAAAACAAAATAGCCGGTGAATCCTGTCAGACTTACCGGAATCATTATTTTAAGCTTTGATAATTCCAGCCAATCCTTAAGATTAATCCAGGTATTATTTGTCATTCAGAGTTTTCAGGTATTCGATTATTTTGAGAATATCATCATCACTAAGGGTGCTACGGTAGCTCTGCATCAGGTTTGCAGGGAATCCTTTTGTTATATCAGCATTGGGATCAAGTATGGATCTTTTTACATACTCCGGATCAACAGTAATCGTTATCTCTTTTCCGTCTCTTGTTACGACTTGTTGCGACCCGAACAGATTTAAATAACTGGGACCAATCAATTTGGTCCCGTCGGGAGTATGGCATGCAAAACAACCCTGAGCTCTCATTATAGCCTCTCCAACAGCACCGGGAGCATTGCCGGCTACTGTAATGGGTTTTGCATTTTCAGCAAACCATGCTTTGAATTTTTCCTGCTTCATCACATTAACAGTCGCATGCATGTAAGAATGTTGCAGTCCGCAATATTCTGCGCAAAATATTTTATACTTTCCTTCTATCTCAGGGAGGAACCACATAAATTTTTGTCTCCCCGGTATTATATCGCTTTTTATCCTGAATTCCGGAATGAACAGACTATGAATAACGTCTAAAGAAATAAGGTTTACTTTAACAGGAGTATTAAGAGGGACTATAAGATCGGGACTTTGCTTTCCATTTTCATATATGAATAAAAAGGTCCACATTCTTGCTACAGCTGTAATATTCATTGCATCTTTGGGAGGTTTGGAAGTAGGCTTCCATCCTGCCCATCCCAGATGGAACATAAACAATGCCAGAAGAACAGGAATAACTGTCCAGGTAATCTCCAGACGAGTATTTCCTTCAATTTGTGTTGCCACTGGATTCTTCTTCTTGTTGTATCTGAAAACGAAATAGAGCATTGTAATAGTAAGCCCTACAAGGAGCAGCAATGAAACACCGGCTATAAAGTAGAAAGCAGTATTATAGGTTGATACATAATTCGAAGCTTCTATTCCGGTCGTTGAATACATACAGATTATCTATTGAGGTAATCAAGAAGTGTTATGATTATTACGGCACATAACAGTGTTATAACACCTATAACCGCTCTTGAAAACATTTTGTTTTCAAATTTAAGATGCATAAAAATGCGCAATACAAACGAAGATTTAATCCCGGCTATAATAAGGGCTATAACAACGGTAAGAGTACCCAGAGAAATTCGAGTAAGCGTCACAGAGGTAAGAGTAAGTGCAATCAATCCCGCTAATACATACAGAAATGTCTTATAGGGGATTATATGGTTTTTTTCATTTTCTATTGTCTTCATCAGTTTTAAGTAATGAGATAAAACAATGGAAAGAGGAAGATCCATATCAGGTCAACAAGATGCCAGTATAATCCGCTGTTTTCAAGTAAAACATAATTTTCATGGTCAATCTTGTCCTTTTTAATTGAAAAGGTAATCACCATAATAAATACCAATCCGATAATAATGTGAAGAGCATGAAGTCCGGTCATAAAAAAATATAATCCATAGAACAGTACGTCACCGTGACCACGCAAAGCGAGAACAGCAGATCCGGGATAAATGTGTTCCTTAAAATGTTCTCCCCATTCAAAGTATTTATTGACAAGAAAAGCCAGTCCAAGAATTATAGTTATACCAAGTAGAGAAAGAGCAAGTTTCTTATTCTTTTTCTGAATTGCCGTTATCGACATAGCAATTGTTGTGCTGCTTATAAGGAGGATAATAGTATTGATTGTGCCGATAAAAACACTTAATTCCTGTGCTGCCTGATGAAATGCAATTGGATTTCTGTACCTGTAAACTGAATAAACAATAAAAAGCCCTCCGAATAACAGCATTTCAGTAAACAGGAATAACCACATCCCGGTTTTAGATGCCAGATCGTCTCGATGTGTCATTAAAATCGTACTCATTTATAGTCGTATGGTCCTTTGGTTATTACAGGAATTTCTTCGAAATTTTCAACCGGTGGGGGAGATGGAATGGTCCACTCGAGGGTTTTGCCACCCCATGGATCTGACGGTGCTTTGGCTCCGTTTCTTAATGAAGAAACCAGGTTAATTATAATAATGGCTAATCCGAAATACATCACTACTGCACCCAGTGAGGAAAATATATTTCCGGTATGAAATATTTCATCATAGTCATAATACCTTCTTGGCATACCTTTCATTCCAAGAAAGAACATTTCACCATACAGTGTGATAAATCCACAGAAGAAAATGATTAAACCCATATTTGCCCATCGTGAATCATACATTTTACCTGTAATTTTCGGATACCAGTAATGCATAGCACCAAAGAAGGCAAACCCCGTACCTCCAAAAACAATAAAATGGAAGTGGGCAACAACGAAATGTGTGTTATGAAGATGAATATCAGTAGCAAGCGATCCCAGAATAAGGCCCGAAAAGCCACCAATCATGAATACAAAGAGGAAGCCGATTGCCCAGAAAAAAGGAGTTTGCAGATCGATTGAAGCCTTATGCATTGTAGATATCCAGTTAAATACTTTTACAGCGCTGGGTATTGCCACAATAAATGTCAGCAGGGAAAAAGTATAAAGAGCCGTTCCGCTCATTCCGGAAGTGAACATGTGATGTCCCCAGATAAAATACCCTACGAATGCAATCGCAATGCTGGAAGCTACAATGAATTTATAACCGAATATTGTTTTGTGACAGAATGTCGGGATAATTTCAGAAATTGCTCCCATCGCGGGTAAGATCATAATATAAACTGCGGGATGACTGTAGGTCCAGAATAAATGTTGATAAAGAATCGGATCACCACCTAATGTCGGATCGAAAAATCCAATGTGCAATGTTCTTTCAGCGATTATCATAAGTAGGGTGATGCCAATTATCGGAGTAGCTAGAAGTTGCACCCATCCGGTAGCATATAAGGTCCAGGGAAATAAAGGCATTTTCAGCCATGTCATACCGGGAGCACGCATTCTGTGAATAGTCACCAAAAAATTTAATCCGGTAAGTATAGATGAAAACCCGAGAACGAATGCTCCAAAAACTGCCGGTAGCATATTCCCTGTTGTTCTGAAACTGTATGGAGCATAGAATGTCCATCCTGTATCGGGAGGCCCCTGCCCTGTAAATTGTGAGATCAGCACCAGGGTTACACCTGTAACATAAAAATACCATGACAGAAGGTTAAGCCTGGGGAAAGCAACATCTTTTGCTCCAATCATTATTGGAAGAAAGAAATTACCAAATACAGCGGGCAGACCGGGAATGACAACTGCAAAAATCATTATAATGCCATGCAGTGTAAAAAACGCATTATACGTTTGTGCACTTATAATAGTTTTGCCAGGTGCGATAAGTTCCAGCTTCATTAATAAACCAAGAGTCGCTCCTATGGCAAAGAATGTCAGGAGAGAAAAGAGGTATAATATTGCAATTCTTTTATGATCAGTTGATAAGATCCAGGAAAATATGCCTTTATATTTTCCTTTGTGATCAAGATAACTGGGTTCCTCAAAGTTTTTCTGAGTACTCATTTATTAAGCCTGGTTTTTAATTTTAATCGTGACAGAGTTAGGTATAAGAAAATCAAAATGACAAAAAACAAAATTACAACAGCGGAAACCCTGGTCACATTAAAAACAAACTGATTGCCCTTAGTGTCATAGGAATAACAAATGGCCAGCAAGCGGTTAATACTCGGACCGATTTTGCCTTTTGCAGCCTCCACCATTGTGATTTTGATATCGAATGGCAGAAAATCAATTCCCCTGAGGTAACGGATAATCTTTCCATCCGAACCAAGTGCAATCAGCCCTGTAGGATGCACGTACTGATTGTTTATCTTCTGATAGTTAAATCCGACAGATTTGGTCAATTTAGCAAGATTCAGGCTGTCAGACACGAAAAAGTGCCAGGATTTTGCGGCTTCTTTATTCTTCATCGTACTGACATATGCAGCTTTCTTTTTGATTCCCAAATCGATTTTTTCAGAGGGATCGAAGCTGATTGTAAGAACTTCATAGTCTTTGCCCGGTTTAAGGTCAATCTCATCAATGAATTTAGAAACCCCAAACATCAAAGGGCTGCAGGTTCCCGCACATTCATAATAAACGAGATTCAGAATAGCAGGTTTATCAAGTACATCTTTTAATAAAACTGTATCGCCATTCTCATTTACAAGTTTTGTATCGAGTGCAGCAAACTGACCTTGCTTCTCATCGAAACTAACCTGCATTTGTTTGTCAAACAGAGGCGTTTGACTATATGCCTCAAAACTTATCAGACAAATAAAAAATGCCAGAAACATTTTAGAGTGACTCATAGCAAAACTTAAGGATAATAGTGTTATAAAGATAAAATAATTTTCTACAGGTTAAATAAAGCTTGATCTTAGTTCCTGTTGTTTGACCAGATTATTCCTTTTGCTTTTCTTCTTCGGAATAGATACCGGCAATCATTAATGAACCTCCCATTAATGAAATATCTTTCAGCAGGGCAATTATTGTTATTGTATTGTCAGCATCACTAAAAAGGTGAGGTATATGAATTGTAATAATAAAAACGAAAAGCAGGAATGCCAGCAGTAAGGTGGAAAATTTCACGAGTACTTTAGTAATAATACTTATACTTGCTGCTATCATCATTATTCCCGTTAGTATAATGGTGTATGCACCGAGTGGTACAAATGAAGTCAGCATTCCAAGATAATAATCGAGCATCAGGAAATGATTGATCCCGAAGAGGGCAAAAGGAATTGCAAACAGAATTCTTCCGACTGTTGTAAGTTTTTTCATTTTTGTTCCTTATTAGAAGAGGCTAGATTTGTTGCTTAATGTTAAGTAGTTACTCAAATTTATCTACTATAAATGTATGATTTTTTTTTATTCACGGGTCAAAAACGGCAAAAATCATACAGTTAGCCGGCTTTTTGTGTCTTTAGAGATGAACAAAGACAGAGCACGGATGTTACTGAATAAAAACTCAGCATGGAACGAAGAAAATTTTTTAAGGCAGTTGGGTTGGTAACTGCTGCTGCCTACATTAGCCCAAGAGTATTTGGTAAGGATCAGGTACAGGTAAAAGCTTCTACAATAGAAGGTGTACCGGCTACAGAGTTTCCTCCTTTGCCATTTGCGTATGATGCCTTGGAACCCTACATAGATGCAAGGACTATGGAGATTCATTATGATAAGCACCACCGGGCTTATTATACAAATTTTATAGCTGCTGTTAAAGGCACTCCTCTGGAAGGGAAACCTCTTAGTGATGTTTTTACTTCTGTTTCAAAACAGGCCGATGCTGTGAGAAACAATGGCGGTGGTTATTATAACCATTTGTTTTTCTGGAAGAATCTGGGCAAAGGATTTGCAGGACCATCAAATGATTTGTCCGCCGCTCTTACGAAATCATTCGGA
>Ga0302206_1000314_pt1 | contig 19776 bp, 16 predicted proteins | sample II_Fen_E2_1_FD_194581 | JGI IMG/M metagenome (GOLD analysis project Ga0302206, IMG submission 194581) | Peat permafrost microbial communities from Stordalen Mire near Abisko, Sweden - II_Fen_E2_1 | ecosystem: Environmental > Terrestrial > Soil > Wetlands > Permafrost | place: Sweden: Abisko...
AATAATTTAAGGATAAGAAATTTCTGGTAAAATGAAACCCTAACGAACTTCCCTGAGTTTTACGAACGGTATGGTTAGAGGATTTACTTTATTCTCCCCTGGAAGGTCTTCTGGAAATCATCGAACTTTTGTGAGATATAAGCCTTGTCGGCAAAGTAATTCAACAATACTTCCATATCTTTTGGTTGTTTGAAACCGGGGACCTGCGAAACCTGAAGATTTCCGTCTTTCTGCGGAATAAGGAAAACGACTGTCGGATAGGATAGTTGCCCGTTAAGAAGTGCGACAGCCAACTGATGAGCGTTTCCTGATCTGCCATCATTTATAAACTTCTTACCAAAAAAAGTTATACTATCCTTCCCTTCAGCATTAAACTTAACAGGATAATATCTGCTATTTAGAATCTCTGATATAACCGAATTTGTAAATGTTTCCTTATCCATCTTTTTGCACCAGCCGCACCAGTCGGTAAATGTATCAATAAACATGGGACGCGGATCCTGCCTGGTGAGCTTTTCAGCCTCCTGTAAAGTATACCATTTGACTTTTGAAGTCTCTGTAGGGGCCGGACTCTGGCAGAAAGCCGTAATGCTGATAATCAATAACGAAGAAAATATTAAGCTCTTTCTCATGATATAATTATGATTTTAAAATGTAATATTAATGCAAAATAACTGAAAATCTTTTTAAAACTGATATATGCGATCACAACTATTCTGGTCCGGCAACAATTATGCCATTGTTTGGTTTATGATATCTGTTTTTTTTAAGGATATTCTTTAAATATATTTTCTACATTTACCGGACCTAAATTTTTATCTAATATTATGATATGGAAACAATAACAAATACATTGCGCGACTCTAAGGCTGCACGGTGGACAGCGTTGGCTGTAGTAGCCTTCACTATGCTATGCGGTTATTACCTCACCGACGTTATGGCTCCGCTTAAGGGATTACTTGAGGGTCAGTTACACTGGAACAGCTCTGAGTTTGGGTTCTTCACAAGCGCTTATGGCTGGTTTAATGTATTTCTCTTAATGCTTATTGTTGGAGGTATTATTCTCGACAAAATGGGGGTACGTTTCACCGGTTTAATGTCTGCAATCATTATGGTTGCCGGTACCGCCATAAAATACTGGGCAATTTCCACTCATATGCTTGATGGTCAGACTTGGCATGTCGTTTTTTGGAATGTAAACGCCCAGGTTCTGATGGCAGGAATAGGATTCGCAATTTTCGGGGTTGGCGTTGAAACTGCCGGAATTACTGTTTCCAAGATTATTGTAAAATGGTTCAAAGGCAAAGAACTTGCTCTTGCAATGGGTTTGGAAATGGCAACTGCAAGACTTGGCACCGCACTTGCACTCTCAACATCAGTTCCTATAGCAAAAGCTTTCAATACTGTTTCCGCACCAATCCTGGTTTGTCTCATAATGTTATGCATTGGCCTTATTTCTTTCTTTATCTATACTTTTATGGATAAGAAACTGGATGCATCACAAGCAGCTTATGATCTGGCAAACGAAACAGTTGATGATGAAGAAGCATTCCGTATCAAAGATATCTGGAACATAGTCGGTAACAAGGGATGGTGGTATCTGGCAATTTTGTGTGTGTTGTTTTATTCTGCTGTATTCCCCTTCCTTAAATATGCAACCGATTTAATGGTTCAGAAATTTCATATAAATGAAGACTGGGCAGGAATAATTCCGGCAATGCTGCCATTTGGGACAATATTGCTTACTCCTTTATTTGGTAATGTATATGATCGTAAAGGCAAGGGAGCATCAATAATGATCATTGGTGCTATCTTATTGATCTTTGTTCACCTGGTATTTACAATACCTTTCTTAAATCAATGGTTCATTGCCATACTTCTGATTCTTGTTCTTGGAATTGGATTCTCGCTTGTTCCATCAGCAATGTGGCCATCAGTACCTAAAATCATCCCTGAAAAACAGCTCGGTACCGCATATGCTCTTGTATTTTGGGTACAGAACTGGGGATTAATGGGAGTTCCTGCACTAATTGGCTGGGTTCTTAATAAATATTGTTTTATTGGTTATTTTGCAGTTATTGGAACAGGATTTATTACTACTCAGGGTGATCAGATAAATAAGGTGACTACCTCAGATCAGAAAACTTACACCATTGCTGAAGTTGGAACAGTAAGCCGTAAAAATGAAGATGTCAAAATCTCTCAGTTCATAAAAAGTTCTGACGGAAATATCACAGCAGTTGTGACTGTTACAAATGATACCATTGGTTCAAATTTTATCACCAGGAAATCATTAAATAAGGCGATCAGGAAGAATGAAATAAAAGTTACCAACTATTCTTATGGCGATAAAGGTAAAATTCAAAATTTTGTAACTAATAAAGGAGAAAAAATATCAAAGTTCAATAATGTTTTTTCTTTTTATAATTATACCCGTCCAATGATGATTTTTACAGGACTTGGGGTATTAGCCCTTTTGTTTGCCTTCCTCTTAAAAGCCGAGGATAAAAAGAAAGGTTACGGATTGGAACTACCAAATATTAAAAAATAAGAATATCAGTTACTTGGAGGGGCAGGTCCTTAATGAAACTTAGTGTTGACCTTTGTGCACCTTTGTGGTAAAAAACAGTTTTCTTTAACCACTAAGGAACACTAAGTATGGCACAAAGGAACACAAAGGAAAAATGAGAAATTCAGGATTCATTAATTATATATATAACATTAAAAAAGAAACATTTCTATGAAAAAGATTCTGGTTGCTATTTCAGGTTTATTACTGGCTGCAATTGTTGTTGTAAAGGTTGCTAATGCTCAGAGTACTCCGCAGGAGGTGAAAAAGGTTTCAACCGAGACAAAAATGGATTGTGCAAAAACTAAAGCTTCTGCATGCTGTGCAAAGATGAAAGATTCAAAATCAGCTGACGCAAAAGTATGTGATCCTTCAAAATGTAAAGAAGGCAAGTGCGACACTTCAAAATGCAAAGCCAAATGCGCAAATATGAAAACAGCAATGAAAGACTGTGATCCTGCCAAGTGCAGTGGTATGGCAAAAAAATAAATGACCCGCAATGGAATCACATGAATTTGAAAAATCCAAAGTCTTCACCTTCAATGAATCAATAGATTATTCCGATGGAGGCATTGTCAGCAAAACAGTTCTCAAGAAACAGAGCGGGAACATTTCGCTCTTTTCTTTTGATAAGGGAGAAGCCTTAAGTGAACATACTGCTCCATTTGATGCTATGATTCAGGTAGTTGATGGTAAAGGGGAAATTATTATAGGAGGGACTCCATTTATACTCGAAAAAGGCCAGTGTATTATTATGCCTGCAAATATACCCCATGCTGTTAATGCAGTGGAGAAATTCAAGATGGTGCTAACGATGATCAAAAGCAGCTAGAATATTTATTGTTACTTGTTGCTGGCCCTGTGAAATAGCCCAATGCCCACGCTAAAGCATTATTTCACAGGGCTGGTTGCTTGTTTATTGTTTATTGTTTATCGTTTATCGCATTATCCTCTTAACCTTAACCTTAACCTTAACCTTAACCTTAACCTTAACCTTAACCTTAACCTTAACCTTAACCTTAACCTTAACCTTAACCTTAACCTTAACCTTAACCTCAGATCGCCTGGCGGATAAGATAAGAGTTCTTTATAGATTCCTTAGACTCCTTGATTAGTTCATATTTCAAAGTTTCAGTATCCATAATGATGCCCTGGAAGCGGCCAAGAGTACAAGCTCCACTATTCAGATAGCGTTTTTTCTTATTCAGGTAATAGGTGTGGTGCGACTCAAGCTTATGTGTATGACCAAGAATAACAACATCATGATCTTTAAATAGTTTGAGGGCATAAGTAAGATATTTTATTGTATTATATTTTTTGGGGATATGGTTGATCTCATCTTCAAGGGCAACTATTTTAAAATAAATATCCATCAGCCATTTGTGATGTGAAAATCTTTTCAGCAACGTTAAACCAAATTTACCGATTGCCCGTCCTAACCTGTTTCCGTTCAGCCAGTCGGCATTATGTCCGTGTTCAATATGAATTGTCTGTCCCTGGGAATTTGTAATATCAAAATGATCGAGAGCAAATTCATTTACTATGTCATGATTTCCTCTGATAAATATGAAATCATTATCACTGAAATATCTAATCAGGATAGGATTGGCTTTTTTAATGTCTTCGTAGGAATATTTTATCAGTTCGAATACATCGCCATTTAGAATCACTTTATCAATTGAGTGGATTTCCCTGATACCTTCAATGTGCATGATAAGGTCCATTTCATCCCACTGAAATGTGCCGAAATTGTCACATGCGTCTATATGCAGATCAGATAGTACAAGTATATTCATAGTCTATTGTTTCATTAATGAAATTTTAATATATAATTCGATACAAGACCCACTCCATTATTGATAGCTGCGTTTTGGATATTATTGCTTATTGAATTGTAAAACTCATTATCGGTCAGAAGTCTGTGAAGAATATCCGGAAGAATCCTGGTATTCTTTTCCAGTATACCCATTTTGTTCTGACATACGAATTCCATATTGCCTTTTTCCTGTTCCCAGATGTAATTGTTTATTACCGGCACTTTACCCATCATAAGTATTTCCATTGATGTTGATGCACCACATTTTGTTACAACAGCTTCTGATATGCTTACAAGAGAGTGGACAAAGTCTATGAAACCATAGACTTTTAAGTTATCGATCGCATATTTATTTTTAAGTTTTAATGCTTTATTGTATAATTTTTCATTTTTACCGCACACAATGGCAACTTCAGCATCCATATTTCTTGTAATAATTTTTTTCAGAATTTTCTTACCATGTGGCATTCCTTCACCTCCGCCTATAATGAGTATAATTTTTGAATCTATCTCAAATCCCAGTTTTTTACGGATTCTTATTTTTTTAAAATCGCTTATTTTTTGAGAGAATCTGCTGTCGAGAACAAAAGGGAATACATGCAAGTTGTTTTTGTCTATACCTCTTTCAATACATTTTTCCTTTAGAATATCGCTGAACACTACATAATTCTGTTTCTCCTGAAGGAACCAGATTGGATGTGCTGTAAAAGGATCGGTTACTACTGTTATTACAGGTATATCGAGGCTGTGTGCTTTTAAAATTTCAAAAACAGGTTTGATAAGAAAGAAGTGAAATACAACAATTTTCATTGGCATCGTTTCCAGGATTTGTTTTTCCAGGCCTGGTTTTACAAAATAGGAAACAAGAGAGGCTGTCAGTTTTGATACGGCAGTTATTTTGTGTAAGGCGTAAAGGAATTCAAAGGTCCATGCTGCTTTATTTATGGCATTTTTATAGCCATCTTCGATTACTTTTTTTACAAAAATATTTGATTCAGATAACCCATCAACCAGGAGAATCTCAACATCAACTCTTCGTTTGGTTTTTATCTTTTCTGCCACGGCTTTTGCCGGAGCCAGGTGTCCGCCGCCGGTTTTAAGATATAAGAACAGGTATTTTTCCACTGCATTGCTTATTTATTAATTCTCAAAAGTAAGCTTGCTTTGTTATCAACCTGTTACATTATTGCTAAGAATATATTAATATTTAAGGAGTTAGCTGCTTATTAAATAGAAAATAGATCAGGAGTAGCCTTCAGATGAAAAGAACTTATTACAAAATTTCATCTTAGGATAACAATCATGCGATCAGGCACATATATTCGTCAGGAACCGAATATTACAAGGCATGAGAAAATAATAATAGCTATAAATACTGCTGTCATTGATATCTCAATCAGAGTATTTGTATCTGAGTTTACTTTCTCCCGGGCGAAATTCTGATAATCATTATTCATATGTCTTGAAATTTATTATTTTACTTTATTCATTTGCGGGCAAAAGTACCGGCGGGATGTTACGATTCTGTATTATGAATATTAATTTAATGTTAAGATGATCAGATTATTAATAACGATTATTTTGAGGAATGAGAAAAATTTATCTTACTGGCTTGCAGGTTTTGATTCAATAAGAGAATAAAATGTATTATTAAGTCTTTCATCACTCCAAAATAATCGTAGCATATTTACTTAACACAATCTTAATAGTTCTGAATCAATGGTGTAACAAATCAACCTTATTTTCGCTAAAGAAAAAATCAGATTTTATGAATAGTAAAATCCAAAACAGAAGCGAAGAAAGAAGGAAAATATTTGAAAATATTTTCCTTGAGGTTGTGGCTTCATTATTCGTGGGATCACTTATTCTTTTTTGCTTCTGGATCTTATTCAAATCGTAGGAGCAAAAAACTAACGAATAAGAGCTTATTCAGTAAGCTTTTCGTTTATACTGCTAATGTAGTTATAGACTTCGACCTGTGAACGAGATGGCTGTTTTCCGTCCATAAAAAATTGATTGGACTGTTTTTCATCATAAATCCTTTCCTTAACATTATCACTCCATTGAATATCGAATATTCTTCTGATTGTATTTTTAATACTTTTATCGAAGATCGGGCAGGTAACCTCAATGCGGTAATCAAGATCTCTGGACATCAGGTCTGCTGATGTTATATAAACTTTCTCATCGCCTCCGTGGCAGAAAATCAGAAATCTTGAATGCTCAAGGAACCTATCCACTATCCCGATTGCTTTAATATTCTCGCTAACATTTTTTACCCCGGGAACCAGAGAGAGCATTCCTCTTATAATCAGCTTTATTATCACTCCGGAATTGCTTGCTTTATAAAGGTTTTCAATAATTTCAATGTCAGTTAGATGATTCAATTTCAGGTAGATATAGGCTTTATTACCGGATTCGGCATTCTTTATTTCATTTTCTATTAATGAGATGATCTTATTCCTTAGGAAGAACGGAGATAGGACTAGATGGTAGTAATTATCCTTCTTATAATTCATACTAAGGAAAGAGAATACTTTGAAGACTTCATTGGTGATCTTTTTATTACTTGTAAGAAGTAAATGATCAGTATAAATCCTGGCTGTATCTTCATTGAAATTGCCGGTTCCTACTGCTGCATATCGCTGGGTTATTTTGTTCACTACACATGTTATCAGACACAACTTGGCATGGACTTTTTAATAAAGATCATACTATTGGCAGATACCACAGTAACAGATCAGATTAATTTATAGTTAAATAAAAATTACACTTCAAAACTTATTACCATTCTTAAGTACGTGTAGAATTTGATTCATCTACACTCTTTTTGCTGGTAAAGATTTAAAACCACCAGCATAAATCTATCACAGGAGATGCCAGTGTTGGTCTTTATTGCTTTAATCTTTCTATAGATTTATGTGCTTTGACAGAATAACTGATAATCAACAGCTTGCATACCTTATATGCAGAATTATATCCCCATTAATGATCGGACATAGCGCAATGGATTTCTATTTGGTTCTGATCAGGCTGAAATCAGGGTGGAATAATCTTTTTCTGATTATAAAAACGTAATAAAAAAGTAACTTTTTTTCAGCCTTTAATGATTACATTAGTTTTAACTTTCAAGATTAAATGATAGTAATTGATATTATGAGTTATATCTTGCAAAAATTGGTTTATTTTAATGGCTATTGAGTTAATCCTTATTTAAGGATCCTTAATTCTGTTGAGCTCGTCAGGATCTACAACAGTATATATAAAGAAGGCTCAAAATTTTAAAATGGAAGACCGGATAAAAGTTAAGGGATACGTATACAGGCTGGGTTTCTATTCTGCATTGACAGTGACAATTCTGGCAGTTGTGACATTTGGCATCGCTATTTGTACTCCTCCTGTTTCCGGTCCATTTTGCAAAGGTTCCTGTATCGGCTATCCTTATTCTGATATTATTTCACGCTTTCCGAGGGACTATTTATGGATGTATCCTGCAATACTACTGGCAATTTTGTTTTTAGCACTTATAGTGTGTATACATCAATATGCTTCCAATGATAAGAAGATATTCAGTCTTATAGGCTTATCTTTTTCATTGGTCTCAGCAATTGCGTTAATAACAGATTATTATATTCAGATTTCTGTGATCCAACCCAGTCTTGTAAGTGGAGAGACAGAAGGAATTGCAATATTGACTCAGTATAATCCCCATGGAGTTTTTATTGCTCTTGAAGAGGTCGGCTATATCATGATGAGTGTTACTTTCATTAGTCTGGTTCCTGTTTTTTCAGGATCCAATACTTTAGAAAGGGCAATCAAATGGATTTATATAGTTGGTTTTATCCTTATAATTGTCTCATTTATTCTGATTTCTTTACGTTTTGGAATTAAACGCGAATACCGTTTTGAGGTAGCTTTAATTACAATTGATTATGTAGAATTGATAGTTTCCGGAATACTATTAACAAGATTATTTAAACGCGAAATGAGAAATAGTTTGACAGTAAAGTGGGAACTACAGAACAAGAACAGTATTTGACTATACTAATACTCAGGGTTATTAAAAAAATGATGATGTTATAGTAAAATGACCAGATAATGAAAGTACTCTTAATAGGAGGGACGGGACTTGTTGGAAGCTATTTACTCCCTAAATTGATTGAAAAGGGTCATGAAGTTTATGCGCTCACAAGAGATGAGAGCAAAATTGGTAAAATCGGAAAATTGGGAGCTTACGGTATTTTAGGTGATATCAGGAATCCGCTGTTGTTTAAAAAATTATTGCCTGATAAGCCTGAAATTATAATATTACTGGCTATGCCGGGCATCAGACCGGGACAAAGAATAACTGAAACACGGAAAGATGAATTGAGGTCTGAAACGAATGATTTCTTTAGTAAATCAATATATCTGGCTATCTATTTTAATTGTCCGTTAATCCTGCCCGGTGGAACAAGTTATAAGACAGAAAAAGATGAAATAGCTGATGAAACATGGCCAATTGTAAGGAGAGGGCTGACAGAAATCGGGACCGATACTGATGAGATGGTAAATGAAGCAATCAGAACCGGCAGTCCTGAAGTGATCCAGCTCATCTATGGAAAAATTTATGGTAATGGCGGACTCTTCCTGTATATGTATAACATGACGGAGAAGGGGAGAAGCGGAATTATTGGGAAGGGAGAAAATTATATCCCGAATATTTATGCTGGTGACGCTGCATCAGCAATAATCAAAGCCATGGAAAAACTTCCGGTTGGTGAAAAATTTATAATAGCTGATGATACCCCGGTAACTCAAAGGGATTTTACAATCATGGTAACAGAACTGATGAATAAGAAGCAACCTGGTCATATTCCTGCATTTCTGATCAGATTGATTCTTGGAAGAGATTTTTATGAAGTGATCCGGATGAATTGTAAAGTATCGAATGCAAAAGCGAAAAAGATATTGGATTGGCAACCGGAATACCCATCTTATAAAGAAGGACTTAAGGAAACAATCAGGGAGATTAAAGAAAAAAAGAATTACTTTTCCTGATTACTCTAATAAGTAAGTTTAGAACCGGCAAAAATAATTTTCTTATGCTCACAGGATTATATATAAAAAATTATTACTGGCAATTCACCATCGTTATTTTAATTTCAGTTTTTCTTCCTTTGTGGTCAATAATATTTAATTGAAAGTATATAAGTATTATTTAAGCATTTAGTGTTGCAATGAAAAATAATCAAAATAAAACAAAAGATGAGTAAGGGAAAAAATAAAAGGATTTGTCCTGTTGAAAGAGCAGGTGGACTCGATAATTCTGTGAGGAGGTTATTCCAAAATCCCAAGAAAATATTACGTCCATACATCAGTGAAGGAATGATAATTCTTGATTTAGGTTGCGGACCTGGCTTTTTTTCAATAGAAATTGCAAAAATGCTTAATAATTCAGGAAAGGTTATTGCCGTCGATTTACAGCAAGGAATGCTTGAAAAAGTTAAGAAAAAGATTATTGGAACTGAATTAGAGAAAAGAATTGAAATACATAAATGTGATGAAAAGAAAATTGGTGTTACGGAAATGGTAGATTTCATTTTAGCTTTTTATATGATTCATGAAGTCCCTGATCAGGATAATCTGTTCAAAGAGCTTAAATCAATTCTGAAACCCGGCGGGAAGGTATATATAATTGAACCGAAATTTCATGTTTCAAATAATTCATTCGAAACAATGATCAGTAAATTAGATACTGTAGGATTTGACTTAATTGACAGACCAAAGATATTCTTTAGCAGGACAGTTTTATTGACAATTAAGAATTAATAAACCGATTATACTATTGTGGACCTTTGAACTATTTATAGCTTCTTCCAAAGCTGTAAATAATGTTCCCTTTTGTACCGACGAAACATATCCTTAGATTGTCGGCTTTAAGCGAAACAATAGAAAACCCCGGCTCCGATTCGCTGAAAACTGACATTTCGTTTGTGCTGGCAGGACGAGGTTCACCACCTGTTCCTGTAACAATGTAATCAACATTTTTGCCTTTTTCACGAAGATGCTGGAAATCATGATCATGACCGCAAAAGTAGAATTGTGCATGGTATTTTTCGAGAAGAGGTTTTACACGATCTATCATTTCTTTTGTGTTTCCATGTGTTTTGCTTGCAGAATAAACCGGATGATGACCAAAAACCAGTTTCCATTGCTCTTTTGAGTTCTCAAGCACTCCTTTCAGCCACTTCATTTCTTTTGCCGTATCCTGTTTGGCAAGTTCAGGGTAATCTTCGGGTCTTTTATAATATTCTGAAACCAGAGGAGATGTATCCATAAATATAAGCCGGACAGAAACAGAGTCATTTACTTTTTTAACGAAGGTATAGTAATGGTCTGTTAAACGCCAGCGGCGGCTGATTTTGGAATAGTAAATTTCGGCCTGCGGGCTGCCTTTGTAGTCATGGTTTCCCAATACAGGGTACCATTCTACCTGAAGTGACAAGCCTTTATACACATTTTCATAATTAGTCATCCACAATGGATCCTGAGTTGAAGCTATCCCACTGATCTGGAAGTTATCTCCGCATGAGGCGATAAATTTAGCACCCACACTATCGGCCGATTTAGCCATCTGATCTGCAACCTCCTGTTGATGTTTATAACCGTTCCAGCCCCAGTCACTCACTATTATGAAATTGAATGCCCTTCCAAAAGTTTTAGAAGTTACTGCTTTCTCAGATCCAATATTAGATGATGCATTTGTATGTGTTATTACAGGTTTTTTTTGATCTGTACATGTAGCCAGAATAAAAACTAAGACTAATGATGTAAGAAATATTATTTTTTTTTTCATTGGTAATGATATTAGTCGAAAAATATTTCATGATATTTAAAAGAAGCACCCATGGCTGATAGTTGCCTCTCAACAACATGGGCGCATTGCAATCATGGCTTAATTAAAGAGGGGGGCCTAACCTCGCTTGTTTTATTGCGCAACTATATCCAGGATAACAAATGTACCCGGTTTTATTTTTGGCTTCTGCCCATCTGTCGCCGGTTCGAAATCACCTGCAGAAACATAAATATGATGTGTCAACTTGTTTACTGCGATAGTACGGGCGCCCTCCTGGGTAGGTACATTTTCCAGCACACTGAATTTGCCGTCAGTTCCTTCTTTAACCACGGTCATTGTCTTATCACCATTGGAACTGTATACGTATTTCAAACCCTGATCGAATGCAGTGCCGTCTGATTTTTCACCGATAGGTAAAGTAGATATGATTTTACCGGATGAAGCATCGGTAATTACCATTAATTTGTTGCTGCAAACACTGAACAATCTGTGGGTTATGTTGTCCAGTGCAAGACCTGTAGGTTCCTCACCAGGGGCTAATGGCCAGGTATGTTCAACGGTGCAGGTTTTTGAATTGATCACCGCAATACTATTCTTATCTTCAAGGTTGACATATACTTTACCTTTACCATCAGAAACTGAAAACTCAGGTTTTCCTTCTAATGGTATGGTTGTTAGTATTTTGTTAGTTTCTGCATCAATTACCGTCGCATTATTGGTTTTGCCATTGAAAACAAAAACTTTCTTACTGAACGAATCAAACAAAATTGCATCAGGCCCTTTGCCGGTAACTGTAATCTTTGTTATTACCTGAAGAGTCTTAGTGTCAAATGCTACGACGGAAGAATCTTTACCACTGCTTATGAATCCTTTATTGATTTCTGGGGCTATCGCAATACCATGCACTCCATTCATCCCTGATATTTTTCCGACTAATATCCCTTTAGATTCATCGACCACCTGGACCATACTTCCGTGTGATACATAAAGACGGCTGTTAAGATCATCAGAATAAAGATAATCCCATTTCTCATCTCCGTCTAGATGTATTTTGTTTACAATTTTAAAGTTTAAAGCGGTTTGGGCATTTAAAAATAAAAATGAGCTTTCAAGAATTATTATTAATATATATTTTATTTTTTTCATCCTTTTTTTTTAAAAGTAATGACATAATTGTTTTAAATTGAATAATAGCAATATTCACAATGTTAAAAAAGTTCAATAAGGGCTGACTGGTGTTGTTGTCAACCCTTATTTTGAAATATTATATTAACTATTTCAAACCTTGTGCTGAGGAGGGCATGTGTTTATTGCCATTTCCATCGGTTGTATAAGCGCCCATATCGGCATTAAGAACATCACTTGTTGCTCCGGCAATGTTATAATAAGTAGAAAGCTTACTTGATCCGGTAAGAGTAGTTATCCCTTTATTTTTGGCAGGAGATATTGCTGAAAGGCTTGGAACATTTATATCGGAAAAAATTGGATCTGTTACATCAACATTTTGATCCCATTTTGTAAAAACCGAATTGCATACTGTTATACCAGCGCTCGTAATATCTGAAGCAGAAGCTTTAATCTGTCCGGAAAATTCATTTAAAGCTAAAGAATCGTCTATTGCATAAACAAGATTGTTACCTTCCCTGCAATTATTAAAATCAGCCTTATTTGTAATATTAATACCATTTCTGCAGCCGACAAGAATGTTATTATAGATATTTGTAACAGCGTTTTTGTCAATTAGTATACCATTTGTAAATTCTCCTACCTTACGCCAGCCGCCATTTATAAGGGTATTATTGAAGATATTCATCGCAGTTTGCGGAAGGGCACTCCCTGTTTCTATTTTAATACTGTTGTTAGCGGCTGCCCATATATAATTGTAGGCAATATCACCCATTACGCCTTTTTTAATATTCATTGATTCTCCATCCGGTCCGCCCAGATGTTGCAATACATTTCTTTTAATACTGGCGTGTATCTGGCCTGCAAGATGAATTCCGTCATCAACGCTGCCAAAAAACCAGTTATCTTCAATTATTATTTTTGCTCCATAATCGTGAGCCTGTGTTCCCTCGATGTCAACAGCGGCCTGTGTGCTTAAATCTGCTGCGGGACCACCAGTCCAATTGATGTGAGTGAATTTGATCTTAACATTTAGCGCACTGGAATCAGCCTGAATGCCGCCCCAATATCCAAATCCCAGAACCGGGCTTGCAAAGCTTGTTGTAAGAGTTATAGGTTTCGCATCAGTGCCTACGCAAATAAAATTACCACTAACGTTAAAAGAGTAATTACCCTGTGCTTTTACAACTGCCCCAGGCTGAATAGTCAGAGTATCTCCTTTGCTGATTGTAACATTGTCGACAAGATAATAGGTAGTATCTTGTTTCAGTATACCTTTGATTACACCTTTCAGATTGTGGTTTAGTCCGGTAAAAGGAACAATTTTTGGAGTAGGTTCTAAAGTATCCTTTTTACAGGATAATACTGATAACGTTAATAATGACACGATAAAGAATAAATAATTGATCTTTTTCATACTTTTTTGTTTTAATGATTATAAGTTAAATTTAAGTCCTGTCAGAAAACTTCTTTGAGATGTTAGTGTCCGGGTGTTAATACCATTTTTAGTCTGAAAGCGAACACTTTCGTTTAGAAGATTGGCGCCCTTAAAATATAAATACATTCTTTTGAACAGCCGCTTTTCCAAACTTACCCCTAAATCGTTATAAGCTAATTGATATCCATCGAGACCCCAATTACTGCTTATGTTTACCAAATTTTTACCTTGCATTGTATAGGTTAACTGGCTTATTAATCCTATTCGTGAACTACTGTAGATCAATGCTATGTTAATTAAATGTGGAGATTGACCAGCAAGTGGCCGATCTTCAATCTTTTGAATAGTAGCACCCAGTCCATTATTGGCATCTGGTAAATTCCAGTTTTTCGGTTGAAGAATACTTGATTTTGTGTAGGTATAATTAGCGCTGATTCCAAAATTTCCAAAGTATTTGATACTTACTAATTCAATGCCATAATTTGTACATTTATCAGCATTTGTGATAGTTCTGTCATTATTGCCATTGACTTGTTCTTCAATAGGGTTTCTCAAATATTTATAAAATACACCTGCTGAGAGTACTTCTTCTCGTTCAGGATAAAATTCATAACGGGCATCGAAGCAAGTTCCGGTAGTATGCTTTAGATTAGGGTTCCCGGAAGAATTTCCATTTGCACTTCTACTGGTATAAGGAACAGTTTCTGAAATATTTGGGCGGTTAAGAGCCGTGTATACAGAAAAACGCATGTTTTGCCTATCGCTTATCTGATACTTTAAATGCAAACTGGGTAAGAAATCAAAATAATTCTGTGAAGCACTCAAAAGCACTTTCTGACCATGATCCAGACCATTGTGTGTATTGGACTCTGATGTAATTTCAAATCTGACACCTGTTAGTAATTGTAGTTTTCCAAAATTGGTCCTCACCATTGCATAAGCAGCTTCTATGTCTTCATGGGCCCTGAAATTTGCTGAGTTATATACTGCATCGCCCTGCAACTGCTGATCATTTAACCAGGTTAATAAATTCTCCCTGAAGATTTCTATTACATCAGGATAAGGGTAATTACTTGTAGTTGTAAAATCTTTTTGATAATCATTTTCATTATTCATCAGGTACTTATCCCTGGCCATTCCTCCAAACTTAAATTCATATAAATGTCCGGAAATAAAAGGTCTATAATTTACATTGATACAAGCTGATTTTTCGTCCTGGTTATTCCATTGCCATATACGGTCAACAGCATCCTTGTAATTAAGGTAGATTGGCTGAACATTTGGATGAATTACCTGGTTGTAATTCACAGTGATATAATCGGGCGATTTCGAACCCGCAACCGAATACCCAAGCGACCAATCAATGTTTAGTTTTTCTGAAAGAATGTGATTGCCATGTAAAACCGCATTTTCAAGGCTTGACTTATCCAAATTGGTAAAATCTCCAAAATAGAGCCTTCCTTTATTTATATCTGAGGTTGTGTCCTGTTCATGCCGGGCCCTTATCTCGTCCATACTAAAATAGTTATTGGAAAAACTAATCTGGTTATTGTCATTAAGCCAGTAATCAAGTCTTACAACGATGCCTTTTCTGTTTATTTGATTATATAGTTCTACTTTATTCCACGAAGTAGTATCTAAATTATTTGTATTTGGATTGAGCGAAGTCCCTAAGTATTTATTTACGGAACCCTGATAACTTGTCTGTATAGTACCGGAAACCAGGATACCCAATTTCTTTTTGAAAAACCTGTTGCCATACGAAATACTACCGTTAAAATCCGGTGGAGCCTGGATTTGTTTTAAGACTAAGTTGGCTGTGGAGAAATCTGATGGACTTGTTATATAATCCGAACCATTCAGCTGTGCAGGGTTTTTAATATTTACCACCTTATAGTCGAAAGTCGAAAACTTGTGATCCAGAAAATACTGATTATAACCGGTTGCTATATCGATAGCCAATATTGCAGAATCCGGAGCATTCTTTATAACAAGATTGGCCAATCCTCCTAATCCGGAGGCCTCCATATCGGGAGTCAGCGCCTTTGTTACTTCAATCCGGCCAACTAAAATAGATGGAAAAATGTCCATTGGAACAGCCCTGGTCGATCCGCTTGTAGTAGGAACAACTGTGCCATTAACTAGGGTGCTGTTGTACCTGGGCGCCATACCACGAATAACCAATTGTGTATTGTTTCCGGAACTGTTTTTCATCATTGATACTCCTGAAACCCTTTGCAATACATTTGCTACATTAAGGTCGGGCAGGGCTTCAATGGTTTTAGCAGAAATAATACTAACAATGTTTGAAGAAATTCTCTCATCGGTTCTGGCACTTGCATTAGTCTCTTTGTTTTGGATACCATTTACCACCACCTCATTCATCTGAACTACTGAAGGTTCAAGGAATATATCAATGACAATATTGGAGTTGGTAGTAGCTAATTCGGTCTTTTTGGGAATTGAGTTTTTGTAACCCATGCATGATCCCATTAAAGAATAGGTACCAGGTTTGAGATAGTTGAAAATATAATTGCCTTTGGCATCCGCCACTGCAATAATATTAGTTCCTATAATGCTGATTGCTGCACCGGAGATTGGTTTATGAGTTTCAGAATCCGTAATTCGGCCTCTGATTACTGCCGCATTGGTTATAACAGTAAATAAAAGAAGAATTGAAAAGAAAAATGGTCTTAATCCAACGGTTATGTTTAGGTCGTCCATGTAAATAATTTTGGACAAATCTATTCTTTAGAAAATACGGAATGGTTACAGGTATAATATGTTTTTAATAATAAATTATTTATGAATTGTTTCAAATATTACAAAAGTGTAATTGGAATTGATCCAGACTTTAGCAGAAAAGAATTTAACAGAAGATAATCAACTTTTTCAGGTTAATATATTATTAAAATATTGACTCAAACTCATTAAGAAATTATTAAATAACTGGTTTTCTGAACAATATCCGGAATTGTTATTCATTTTGTTTCTTTCTTTGCTTAGCTGATTTTCATTAAAAAGCAGTTGGATCATTTCTTTATGAAAACACAAAGAATTACTCTTAAGAATCATACCTGAAGAAATGCCTGAACATATAGTATATTATTTAACAAACTGGGGGTATGTAGCAATATTTTTACTGGTTTTTCTCCAGGAGATAGGTATGCCTAATCCCTTTCCCAATGAGCTATTACTTATATTTTCAGGGTACTTATCATTCAAAGGAGTTTTCTTCCTTCCTTTTGTAATACTCACTGCATTATCTGCCGATTTTATAGGGACAAACATACTTTATTTTCTATTTTATAATACCGGGACATTTATAATGAAGAAAAAACCGGGATGGTTTCCATTATCTTCAGGTACGATGGACAGGCTGTCAACTAAGATATCCAGGGGAGGAGTACTAAGTATTTATGTCTTCCGGCTTACCCCTTTTACCAGAGGATATACCTCAGTTATTGCCGGACTGCTTCAGGTCAAGCCTAAAGTATTTTTGCCGGTTTCGTTGATTTCAGGATTAACCTGGGCTACCTTTTATGTTGTCATCGGTAAACTTATTGGCCCTTTCTGGAATGTTTTTACTCAGAATATCGACAGTTTTGGAAATTATATGGTTACGGTGCTGGTTATTATTATATGCACATTTCTTCTAATCTATATGTTCAGGAAAAAAGGAAAAAATAAAATAAATGCAGTTATTAATAATTCCTGAAGCGCCTGAAATTGTAAGGCTGTTTTTTCAATTTAATAATTCAAGCTATGAAAATTCATGTGGTCTCCGAAACTCCGTTTATTATGAAGGCAACAGGCGTACACACTGCTTTCATGGATCATATTGAGCTGTTAAAAGAGAAAAATGATATTGAAGTTGTAGTAAATGATGAAGGTACCGGTGATATTTTTCATGGTCACACTTATGGCCTGTACTATATCTGGAAAGGAAGAAAATATAAGGGAAGGAGGGTGTTTACAGCCCACGTGATACCAGACTCTATAAAAGGATCTTTGCCTGCATGGTGGCTTTTTATGCCATTTATCCGGTTGGGTCTTAAAATTGTTTATTCTTATGCTGATGTTTGTATTGCGATATCTCCGATGGTTGAAAAAGCAATAATCGATTCCGGCGCAAAAACCAGAATAGTAAATATATATAATCCGGTACATATTGAAACATGGAAGAGAACTGAGGACAATAGAAAAAGAGGCAGGCAAATGCTTGGTCTGACTGAAAATGAATTTGTCGTTCTGGGTGTAGGACAATTAACCGGCAGAAAAGGAGTTGATGATTTTATAGATGTGGCGGAATCAATTCCTGAAGTCAGATTCGTCTGGGCCGGAGGAAGACCATTCGGTGGTTTGACAGAGGGAATTAAAAGGATAGATGAAAGATTCAGTAATGCAGGAAACAACGTAATTAACGCTGGTCAGATTAATTTAGAAGATATGCCATTCATATATGCAGCTGCAGATCTGATGCTTTTCCCTTCATACCAGGAAAACTGTCCTCTTGCACCAATTGAAGCAGCTGCCTGCGGAATGCCGGTTATATACAGAGATATCGAAGAATACAAATCATTGTACAAAAACTCCTATCTTAAAGCAGGCAGCACTGAGGAATTTACATTTCTTACAAGAAGAATGATCGAAGACAAACAATTTTATAAAGAAGGTCTTAATATATCACAACAATTACTCATACAGTTCGATAAAGATATAATAAGAGAAAAACTGATCAGCGTTTATAAGAGCTTATTGAATAACTGGGAGTCTTCTCTTATGCTGAGACCTTTTCCTGTTTCCTGAATGTTCATTGACATTTTACGATTAAATAAAAAGAGTACATCTCATTACAATTTAGTGAGTTGCTACCTGTTTGCCTGGTCGATTATTCTTGGTATCAGGAATTCAGCCCTGATCGGAAAATGGTCGGACAAAAGTGTTCTGACTTTTACCACCTCCGATTTTTTTAAGATTATATCTTTCGAATGAAAAAGATAGTCAAGCCTGATTGTCGGGAATGAAACTTTGAATGTGAATGATCCGAATGGATGATCATCTAAATAAGTATCTTCTGCATAATGGTTTATCCGGTGAATTATTCCTGAATTTGGAGGAACATTAAGATCACCTCCAAAAATGACAGGTCCTTTAAGTGTATGTAAGTAATTGATAAAGACGGACAACTCTTCATTCTGAGCATTAAGCAAATATTTCCCCCATCGGATATCTTCATTCAGAGAATTGTCTTTTGGTCTGCCTGCAATTAATCTGATTGATAAGACATTTACAATTGTCCCGTTAAGATTTATAATTGCATGAACGAATGACCTGTGAATGCCGCCTGCTTTGAGTTTCTCTATATCATTGCTACCCGAAAATGATGCCAGGTATGTTGGTAATTCAACTATTTTATAACTTAATACCGGATATTTTGACAGTATTGATAAATCATGTCCATTGTCTGTTAAAATTGAATAGGCTGGCAAACTTTTTTTCAGAAACTCCAGTTTCTCTGCTGTAAGAACACTTTCTGAAAGCAATAATACATCGTAGTTCGATTCTTTTATAAACTCCGATATCTTCTCAATTCCATAAGCATAGTACTTTATGTTATATGCAGCTATATTCAGGCTATCATAAACCTCATAACGCTTTGGTTTCATCTGATAAATAAAATTCAATGAAAAGTCATTCAGAAAAAATGTGAATAATATCATCGCCAGCAGATATGATAAAGCAGAGCGAAAATATCTGAGTAACAGGAATAATGCCAGAACAACTGTTGAAAGAACAAGGATCCAAAAAAATGATAAATACCCGAATATCTGGAAAAAGGAATCTTCGGGAAGATCAGTAAACTTGCATATTGCAGAACCAGTGGAAATCGCTACGGTTATAAATGCTAACAAGTATGTTAAAATACCAAGACTTGATTTAAGCTTTTTCATAATATTGTAGTTTAATTGCAATATATACCAGTGATG
>Ga0302206_1000318_pt1 | contig 19619 bp, 19 predicted proteins | sample II_Fen_E2_1_FD_194581 | JGI IMG/M metagenome (GOLD analysis project Ga0302206, IMG submission 194581) | Peat permafrost microbial communities from Stordalen Mire near Abisko, Sweden - II_Fen_E2_1 | ecosystem: Environmental > Terrestrial > Soil > Wetlands > Permafrost | place: Sweden: Abisko...
TGATATATCGTCGGTAAGGTTACTCAACAGGGTAAAGATCAGGAATAAATCCAATAACTCAGTTATGGAATACCTGATTGTTCCTGAAAGTGAAGCAAATTTTAAACTGGGGAAAATTGCTGTCAGCTCTCCTATTGCCCAGGGCCTCATCGGGAAAAAGGTAGGGGATATAGTACAAATTAAAGTACCGTCAGGTACAATTCCATTTGAAATAATTTCCATTTCGATCTGATAATTCACTTTATAAATCAGTATGGCTACCATTTTTACTAGAATCATCAAAGGGGAGATTCCATGCTATAAGATCGCTGAGAATGACGATTATTTTGCCTTTCTCGACATCAACCCATTAAGAGCCGGACATACACTTGTTGTTCCCAAACGGGAGACAGATTATATTTTTGATCTTGAGGATAGTTATTTAGCCGGAATGATAATTTTTTCAAAGAAAATCGCTTCAGCTATTAGAAGTGCGATCCCCTGCAACAGAATCGGCGTTGCCATTCTGGGTCTTGAGGTACCTCATGCTCATATACATCTTGTCCCTATGGATACCATGGAAGATATTAACTTCAAAAATCCAAAACTTAAGTTTACTGTTGAAGAGTTTAAAGATATAGCGGCCAAAATTAGCCGTAAGGTCATTTTTTAAATAATAAGATTGAACTCGCTGCGTGAGTTATCTTTATGATTTCTGGGACGATTTTATCAGTCTGCTGTTTCCAAGGCTATGCTATGCCTGTGGTGATCATCTAATGAGAAATGAAAAGCTGATCTGTACGGAATGTTTTGTTGTTATTCCCCGGACTAATTATCATTATGAAGAAGATAATCCTGTAGCACAGCTCTTCTGGGGCAGATGCAAGATTGAAAGAGCTGCCGCCTTTTCATATTATAATAAAGGCAGCCGGATCAGGAAACTGATTCATAATCTTAAGTATAATGGAGTTAAGGAGATTGGATATGAACTTGGCAGAATCTATGGTTTGTCGCTTAAAGAATCAGGATTCACGAATGATATTGATCTCATAATTCCCGTTCCGCTTCATCCATCCAAAAAAAGAGTCAGGGGATTCAATCAGAGTGAGATTATATCTTCAGGAATTGCAGACGCAGCAGGATTAACTGTAGATATAAAATCGCTGGTACGGACAATGGTTTCTGCAACACAAACAAAGAGGTCGAGATATGAAAGATGGACAAATGTGGAAGGTATTTTCCAGGTTATTGACCCTCAGGAAATTACAGGGAAGCATATTTTGCTTGTCGATGATGTGATCACAACAGGATCAACGATTGAATCGTGTACAAATGAACTTCTTAAAATTGAAGGAGTTAAGGTAAGTATAGCGGCTCTTGCATTTGCGGTTGTCTGATAGTCTATGTTTCCTTCTTTTTTACTCTTTTGGGATTCTTATTCATAAAATCCTTCCAGCTGTTGTACGACTTCTCCTGAGTGGGATTATTTGTCTGATAAAAATGACAAAGAGCTGCAGCAAGTCCGTCTGTAGCATCCAGTTTTATTTCTGTAAGACTGAATTTCAGAATATTCATAAGCATTGCTGCTACCTGTTCCTTTGAAGCTGCACCCTGACCGGTAATTGACATTTTTATTTTTCTGGGAGCATATTCAAATATTGGCAACGATCTTGTTAGTGCAGCCGCTATTGCAGCACCCTGTGCCCTGCCAAGTTTCAGCATTGATTGGACATTTTTACCATAAAAAGGAGCCTCAATAGCCAGTTCGTCGGGATGGTATTCATCAATAATTCCGATTGTTCTCTCAAAAATATGTTTCAATTTAATATAATGGTCATCGTATTTTGAAAGATCAATCGATCCTATGGTTATAAGCTCGGGGGTTGTACCGTTAGCTTTTATAACGCCGTACCCTGTGATGCTTGTTCCGGGATCTATACCCAGAATTATCCTCTCCTTTGGTTTAACTTTCAATTTTTTATACCCCCGGTAAGATGTTTTTATATTCACCCTTTGTGTAACATGGTGATTTACTTTGTGTTCCTTAATGGTCAAATGAATTTGCTCTGAACACAAAGGTACACAAAGTCCCGATAGCTATCGGGATCACTAAGGGATATTTCAGGTTTTATTTATTTATGATATAGGCATTATTATTCTTTCCGGTTTTTTCGGAAAATATAGCTGAAGATTGCTTTCCTACATATAATCCTTTGGTTGATACATTTCCATGTTCAAGATAATAAATTGATTCCTTGAGGCATGCTTCTGATCTGTCATTCCAGTCATGCGTAATATCATCAATGACATTTTTTGTCGGTGCAAAACCTTTATAAAAATCACCTTGGCCAAAAGAGTTAACCAGTGAGAAAGTAATAGGCCAGAAGATATAAGCGGGATTAGATGAAGGATAGCCAAATCCATTCATTCCAACAGGTTTCCCGTTAGTTGTATCGCCGATAGTTTTCACGTCAAAACTGGGGTTTAGTCCATTAATAAAATCTTCACTTGCAGAGGCTGTTCCTCTCGTTGTAATAACGACCAGTCGTGATATGCTAAGAGGTGAGGGTACTGATACAAACTTAAATGATCTGTTAGAGGCCTGATTTTTGTCGTTATATGTAAGCGTAAGAAAAGTAGTGTTTAATTTGGCAGCTCCGGCAACATAACTTGCCATATTTGTAAGTACGCTGATATCACCTCCTCCGTTATATCTTAAATCTACAATCAGATCCTTTATATTGTTCTGACTGAAATATGTAAATGCACTTAGTAACTCCTGATTTGACGGTGGAATAAACTGGTCAAAAACGAGGTGTCCGGTTATTCCTGATTTCAGATGCAGGGTATCAGCCAGAATAACTGTATTTAATGTGAATGATGTTTTTGTTGAAGCAATGGTCGAATCTTTCCCGGCAGGTGTCTGAAAAAGGAAGGTATTAGTTATTCCAGCCGTTGAAGTACCAATCAGGTTAGAGTATGCCGTTCCATCTTGCGCAATAAAAATAGAAGCCAGATCAGTGCCATTGAGTTTCTTTACGATCCATCCTCTTCTGACTCCTTTGCTATAAAGGGGCGAATTGGCATAGATCTGGACAATTCTTACCTTGTTGGATGGATCAAGACCCATACTGATTCCATGTCCGACGAAACTACCTGTTGTTTGAGCGATATACTGGTCATAGGTCTGAACAAAACTCCACCTGTCAAGAGTTTTGTATTGCATTGCATCAAGAAGTGCATATGGATCCTTGTAATCTGTTTTAACAACAACCGGCATAAGTTTATACCAGAAATAATATTCATTCATTATAAAATAAAGAGAATCCCTGGCTTGTTCATCTACTGTCAGAGGAGTGCTTCTTGGAGTGACATCTTTTTTACAGGAGCTTAATCCAATTATCGTAAGTAAAAGAAGAATGACTAACTTTTTCATTTTTGTGACTCTATAATTTCGTGTATATAACAATTAAACAATATCTTTTGATCGCGCGGTTTGAATAAAGATTCCAGAAATAATGAATATTAACCCCATTGGTGTGGTATAATAAACGGGTTCATGCAGAATATAGTGTACAAAAACCAGAGAAATAAAAGGAGCCAGGTAAACCAGGTTACTTACTTTAGCCGTAGTAGATGCTAACTGAAGAGCTTTCAGCCAGAAAAAGAATGTTATTCCCATTTCAAATATGCCAACATAGACTGATGCAGCTGTTCCTATCCACCCGGGTTGGGTATGCCATTTACCCGTTAGAACCACTGCAAGAATCAGATAGATAGAGCCAAATACAAAGTTAAGAAGCAGTTTTACACCTTCATCCCTTTTATCTTTTACATTAAGGATAAAATAGATAGCCCAGAAAACCGAACTTCCTGTTGCAAGAACTACTCCTGTCAGATCTGAATGCCCAGGCTTAAAAAGCCTGCCCTGTGATGAGATGACATATACACCTATAAAGCTGATAAACAGAGCTATGAAACTTTTTCTTTCAATTTTTTGTCTTAGAAAAGGTACCGAAAGAAAAACAAGTATTATCGGCCATATCATATTCAGGGGCTGAGCAACCTGAGCAGGAAGTAACTGGTATGCTTTAAGAAGGATAAGGTAATAAAGAAATGGATTTATGAAGCCTAGAATTGCTGAATTCAGGAGATCTTTTCCTGTAGTCATTCTGATAAGACGAATCTTTTTTCCTGCCAGAACGATTATAAGTAATACCAATGAAGATGTAACAGATGCTATTGTAAGCATGGGAAGAATGTCGAGTTTCCCAAGGCTTATTTTAAATGCCGTTGGTACTGTTGACCAGAACAGGATAGCCAACCCGGCATAGATATAAGATTGTCTGGTACGATCCATTTTTCAATTGTCCAAATTTGATCCTTATAACTTTGTGTTCCTTCGTGTTTCCTTTGCGATCCTTTGTGTTTAAATATTGTTTTACCACAAAGGGACACTAAGGATTGTCATTAAGGCACACTAAGTATCACATTAGTGTTGGGCTATCAACTTATCATATCAAAACCGGTATACGGTATTAGCACTTCGGGTATCTTAATACCTGCTTCGGTCTGGTTATTTTCAAGTATTGCAGCGACAATTCTTGGCAGGGCGAGTGCACTTCCATTTAGTGTGTGCACGAGACGCGTCTGTTTATCTCCTTTTTCTTTAAACCTGCATTTTAACCGGTTTGCCTGGAATGATTCAAAATTAGAAACTGAACTTACCTCAAGCCAACGTTTCTGAGCAGCTGACCAGACTTCAAAATCGTAAGTTAGTGCCGAGGTAAATGACATATCTCCTCCACAAAGTTTAAGTATGCGATATGGGAGATCAAGTTTTGAAACAAGACTTTCAACATGACGTACCATCTCTTCAAGAGACTCATAGGAATGATCGGGATGTGCAATCCTTACTATTTCAACTTTATCAAACTGATGGAGACGATTTAGTCCTCTCACGTGAGCACCCCAGGAACCTGCTTCCCTTCTGAAACAGGGAGTGTAGGCTATATTCTTTATAGGAAGTAAATCAGCATTAACTATTACATCCCTGTAAATATTTGTAACCGGAACTTCAGCAGTAGGAATGAGATAAAAGTTATCAAGTGTTGCATGATACATCTGTCCTTCTTTATCAGGCAGCTGGCCGGTACCAAAACCTGAATCTTCATTAACCATTATGGGTGGCATCACTTCCTGATAGCCCCCTTTTTCACCTTCATCAAGGAAGAAACTGATGAGAGCTCTTTGCAGTTTTGCCCCTTTCCCTTTGTAAACCGGAAATCCAGCTCCAGTCAGTTTAATACCGAGATCAAAATCAATAATGTCGTATTTCTTGATAAGATCCCAGTGGGGAAGAGCTGTTTCCGATATCACAGGCATAATTCCTCCTTCTCTTACCTTTACATTATCATCGGCTCCATGACCAGGAGGAACAGATTCATGAGGGAGGTTAGGTAATCTCACGATTTCACTTCGAAGGTCATTATCGACAGGTATCAGTTTATCTGAAAGAGCTTTAATTTCTTCTTTTAGCGAGTATGTTTTTTCTTTTGCAGCTTCTGCTTCATCACGTTTCCCATCCTTCATCATTGAGCCTATTTCCTTCGAGATTCGGTTCATATCACCCTGGAGTGCATCAGTTTTAGCTTGTATTTCCCGACGCAAAGAGTCGAGTTTCAGAATTTTATTAATTATCTCCTCCGCTTCAAAATTTTTAACTTTCAGCCGTTCAATAATAAAATCTTTTTTCTCGCGGATAAGGTTTATAGTTAACATATTTGGTCTTTATTTAATAAAAAAGCAGGCTATGCTGCCTGCCGTAAAAATATTAAAAAACTCCCGATAATACTTTCTGTAACAGGAAAGAATTTCGGGAGCCTGAATCTTTTAAGAAAACAGTTTACTCTGTTGCCGGTTTAGGGTGTGAAATAAACTGTTGAAATAGATTTTTTAACGAAAGTATTTACTATTTCACGCCCTTAACAGATACGTAAGTCTTGTTATCTTTTTTCCTCTTGAACTCAACTTCTCCATCGGTGAGTGCAAAAAGAGTATGGTCCTTTCCAAGGCCGACATTAAGGCCCGGATTATGTTTTGTTCCTCTCTGGCGAACAATAATACTTCCAGCCTTGGCTGTCTGGCCGCCGAAGAGTTTCACACCCAATCGTTTGCTTTCGGAATCGCGACCATTACGTGAACTACCTGCTCCTTTCTTATGTGCCATAATTCTATATTTTTATTTGCTTAAACTTTCGATTTATTATTATTTGCCTTTCGCAGTTTTCTTTACTGCAGGCTTTTTCTCAGCGGGTTTTTTCTCTGCAACTTTTTTCGAAGCAGTTTTCTTCACAGGAGAATCTTCTTTTTTAGCTGCAGTTTTTTTGGCACCTTTCTTCTCCTTTGCGGTTTCTTCAGCAACTTTCACATCGGCTACTTTTGATTCTGCTTTTTTTGGAGCTGCTTTTTTCGGTGCGGCGATACCGTTTATGCTAATGATTTCTACATGAGTGAAATTCTGACGGTGTCCGTTTTTAACCCTGTAACCTTTTTTCCTCTTCTTTTTGAAAACTATTACTTTATCACCCCTGATCTGATTGTCGAGAATCTTTCCCCCAACAACGGCGTCTTTAATTGTAGGTTCTCCGATGGTTATTTTACCTTCATCCTCGATTAAAAGAACTTTGTCAAATTCAATTTCTTTTCCTTCTTCAAATTCGAGCCTGTGAACAAAAATCTTTTTGCCATTTTCAACTTTAAACTGCTGGCCTGCAATTTCAACGATTGCGTACATCTTATCTGTTTTTTACGTTACTCCGTGAGGCGTATCCAATCATTCGATCGTATAGCTTTAAGTTGCCCCTTCGGATTTATCCAAAATTGGACTGCAAAGATATAAAAATTAGATTATTTACAAACCAATGGAGCTTATTTTTTATATTGATATGGTAATCTGTTATCAGATTGAATGAACTCTCTATTATTCCGGGGATGATGAATGAACAAAAAGAGGAATTTTGTTGTAAGGATGTTAATAAAAAAGAATATTCTCACTCTAAGTGTTAGTGCTAATATCTTTATATTTGTCAGAGTCATAAAAAATCCCGGTTATCACTTTGGCGCATAAACAATTGAAATGAAGAGAGTAAAGCTAAAAGTAATGGGCATATCATACAGTCAGACTCAATCAGGAGCTTACGCGCTGATATTGATCGAAGAAAATGGCGACAGAAGGATACCTATAATTATCGGAGGCTTTGAAGCACAGGCAATTGTAATAAAACTTGAGAATCTCGACCCTCCCCGCCCATTAACTCATGACCTTTTTAAAAAATTTGCAGATGAATTTAACATCTCCATATCAGAAGTCATGATTTATAAACTTGAAGAGGGTGTTTTCTTCTCAAAGCTCGTTTGCAATAATGGAGAAAAGGAATATTCAATTGACAGCCGGACATCCGATGCAGTGGCAATAGCTCTGAGGTTTGGAAGTCCGATTTTTATTACTGAAGAAATCCTTAAAAAAGCAGGGATAACTGTAAATCCCGCAGATAGTGAAATATCGCCCGTAAATGAGGTTGAGAATTTTTTCGAACCTGAAAAAACCAAGTATAACACATATTCTGACGAGGAACTCTATAAAATGATTGATGAAGCTATAAAGACAGAAGACTATGAACGGGCTGCTGCTGTAAGGGATGAGATAGAGAAAAGAAAAAAGAAAAAAGATTAACGCATTCAGCTTAATTGGAAATAAATAATCATAAACTTAGTCTAATGAAAAAAACATTATTACTGTCTCTTTTATTCGTCTTCATTACATCTTATGCAGTCGCAAAAGAGTATAAGATTGTTTCACCCGATAATAAAATTTCACTGACTGTCAATGTTGGAAATGATATAAAATGGTCTGCCAGCCGGGAAGGCAAAGAGATAATAAACAATTCAAGAATTGCGCTTATCCTTGGAAATGGTAAGGTTCTGGGAGAAAATGAGAAAGTCAGAAAAGCTGCAGTCAGCCAGTTGAATGATGTAATCAAACCGGTAGTGGCTAATAAAAGATCAGAGATAATAGATAACTGCAATATTCTTAAAATCGCATTCAATTCAGGTTTTGCTCTTCAGTTCAGAGCTTATAATGATGGGGTAGCATACAGGTTTGAAACATCCTTTAAAGATGAGATTACTGTAAAAAATGAAATATCCGACTTTGTTTTTCCTGTCGGATCGCACTCATGGTATCCTCTTGAAAACAGTTTTATGTCACATAATGAGAGGACATTTATCTATTCCTCCCTCGATACACTGGTCGATAAGCATCTGGCAAGCCTGCCAACACTGTTTCAGGAAAACGGAGTAGATGTTCTTATAACTGAATCAGATATTGAGGATTACCCTGGTATGTGGCTGGCTGGTGGAGGATCGGGAAAGATATCAGGTACCTGGTCAAGATATCCTGAAACAGAGAAACTTGTTCGCGACCGCGACTTGTTTATAGGAAATACAAAAGACTATATTGCAAAAACACAAGGCACCAGGACTTTCCCCTGGAGAGTATTTATTGTTGCCACAAACGATGTCAAATTGCTTGAAAGCGATTTGGTTTATAAACTTGCTTCTCCTGATAAAATAGCGGATACAAAATGGATAAAACCAGGACATGTAGCATGGGATTGGTGGAATGCGAATAACATATATGGTGTTGATTTCAGGGCGGGTATAAACAACGATACCTATAAATATTATATCGATTTTGCCTCGAAGAACGGAATTGAATATATCATTCTCGACGAGGGTTGGTACCCATTGGGGAATGTTCTTGTTTCAGTGCCTGAAATTAATGTTCCCGAGCTATGCAAATATGCTGAAAGCAAACATGTAGGTATTATTTTATGGGTTGTATGGAAAACATTCTGGGATAAAATTGATGAAGCGGTAGCTCTTTATGAAAAATGGGGAATAAAAGGTGTGAAGGTTGATTTCATGCAACGGGATGATCAGAAAGTCGTTAACTTCTATCTTGAAGCCGCTAGAAAAACTGCAGAACATCATCTCCTCATTGATTTCCATGGGGCTTATAAACCAGATGGTCTGGGACGAACCTGGCCAAATGCTCTGACCCGTGAGGGTGTAAAAGGAATGGAGAATAATAAATGGAGCAAAGACATTACACCTGATCATGATGTAACACTGCCTTTTACCAGAATGATTGCCGGTCCGATGGATTACACTCCAGGTGCACTGGTAAATATGGACAAAGCAAATTTTACACCGAATTTCACGCGACCTGAGAGTCAGGGGACCAGAGCACACCAGGTAGCATTATATGTAATTTATGAAAGTCCCTTGCAGATGCTTTCGGACAGTCCTTCGAACTACATGAAGGAACAGGAGACAACTGATTTTATTGTGAAGATACCTGTTGTATGGGATGACATAATTGGCATTGATGGTAAGGTAGGTGATTATATTCTGCTTGCCAGAAGGTCGGGGAAAGACTGGTTTGTGGGAGCACTTACAGACTGGACAAGTCGCGATATGGATCTTGATCTGTCATTTCTGCCTGCCGGGAAATATTCTATAGACATATTTCAGGATGGCATAAATGCTGACAGGTATGCTGGCGACTATAAACATCTGAAAGCCAGTGTAAAATCGGGTGACAAGATGAAAATCCATCTTGCTCCGGGAGGAGGATGGGCAGCAAGAATTTCACCTGAATAATAAGTTTAAGTTATTGGTATGAGGCAATACCTTGATCTGCTGGATCATGTTATGAAAACCGGGACTGAAAAAAAGGACAGAACCGGTACCGGAACGATTAGTGTGTTTGGTTATCAGATGAGATTTAATCTTGAAGAAGGTTTTCCACTCATTACTACCAAAAAGCTTCATCTTAAGTCTATTATTCACGAATTACTATGGTTCATATCGGGTGACACAAATACTAAATATCTGAACGATAATGGAGTAAAGATATGGAATGAATGGGCAGATGAAGATGGAAACCTTGGTCCTGTTTATGGCTATCAGTGGCGCTCATGGCCTGCTGACGGTGGGGGGAAAATTGACCAGCTAAGTAATGTTATTGGTTCAATAAAAAAGTCACCCGATTCACGACGGCACATTGTTTGTTCATGGAATGTTGGCGAGCTGGATAAGATGGCTCTTCCTCCATGTCATATCTTATTCCAGTTTTATGTGGCAGGGGGAAGATTATCATGTCAGCTTTACCAGAGGAGCGCTGATATTTTTATCGGAGTACCGTTCAATATTGCTTCCTATGCCCTTCTGACACTTATGGTAGCACAGGTGACCGGGCTTAAACCCGGAGATTTTGTTCATACTCTTGGAGATGCCCATATTTACCTGAACCATACTGACCAGGTAAAACTTCAGCTGACGAGGGACCCATATAAACTGCCACAAATGGTTATTAATCCTTCGGTACATGATATTTTCAGGTTCAGATACGAGGATTTCACTTTGTCTGATTATATTTCACATCCGCATATAAAAGGTGATATTTCAGTATAATATTTAAATATGATTTCAATTATTGTTGCTGTTTCTGAAGATTGGGGAATTGGAAAGGATAATGAGCTTTTATGGCATATATCCGAAGATCTCAAGAGATTTAAAAGACTGACTTCAGGAAATACAGTTATTATGGGAAAAAAAACCTGGGAATCATTACCCAGAAGACCTTTACCCGGCCGGAAAAATATTGTTCTGACAGATAATCCAAAAGAATCTATCGAAAATGCTGTTACTGCATACTCTCTGCAGGATTCACTAAATAAATGTGATCAGAATGAAGAGATCTTTATTATTGGGGGTGGAAGTATATATCGCCAGTTTATGCCAGTTGCTGACCGTCTGTTCATTACTCATGTTCATATGAAAGCGCCAGCAGATATCTTTTTCCCTGAAATTGATCTGAGTATATGGGAAATTACAGAAAAAGAGGAGTTTAAGACTGAAGGCGATGATGGTATCCCATATACATATACGATTTACGAAAGAAAAAAACGCTTAAAAGGTTAAGGTTAAGGTTAAGGTTAAGTTCTCAACCTAGACCCTTGCTAAGCGAAGTTTGTAACTTCGCCCGCTAAGCGAAGTTTGTAACTTCGCTTTCAGTATCTTGTAGTCTGAAGACTACATTTTTATTACGACGAAGTCAAAGACTTCGCCGAGCGATAGTGTTCTATTATTTCGGGATCATTTTAAGAAGCCTTAAGTACCTTAAGGTTTATTCTTTCAAGCTTACGGTTAGCGTAATCTATAGTTATCTCAAGCTCATTCGTTTCAACAGAAGGCATTTCGAACATAGCATCAAGCATGATGGTCTCACATATTGATCTTAGCCCTCGTGCCCCGAGTTTGAACTCGATCGCTTTATCAACAATATAGTCGAGGACACCTTCTCCAAAAGTGAGGTCAATGTTGTCCATCCTGAACAATTTGATATACTGTTTCACCAAAGCGTTCTTAGGTTCTGTAAGTATTGCTCTCAGCGCTTCCCTGTCGAGGGGATTGAGATGTGTCAGTACAGGCAGTCTGCCGATGATTTCAGGTATAAGTCCATAAGATCTGAGATCCTGAGGTGCAATGTATTGAAGCAGATTGTTTTTATCCACTTTTTCACGAATCTTTGAAGCGCCGAAACCAACAATCTGGGTATTAAGACGTTGTGCAATCTTCTTATCAATCCCTTCAAATGCTCCCCCGCAAATAAAAAGAATATTTTTAGTATCAACAGGTATCATTTTCTGCTCAGGATGTTTACGTCCGCCCTGTGGCGGAACATTTACAATCGATCCTTCAAGCAATTTCAGAAGTCCCTGCTGGACACCCTCTCCTGATACATCCCGAGTTATAGAAGGATTGTCGCCCTTTCTTGCAATTTTGTCGATCTCATCGATAAAAACGATACCTTTCTCGGCAGCTTTAACATCATAATCGGCATTCTGTAACAGCCTTGTCAGCAGACTTTCAATATCTTCACCAACATAGCCAGCCTCGGTAAGCACTGTTGCATCAACAATAGTAAAAGGGACATGAAGCATTTTTGCGACAGTTCTTGCAAGCAGTGTCTTCCCGGTACCAGTCTCACCAACAAGAATTATATTCGATTTTTCAATTTCAATATCCTCGGCATCAGGTTTTTGCATTAATCTTTTGTAGTGGTTATATACAGCCACAGCAATTATCTTCTTTGCCATATCCTGACCAATTACATACTGGTCGAGAAAATTCTTAATTTCTGTTGGCTTAAGAAGGTTAATTGTGTCAAACGGTACATTCTTCTTGCTGCCAAGTTCTTCGTTCATTATGCTGTGAGCCTGCTCAATGCAGTGATCACAAATATGGCCTTCGAGACCTGCAATCAGCATGTTAGCCTCTTTCTTTGTTCTGCCGCAAAATGAACATTTATCCATTATAACTATTTTTGAGTTTTCACAAGGATCTCATCGATCATTCCATAATCTTTGGCTTCCTGTGATGTCATCCAATAGTCTCTGTCAGAATCCTTTTCAACTTTATCCACAGGATTACCGGAATGAAATGCTATTATTTCATACAGTTCCCTTTTCAGCTTCATGATTTCCCTTGCCTGGATCTCTATATCAGAAGCCTGGCCTTCAAATCCTCCAGCCGGTTGATGGATCATTATCCTGGAATGCTTCAATGCCGATCTTTTACCCTTTTTGCCTGCTGTAAGAAGAACGGCCCCCATAGAGGCAGCCATTCCGGTACAGATAGTTGCAATATCAGCAGAGATGTACTGCATAGTATCGTATATACCCAGACCTGCATTTACAGATCCACCAGGAGTATTGAAATAGATCTGGATATCTTTTCCGGGATCTGCAGAATCGAGATAGAGTAACTGTGCCTGGATTATATTTGCTACGTAATCATCAATAGGTAACCCGAGGAAAATAATCCTGTCCATCATAAGACGTGAAAAGACGTCCATTGATGCAACATTTAATTGCCGCTCCTCAATAATTGTTGGTGATATATAACTGTCATTATAAACTGAAGCGTATTTGTGCAAGCCTGTGCTGCTTAATCCGCGCTTGCTTCTTGCAAACTTTCCAAAATCGTCGAGAATACTCATATTTTCATCTTTAAAAATTAACAGGCAAAGATAACAAAATAAAAATAAATCATTCTGACACGTTAATTACGATTCAAAGAGCTTATTAAATTCCTCCACTGTAACGTCCTTGTTTTCAAGCTTTACAAGTTCTTTCATAATAACCAATACCTTTTCTTCAAGTATTTTGTCGGCTATCCTTTTTGCATCCTCTTCTCTTTTAAGAGTCTCTTTTGCATAATTGGCAATCTGATCTTCGGTAGCATAGAATAGTCCATACTGCTGGAACTGGTATCTGGTAATATTTTCAGCCTCTTTTTGAAGTTCTTCTTCGCTGATTTTCACATCATTATCGCGGGCAACTTTATTTCGTATGAGTTGCCATTTAAGATCCTTTCTGAAACTGTCAAATTCTTTCTCAATCTGTTCCTCTGTTGATTTTTCATTTACTCTGAGCAGCCATCTTTTCAGAAACTCTTCAGGCAGCTGGAAATCGGTTTTCTCCATTGCCAGGCTTTTTATATCCATCATAAGTTTAAAATCGCTCTCCCGTTTGAGGTTAACAGCGATTTCCTCTTCAATCCTTTTCATGAATTCCTCTTCCGAGTTCACGACGCCTTCGCCATAGATCCTGTCGAAAAGCTCTTTGCCAGGCTTAGCAGGATAAAACCGGCTTATATCATTAATGGTAAATCTGTAATTTCCTTCAAGTTTTTCAACTTCCTCCTTCTTCTTATGCAATATTCCGGCGATCTCAGTATCGTTTGGATATGCTTTTTTCAGGTCGAAGTCAATAGCATCGCCGATACTTTTCCCGATAAACTCTTTTTTAATTTTTTTATCTTTTATTATATCGATTCCAAGAGAAGTATCATCAACTGAGGGACCTTCAGGGATCACATTGCCTTCATTATCTATCGCTTCAATTTTCCCTTTGATTACATCTTTTTCTTCGGTCTGATCAGCTTTTTTAAGTTCCCCGTAACGGCGGGTATAGTTTTCGAGATAGTCGTTCCTCATCTTTTCATCGATGGTGATCTCATACTTGTTTACCTTGTTCTTTTTGGAGAGTTTAAGTTCGATTACCGGACTCAGTCCGAGTTCAAATGAAAATGTGAAATCCTGCTGGGTTTCGAAATCAATTTTTTCCTGTTCATCAGCTTTTGGAAGGGGATCGCCGAGGATTTCAAGTTTTTCATCAGCGATATATTTCTGAATGTTTTCCGTAACAACCTTATTGATTTCATCAACCTGTACAGCTTTACCGTACATTTTTTTTATAAGTCCGATCGGAACCATTCCCGGACGGAATCCTTTTACTGTTGCTTTCTTCCTGTAATCCTTCAATACTGTTTCAACTTTATCCTGATAATCGGCCTTTTCGATCTTAACCTTTAAAACAGCATTCAGGTCGTCGATGTTTTCTCTGGTAATATTCATTTTAATTGTTGTTTATTGCCTAGTTAAAAAAACCGCCAAAACCCACTTTTTAAGAGGTTACGGGCGGCCTGACACTTTTGTGCGGATGAAGGGACTCGAACCCCCACGTCACGAAGACACAAGATCCTAAGTCTTGCTCGGCTACCAATTACGACACATCCGCGGTAAAATTCCCCGCAAAAGTATAATAATTTATTATGAAAACAAATTGATTGAGTTACCTGCGCAGTTCAAAATTCTTTCCGAGATAGACTTTTCTTACATGCTCATCGTCTGCCAATTGTGCAGAAGTACCTGATTTAAGTATCCGACCCTCGAATAGAAGATAGGCACGATCGGTGATAGAGAGAGTCTCATGAACGTTGTGATCGGTAATAAGAATACCAATGTTTTTATCTCTTAGTTTTGATACAATCTCCTGAATATCCTCTACAGCAATAGGATCAACTCCGGCGAAAGGTTCGTCAAGCAAAATAAACCGGGGTTTGAGAGCAAGTGCCCTGGCTATTTCAGTTCGTCTTCTTTCGCCACCAGAAAGCTGTATTCCTTTGCTTGACCTTATTTTCTGTAATCCGAATTCCCCTAAAAGAGTCTCAAGCCTTTCCTCCTGTTCCTGTTTTGGAAACCCCGACATTTCAAGAACTGCCCGGATGTTATCTTCAACAGACATGTTTCTGAATACTGAAGCTTCCTGTGCAAGATATCCGATACCCTTTCTGGCACGTTTATATACAGGAAGGGTCGTTATTTCCTCTTCATCTAAAAATATTCTTCCCTCTCTTGGTCTTATCAATCCTACGATCATGTAAAAAGTTGTTGTCTTACCCGCTCCGTTAGGTCCGAGAAGTCCGACTATTTCTCCCTGTTCAACCTCAACGGAAACATGGTCAACAACTGTCCTGTTGTGATATTTTTTTACTAGATTTTCAGTGTACAGTTTCATTTAGCAATCTATGAAGTTGCGGTTTCTGTTTTTTCTTCCTCGTCAAAGAATTCTTTACGGTCCTTCTCTTTTTGCTTCATTACCCTTGCTGAAATAAAAATACTTACCTCATAAAGGATAAGCAGAGGAATAGCAACAAGAGTTTGTGAAAAAACATCAGGAGGAGTGATTATTGCAGCAATAATAAAGATTACCACAATGGCATGCCTTCTGTAATTTCTCATAAATTTCGGTGTAAGAATACCAATCTTGGTGAGAAAGAAAGCTACTATCGGCAGTTCGAATACTAATCCTGTCGCAAGGCATATTGATGTCAGAGTACCAATATATGACCTCACATTAATCTGATTCACAACAGAGGGATCAATTTCATATGAGCTGAGAAAATGTATTGATAGCGGGGCTAGCATGAAATATCCGAAGAGAACTCCGATAAAGAAAAGCCCTGAAGCAGCAAATACTGCACCTCTTGCATACCTGGCTTCGTTGGGTTTCAGGGCCGGTTTGAAGAATTGCCAGAACTCCCAGAGTATAACCGGAAATGCAAGGATCAGTCCGGCAACCATGGCAGCTGTTATGTGCGTTGTAATCTGTCCCGACATTTTTATGCTGATAAGATTCAAAGGCTTTGTGTTAATACATAATGCGGTAGTTTTAAGATATTGTCCAAGCTCGCAAAGTAACCGGTTGGTAATAAAATCAGGTCTCTTGGGGCCAAGAATTATATCGTTGAAAAGAATATTCTTAAAAATAAAAGCTATAATCATAAAGAATACTATAGCCAGTATTGATCTGATAATGTGCCACCTTAATTCCTCGAGATGCTGAAGGAATGACATCTCTTTCTCTCCATTTCCCCCTTTTTTCCCAAATATTGCCATCTACACCTGTATTTGATTAGTTTAAAATTCAGCCTGTAAAGATGATAAATCTTCTTTTGCAAAACAATATTAATCTTTCAGTGTTATGATGGTTTAAAACCGATGCGAAAACATCTGGCATCCTGATTGTTGAATATGCAGGAAATCAATTTATTAGTCTTTATGTCAGGCAAATCTCCGGATATCGGTCAAATAAGATAAAGAAAAAAATGACTTTAACTGATAATAGCAGATAATTTAACTCATTATCATTTTTGTTAATTAATAGTTAAAAATATTATTTGATTAAGAAATTTATTAACTTTATATAAACTGTAAAATTAAAGTTCCTTACAGTAAGCAAATATTATCATTTTGGGAAGAAAATGCTGAATGATTCGACTATACATGACTACCTAAAGAAGTATTTTGGATTTGATACTTTTAAAGGTAATCAGGAGCCAATAATAAGAAATGTTCTGGCAGGGCGCGATACTTTTGTGCTTATGCCTACCGGAGGAGGCAAATCTCTCTGCTATCAGTTACCTGCTGTTATGAAGAAGGGAATTGCAATCGTAATTTCACCTCTGATTGCGCTCATGAAAAACCAGGTTGACGCAATGAGGAACTTCAGCACTGATGATGATGTTGCCCATTTCCTTAATTCATCACTAACAAAAACTGAGATTGCCAGGGTAAAAAAAGATGTATTGTCAGGAAAAGCAAAACTTCTTTATGTTGCTCCTGAATCACTTACCAAAGAGGAGAACATAGAGTTCCTTAAGAATATTGATATTTCCTTCTACGCAATTGATGAAGCTCATTGTATATCTGAATGGGGGCACGATTTCAGACCTGAATACAGACGGATCCGTCCAATAATTGACATGATCGGCAGATCCCCAATTATAGCGTTGACAGCCACAGCCACCCCAAAGGTTCAGCACGATATTCAGAAGAACCTAAGCATTCTTGATGCAGATGTATTTAAATCTTCCTTTAACAGACCAAACCTTTATTATGAGGTTAAGTCAAAACAGGATGTTACCAAAGAGATCATCAAATATATTAAGAATAATACCGGGAAGTCAGGAATTATTTATTGTCTGAGCCGTAAGAAAGTAGAGGAGATGGCTGAAGTCCTCAAAGTAAATGGAATTAAGGCCCTGCCTTACCATGCCGGGATGGATTCGGCTACACGTACGCTGAACCAGGACAAGTTTCTTATGGAGGAGGCGGATATTATAGTTGCGACTATTGCTTTTGGGATGGGAATTGACAAACCGGATGTAAGGTTTGTGATCCATTACGATATACCTAAGAGCCTTGAAGGGTATTACCAGGAGACAGGGCGTGCCGGACGGGATGGCGGTGAAGGGAACTGCATTGCTTATTATAGTTACAATGATATTCTGAAACTCGAGAAATTCATGCAGGGAAAACCGATTGCAGAGCAGGAAATCGGTAAACAACTGCTTCTTGAAACAGTTTCATATGCTGAATCCTCAGTATGCCGACGGAAACTTCTTCTGCATTACTTTGGTGAAGAATATTTGAAGGAAAATTGTGAAGCCTGTGATAACTGCCTGCATCCAAAATCGCAATTTGAAGGTAATGAGGCAGTTGTGAGTGTTCTCGAGACAATCCTTGCAGTTAAAGAAAAATTTAAAGCAGATCATATAGCTAATATTCTTTCAGGGAAAGTTACATCAGCTATAAAATCTTATAAACATCATAAACTTGAGTTCTTTGGTATAGGGGAAGACAAAGATGAGAAATTCTGGAACATGGTTATCAGGCAGGCTCTCATTGCCAAATTCCTTACAAAAGATATTGAGAACTATGGTCTTCTTAAGCTTACCCAAAGAGGAATGGAGTTTCTGGAGAATCCTACCTCGTTCATGCTCGCAGAGGATCACGATTATGCCGATACAACCGACGAAGAAAATGCCTTCGGTGCAAGAACTGCAGCAGTTGATGAGGAGCTTTTCAGTATCCTGAAGGATCTTCGTAAGAAACTGTCAAAGGTAAAAGATGTACCTCCCTTTGTAATTTTTCAGGATCCTTCTTTGGAAGACATGGCTATTCAGTACCCTATAACAATTGATGAACTTCAGAATATCTCAGGGGTAGGTGCTGGAAAGGCTCAGCGCTACGGTGAAGAATTCATAGATATAATCAAAAAATACGTTGAGGAGAAGGAGATCATCAGACCATTGGATATGGTGGTTAAATCGGTTGTAAATAAATCAGGCCTCAAAGTATATATTATCCAGAGCATTGACATGAAAAGACCCCTGGAGGATATTGCTGAAGCCAAAGGACTTGAGATGCCGGAGCTTGTGTCAGAAATTGAGGCAATAGTCAACTCAGGTACCAGGATAAACCTCGATTATTATATCGATTCGACAATTGATGAGGAACGACAACACGACATCTATTCATATTTCAGGGAGGAAGCTGAATCTGACTCACTTGAAGATGCTATAAAGGAACTGGGAAATGAATTTGAAGAAGAAGAGATCAGACTGGTGAGAATTAAGTTCCTTTCCGAGATGGGGAACTGATGGTCAAAGAATAAAACACCACAGAAAGTACGTAAAAGGGATAAATAAGCTGTGCTGGCAAAAACCAGCTCATCAGTTTTTTTCTGTCATACCTCCCTGAAGTATTCTTAAGAATTAAATAATCGGGGATTGATTTTAAAATTACCACCGACAGGAATACCCATATTAAAGCCGGACAAATCATTGAGGAGATAAGATAGGAAATCTGTACGATGACAGCAACAAAAGTTACAATTCCAAGAACGTTTGTGGACCTGTCTTTAAAAGATTTTCCTTTTGAGATCCACCTGCTTCTCTGTCTAAGGAATGAACCGATAGATGGAGATGATGCCGTAGTTACAATCGCATCAGGCGATTCCATCCATAATATTTTAGATCGCTTACCTTTTTTCAGACTGTGTAACAAGAAAATATCGTCACCTGATTTTATCTCATCATGCAGATTATATGAATGGTCAAGGTATACTTCGCGGTTAAAAGCCAGGTTTGCACCATTGCATATAGTTGCTTCATCCGAAATCGCAGAACCTGCGGTAATTCCCTGCAAACTCAGAAACTCAAGTTCCTGGAGTCTTCCGAAAATTCGGGGGACAGATTCTAACTGAACAGGACAAATTATCAGTTCGGGCTTACTTATTTCATAATACGAAGCAATTGTTCTGATCCAGTTCTTTCCCATTGTGCAATCAGCATCGGTTGTAATAATAAGATTACCCCTGGCA
>Ga0302206_1000323_pt1 | contig 19538 bp, 16 predicted proteins | sample II_Fen_E2_1_FD_194581 | JGI IMG/M metagenome (GOLD analysis project Ga0302206, IMG submission 194581) | Peat permafrost microbial communities from Stordalen Mire near Abisko, Sweden - II_Fen_E2_1 | ecosystem: Environmental > Terrestrial > Soil > Wetlands > Permafrost | place: Sweden: Abisko...
TACGCTGTGATGCTGATGGGTCATTCAGCATTGAAAGCATCATAACCTGCTTTATCTGTGAAACCTGTGACGAGAGTGAATCAATCTGTTTATTATAAGATAATGATGATTGTGAAGGTTGGTGCAAAAAATATCCTCCGATCAGTCCTGCTGCAACTAATACCAGGCTGAATGCCATACGAGGTTGAGCCTGAAGGAGCCAATACTCACGAAGTTTATTTAACCATTCTGCAAACGGATTTCTTTTTACAACTGCAGCGAGTTTGAAATTAGTCAGCATGGTGTTAAAACTGGTCCTCATGGATTCAGAAGGCTCCGGCTGAGGAATTTCTCCCATAAGCTCCCAGATTTTTCTGGCAGTCTCGAATTCTTTCCGGCAATCTGCGCATCCTTCCAGATGGCTTTCAATTTCACTGCGCTGTTTCTGATCCAGGTCATCATTCAGCAGTGCTGCAAATTGCTCTCTGTAATCTTTGCATTCCATTGTTGTCTCTTTAATTCTCAATTTTCAAATAATTGCTTTTTAACTGGTTTAGTGCCCTATGCACTCTAACCTTAATTGCACCCTCAGTAGTATTCAGAATTTTTGCTATTTCATGATATTTCAGTTCCTGAAAACGACAGAGAATCAATAACTCCCGATTTTCGTCACTAAGGTTATCCATTGCTGTTTCCAATATTTTTATTTCCAGTTCCTTTTCCAGTTGTGCATCCGTATACTGTTCTCCTTCCAATCTCTCCTCCCAGTTCGTCAGTTCAGAATGAGCAGGGGTTCTTTTGACTCTTCTGAAATGATCATATACTGCATTTCTTGCTATATGGTACATCCAGGTTTTAAATTCGCCAAAACCCATAAATCCGTCAGGGTATTTAAGCATCCTGAAAAAAATATTCTGAACCATATCTTCGCTAAGTTCTTTCTGCCGGGTCATATTAAAAAGGAATCTGTATAACTGACGATGATATCGTTCATAAAGCAGGCCCATTTTATCAATGTCTCCCTTTTTTACCTTCAGCATTAGCGCATTATCCGAAATAGTCTCCAATTTTTAATGTTTTTAATAGACTCAATTCATACTGATAACCTGCATAAAAGGAAAAGGTTACAGGAATATTTGTATTTTCTGTTAAGATACGTATAAAAGTAAATTTCAGGAATCTTCTAAAAGACAAGTGGTATTGTGAAATGTTGAATTAAAGAATTTTGATTTCAAACACAGGTAGTAAAATTTGTTTAAGTTGGATGGACCACAATTATTCCTATCTTGAGTGAGTTTATATTGTTAAATCATCGTTATGGCGCTCGATATACGTACAATAATTTTTGTTATTGGAGTCATGCAGCTGATGCAGGTTCTGGTTTTTTTCTACCAGTACTGGGCCAGTAAAAATATAAAAGGGCCAGGATGGTGGATGATGTGGAGTGCTTTTGAAACAATTGGCTTTTTTCTGATTATTCTGAGAAATATCCCTTCACTTCTGCATTACGTAATTATTCTGCAGGATACTATTATATTCTCTGGAACTTTGTTTCTATATGTGGGTGTATTAAGGTTTTTCGATAAGAAGGTAAATCTTAAATTTCTGATCACTTTTTTCAGCACCTTCTTCATTCTTCATCTTTCCTTTTGTGTTATCAAAGATGATATAATAGCACGATCGGTAATCTTTTCATTCTATATTTCAGTTATCTCCTTCATGACTGCAGTTGCTGTCTACAGAAATAAAACCAGACCTATTAATCTCACTGCTAATCTTAATACGGCAATTTTTATCTTACATGGAACTGTTTTTGCCTTTCACACTGTTATGATTATAGCAAGTACCAAAGTACCAGGTGTGTTTGAATCTTCCTTGTTTAACTATATTCCATATGCAGATGCTCTTATTGCAGGCAGTCTCTGGACATTTGGTTTTATTATTATGGTAAATCAGAAACTGAATTCAGAAATCAATGAGACAAAATCGCGCTTCGAACTGATTTTTAATACCAGCCCCGATGCAGCATTAATCAGTCAGGTGGAAGATGGTATGATAATAGATTTTAATGAGACTTTTACAAAGGTTACAGGGTACACAAAAGAAGATATACAAGGGAATTCCACTCTCGATCTTCAATTCTGGAAAGGTCCTTCCCAGCGTGCCGAGATTGTAAAAATCCTGAACGAACATGGTTTTTGTGACAATCACAAAGCCTTACTTCAACGCAAAGGGGGAGAACTGTTCATCGGGCTATTTTCTGCAAAGATTATATCACTCTCCGGAATCCCTCATATCCTGAGTGTCACACGCGACATCACACAACGCGAAAAGGAAGCTGAAGAGATGAGGCTTAAAAATGAGGAACTGAAACAAAGCAATATTGAAAAAGACAAACTCTTCTCGGTAATTGCCCATGACCTTCGGAATCCCTTCACTGCTTTCATGGGATTAACAGAAATGATGGCTGAAGAATCATCAGAAATGACTATCGAGCAGATGCATAATATTGCTACGGAGTTGAGAAAATCATCCGCAAATCTTTATGGTTTGCTTGAAAACCTCCTCGAATGGTCGAGAGTGGAACAGGGATTGATCCGTTTCAATCCCATATCGGTAAAGCTTCTTCCACTTGTAGAAGACAGCATTGCAAAACTTATGGATGCTGCCAGATCAAAAGGAATAAAGATTATTAGTATTATTCCTTATGAGTTAATGATTTATGTCGATATTAATGTATTTCAGTCAATTCTCAGAAACATTGTATCCAATGCCATCAAGTTTACACATCAGGGAGGAAATATATTCATCTCGGCAGAAAAAACTGATAATAAGAGTATACAAATATCTGTAAAGGACAACGGTATCGGAATGAACGGTGAGATGCTTGGAAATCTGTTCAAACTCGATACCCAGACAAATAGAAAAGGGACAAAAGGGGAACCAAGTACAGGGCTTGGTCTAATTTTATGCAAAGGTTTTATCGAAAAACAAGGAGGGAATATCCATGTGGAAAGTGAAGAAGGAAAAGGTTCTGTATTCCACTTTTCAATGCCTCAATGTAATTAATTATAAAACAGGCAGGAATTGCATAAGGTTGCTGTATATGCTTTACTGAAATCTAAAAAAACAGTAAAAACCCGTCAATAAAATAGACAATACCTATAGCACCCAGGAATATTCCACAGATCCAGACAAACCTCTTTTTAGAGAGGGTCGCTATTGATGAAAGCAAAATAGAGATCTGAAGAAAGATAACAGCAATACCAAATTTCGCAGAATGCAATTTGGATTCATCACGAATACTCTCGTAGCTTTTTGCCACCTTATCGATAGCCTCCTTCTCTGATTCATAGCCTTTCACCTTTTGTGTATATTCTGTAATGAGGCTATTGTATTTTTTTACCAATTCACCATTTCCTTTTTGTTTTTCGAGTGTAGCAACCTGAATCTCCAGGTTTTCCCTGCGCATGTCGTAGATGTAGCCTTTAATACTCTTACTCTGATAAAATGCCCATTGGTCGCTGGCTAATGTCTGATTAAGAAGACTTCTTGTACTAAACCCACCACCCTTAAATGTGGATAATGTAGCTGCTACGGCAATCAATACAGTTGTGATTGCCATGTAAGTAAGCCATTTTTCCTTTTTTTCTTCTGCCATAAATTTTAATCTTAAATTGCAATTAGTAGATCAGCTGCAAAAATAAGTAATTGGATTTGTTTTTGGAAATAGATTTACGACTGCAAGACATTTCTGGATCTGTCCATTCAACACAAAACTCACTTTCGAAAACAGATAAATGAATATTGGAAGAACTGACAGCTGCTACTTATCAAAATTGATTTTCTTAAAATCAGCCAGTTTCATAGCCTCTTTCCTGTATGTTCGCCTGGTGTGTTTCTCAATATTATCATCACTTACCCTGCTCAATCCAAAGTATGCATAGGCAGCATATTCATTTCCATATTTACCGTATAAGGAAATTTCATTAATTCCTCTGTTATAATATTGCTGAGCCAGCTGATAATTGTGATATTTTTTTTCCTGAATAATCCCTTTTAAAATTGTAAGCTGAGCTTTAAAATATGCATTCAACTCCTCCTCCTGCAAAGGTTGCATCAGATTTTCAGCTTCATCATATTTCTTCATTATTAAAAGGTTTCTTATATAAATATCAAGATAGAGCTCATTGCCAGGGTATTTCTCCGAGAGGATTCTGGAGTAATATAAACTCTCCGGAAGTTTATTCTCGAAACTAAGATAGATCCATACCAGTAAAAAAGAGGACTCAGCTCCTAATACAATTGAGCTCCGGGCTGCTGTCTGCAATTGTTTTATACCAGCCGCCATATCTCCGTGCGGAAACAGGAATGCCAGTGATTTATAAACAGGATATGCTTTGGGAAAAGCCTCACGATAATAATTATATGTGCCTGTAAAATAGTAAAGATCAATGCAGGTTGAGGTAAAGTCAAACGCGCGACGCAAGTGTTTGTAGGTACTTATTGTGAGAGGAGTCACCTCCATAATAAGATCATTGTCATCATAAAACATTAGCAGCAATCCTCTTGCGCACAAATCAGCGAGCAGGTATTCTGCTTCATAGACAGGATTAGCATTCTTTTCAGATTGTTTTATGCATTCGCGCATATCTTCCTCGAATGAAACATGTTTAGGAGATGTATGAAGTAAAGGATAATTCTCCCAATAAGTCATCATGCCTCTTAAGAGGAATACAATCGGATGAGTGGGATAAGATTTGATTATCGCCTCATAGGTCTCTTTTGCATTATTAAACTGAAGGTTATAAATAAAATCTACATCCTTCCTGACCAGATTTAGTGTTGCCGTGTCCTGTAATAGTTGAGCTTTCATTGGTGAAGCACCCAGAATTATCAGAATCACGATCCATTTCAGTTTTATTTTTATTGCATCGAACATCATAAAATATCATTTCTGTTCTTCGATTCTCCTTTTCTTTTTTTTGACTGATATACTACCTCTTCATCATTTCATCTCTAAGCGCTTTAAACTGGAACCCATTTTTCCATTCCGGAAATTCCTTTGACACGGTGAGATCATAACCAGTCTCAAAATAGACTTTGATATCATCAATCATTCCATCAAAATTCCATTTGTCGGGTTCGTAATTATCGGAAGGCTTATGATAGTTTTCCATAATCCATTTTTCCTGTTGTGCTAAACCCCACTCTTTACCATGTTCAATATTATCTACCCCTTCTGAAAGGTATAGAGAAGGTACCCCGACCTTAGCAAAACTAAAATGGTCGGAACGGAAGTAACCGCCTTTTTCAGGTGTTGGATCGGGGCTTGCATATCGTCCATATTTTTTCAGAACCTTTATTGCGTAATCATCAAGACGGGAGTTACCAAAGCCAACTATAGTCATATCTTTAGTCTTTCCAAAGATATTCAGTGCATCCATATTAATCACTCCAGCTGTTCTGGCAAGAGGGAAGAGCGGGTGTTTAGCGTAATATTCACTGCCAAGCAATCCTTGTTCTTCGCATGTAACAGAAAGGAATAGGACAGAGCGGTTTTGCTTTTCGGGCAGTTGTGTGAATGCTTTTGCTATTTCAATAAGTGCTGCCGTTCCTGTTCCGTTATCAACAGTTCCATTAAGGATGGAATCGGGTTGGAAAGCAGAATTGACTCCAAAATGATCCCAGTGTGCAGTATATATAATATATTCATCAGATCTGTCTGTCCCCGGCCAGAGAGCAACTACATTATTGGATTTTGTATGTTCGACTTTATTTTTAAACTCCAGTGAGACTTTCAGCTTCATATCAACAGGTTTAAATCCTCGTTTTGCAGCCGCACGGGTTAGACGGTTATAATCCATTCCCGCGGATTCAAATATTTTATTTCCTGCTTCTGTAGTTACCCATCCTTTAAATTGGAGACTCGATTTTGAGAGATCATTATCCTCAAGATAGAACTGCGGACCCGACCAACTATTCTGAACAACTCCCCAGGGATAACCTGCTGCTCCCGTTTCATGAATAATAATTGCCGCTTTAGCTCCTTCCCTGGCTGCTTCCTCATACTTATAAGTCCATCTTCCATAATATGTCATTGACTTCCCATTGAACAGACTGGTATCGGAGGTTGCATATCCCGGATCATTTACCAGAATCAGTACTGTTTTCCCTTTCACATCGAGTCCGGCATAGTCATTCCAGTTATTTTCAGGAGAATTTATACCATAACCAACAAAGATTACATTCGAATTCTCAATGTTAATATTATCTTTTACCTGGGGAGTGCCTCCAATAAAATCATCCGGATATATTAAACTAAATTCGCTTTTCCCTCCTTTTATCTCGAATTTCATAGACTTATCTGCTGTAAGTCGCGTAAGTGACACTTCCTGAAAATAACTTCCGTTATTTGCAGGTTTTAACCCTGTCTTTTTAAATTGTTCTGCAAGGTATTTGATAGTCTTTTCCTCTCCTGTTGTGGAAGGAGCTCTGCCTTGAAAATCATCCGAAGCGATCACAGAGATCTTTTCCTTCAAATCATCAGTAGTAATACTGTTCAGGGCAGTATCAATTCCTTTCTTTTCAACTTTACAGCCTGATAAAGCACTAATAATCATGATTATGATAAGATAATATCTTTTAAACATGGCTACTCCTTTTATTATAGATTTATAATTAAAAATGTTTAGTAATAAATGTAAATAAAAAACTTAAAAGAATAAACAGAAATATCTAAAAGAAGCTTGTTCCTTCTGATCCATAATGAAAGGTCAGGATAATTATAGTGAGGTTATTTCAGAAAAGGAAAATTATGCATGAAGACTTTTGATATATATATCATCCGCAAGAACACATTCTGATGCGAACAAATAAGTATATGAGATGTTATGAGAGGGTTAATCTTTATAGCAACTATATCTAAGAAATTATGACAACACATAATCCAACAAAAATCGATGCTATACCTGGCAGACAGGAAATCCTGATAACCAGGGAAATTAACGCCCCGCGTGAGCAGGTTTTCAAAGCTTTTACGGATCCTAAGCTTTATGCCCAGTGGATTGGTCCCCGTGAACTCAAAACTACTCTCATCACATTTGAACCAAAGGCAGGCGGAAAATACCGTTACGTTCAGAAAGACAGAAACGGACACCAATTTGCTTTTCATGGTGTTTATCATGAAGTCAAATCACCGGAAATGATCATAGAAACCTTTGAATATGAGGGTCTTCCTGAAAAAGGGCATGCTGCCCTTGGAAAAGTAAATTTTGAATCATTGCCAGGGAACCGGACAAGGATAGTGGACAGGGAGATTTTTCTTTCAGTTGAGGATCGTGACGGGATGCTTCAGGCTGATATGACTAAAGGTGTCAACGAATCATATGAGAGGCTTGATGAGCTGATGGACAATATCGTTAAACACCTATCAAAAAATAGTTAAATTTCCTTCTTCACAAGGGGTAAAGAAAGAAAGCATAACACCTGTAATCATAAAAATTCAGGATGCTATGCGTTTCTTTATTGTTCCGGTAAGGTTTAAAGTAAGCTAGACCTCACGAACAGGATTGTGATGATTGATCAAATCAGATGATAAGAATAATTATAAGGATCAGAAGCAGTGTACCACCACCATACATAATATAATGACCATGATGTCTTTCCTCAACAACAACCTGTTTCGATGCTTTAAGTTTATTCGATGAATTACTGCTTTCTTTATTAGCAACAGTCAGATTATCTGTTTCAGCACGTCTGCTCAGGCGGCTTACTTCCTCATCTGATAATCTATTTTCCTTATTGTCAGAAGTTCTTGGTTTTTCAGATCCTTTAGTGGGAACAGAAATACCTGCAAATGCTGTCGTGCTTAATATAAAAAGCATTAAAAAGCCGAGTACCAGATTCTTTTTCATAATATAAATTTTTTATTATTAATTATGAATCAAAGTTACATATCGGTAATCCCTATTCTGTTACATAATAAAATTATTAAGTTATATAATTCATATATTGATATTCACATAAAACCGGTAAAAATTATTCAAAGAGTCACTTATTTAATAAAATTGACTAATTTTATAATGATTAGTCAATTGAACATAAAGAACAACAAACCAGGTTATTCCTATTAAATAAACCCACAGATATGAAAAAGTTATTTTTCTCTCTTTTATTGATTCTGGCTGGCGTGTCACCACTACTTTCCCAGGAAGATAAAGAAGGCTGCAAAGATCCAGCATTATTCACAAGGATGCCAAACTTTCATATTTACAACTGTCAGGACCTTCAGTTTGATAAATATGAATTTCCACTAAATGCTGACAAGAAGCAATCAGTGGAAGGCCACTATATTTATGTAAATTATTACCTGAACGATAATGCCCAGACACCCAGCGGATTGCAGATTGTAAGAAATTATGCAAATGCAATAAAGAAAATTGGCGGAAAGCTTATCTATGAATATGAAGACGGGGGAGCACAATATTCAACACTTCAGCTTATCAAGGACAAAAAGGAAATCTGGGCCCAGATTGCAGGAGCCGGAAATGGAATGTATTCAATCTACATCATAGAAAAAGAGGCGATGAATCAGGATATCACCGCTGATGCCAGCAGCATGGAAAAAAGTATAAAGGAGACCGGGAAAGTAGCTGTCTATGGGATTTACTTTGATACAGGAAAGTCAGTCTTGAAAGCTGAGTCAAAACCAGCGCTCGACGAGATCTCAAAACTTCTGAAAACTGATCCAAATCTTAAATTATATGTTGTTGGACACACTGATAATACTGGTGTATTTGAGTCAAATATCCAGCTATCCACCGAGAGATCTCTGGCTGTGATGCATGCGCTCATAACACAGTACTCGGTGAATGCAAACAGACTAAAATCATATGGAGATGGACCTACTTGTCCGATCGCAACTAATGAAACTGATGAGGGGAAGGCTCTCAACCGCAGGGTTGAACTCGTAAAACAATAGTTCCTGGAAAGATTTTGTTGTATTATAAATTTAGTGCCTATGATTTATCAACGCTGAAAATCTCAGTTATGATATCCTTGTATTTTTCGTATAATACCTTTCTTTTTAATTTCAGAGTGGGTGATAATTCTCCTGAAGGCGCTGTCCATTCGTCAGATACAAGCCTGAACCGTTTAATTTTTTCATGATCGCTAAGGTTTTGGTTCATTTCATTTACCTCCCTTTGAAAGCGGGCAAAAACCAGCGTATTACTGATCAGGTCTTCGTTATCACGGAATGAAACGTGGTGAATGGAAGCCCAATCATGGAGAAACTGGAAATCGGGTGCAATGAGCGCGGAAGCAAATTTCTGGTTTTCACCTATGACCATGACCTGATCGATAAACATTGACTCCTTGAGTTTGTTTTCAATTACCTGCGGAGCAATGTACTTGCCACTCGAAATCTTGAAAATTTCTTTCTTCCGATCGGTGATTTTAAGATATTTACCTCCTACAAATGTTCCAATATCTCCCGTATGAAACCATCCATCCTTATCTATTGCCTCATCCGTAAGCTTCTGTTCCTTGTAATAACCGAGCATTTGATTGGGACCTTTTGTAAGGATTTCTCCATCTTCTGCGATCGTGACCTGTACATCCTTCAATAAGGGACCAACGGTTCCAAACATAACTTCTTTTGAACAAAAATTATTTATTGAGACTACAGGAGAAGTTTCTGTAAGTCCATAACCCTCCAAAACGCACATTCCGGTAGCCCAGAAAAGACGAGCCAGCCTTTCCTGTAAGGGCGCTCCGGCAGAAGAAATAATCACGACATTCCCTCCCAGTGCTTCTCTCCATTTATTAAAGACGAGTTTATTGGCAATTGATAACTGCCACTCATAGAACCATCCATTTGCCCCATTTAACTCATATCGAAGTCCAAGATTTACTGCCCAGAAGAAGATTTTTTTCTTAAAGCCCTTAAGCTCCTTCCCCTTGCTGATGATTTTATCGAAAATACGTTCCAGTAAACGCGGAACAATGGCAATTATATCAGGCTTGATTTCTTTCAGGTTATCCATTAACTTGCCTACATTCTCGGCATAATATATGCTCACACCTTTGTATTGAAAATGATAAGTCAGTGTACGTTCATAGATATGACTAAGTGGCAGGAAGGATAAAAATTTTGCCTCAGCTCCCAAAGGATGAATAACACTCGATTCGATAAAATTGGAAACGAGGTTTGAATGCATAAGCATTACACCCTTAGGGAAACCGGTTGTTCCAGAAGTATAGATAATGGTTGCAGTATCAGAAGGTACGATTGCTGTCCTGGCTTTCTCCAGGTCAATAGCAAAAGAAGAAGCATTTTCCTTCCCCATTGTAATAAGCTCGGAAAAGTGTTTTATCCCGGCAATTTTATCAAAAGTATAAATGTGTGTAATCCCTGTATTCTGATCAGCTATCGGTTTGATTTTTTCGTACAGGTTTTTATCTGAGATGAATATGAGTTTAGGCTCAGCATGGCCGAGAATATAAGCGTACTCCTCACTGCTTATTGTCGGATATATAGGAACGCTTATTGCACCTATCTGACTTATACCAAAGTCCACAAAATTCCATTCCGGTCTGTTATTTGAGATGATGGCAATCTTATCGCCCTTTCTTATTCCCATCGAAAGAAGAGCAAAACTGACCCAGGTACAATGATCAATGTACTCCGGAACAGAATAACGTCTCCATTTACCATCTTCCTTGCCTGCAACTACATCTTTTTTATCAGGAAACAGATTTTGCATCCTGGTTAATAGGTCAAAAGTCCTTGTTGGTTCCATATCTCAAATGCTGATTAGAAAAGAACGAATATACTGTTTTAAGTATTTTAATAAACAAGAAATGTTTAATAACAATCTCATCAATTGTATATCATATTCCTTAATGACATTGTATTAATAAAAGCTTTTGTTACGTTGATCGTATTTTTCATTTCCCAGGGTTATTTTTATTATTACCAAAGTAATGATGTTTTGATTATTCTTTTTGCTGTCCGGAACATCACACATCATCTTTCCAATAACTAATTTCCTGAAGTCAGTTTGATTTTATTCCTGCTTTAAAACCAACTGTCTGACCAAAGAGTACCCTTTGGTCGTCCGGCAGTTTCAGTTTCTTTGCAAGAGCTTGTCTATCGCAATTATGAAACCATGATGCCAAACCATATGTAGCAGCAAACAGATAAACATTGCCTGCGATTAAACCGGTATCGACAAAATAATATGATTTTTGAACTTCAGGATTCATTAAGCCGGGTTCCTGATATCCTGCAGTATTTACTAGTTTGTTAATATCTGCAACATAAATAAGACGAACGGGCGCCTTATCTCCAAAGTTTACCTGGCCATGACCGATAGCAAGAGAACGCAGATCACCGGCAACTTTCATAACCAGACAATGCTGAAGCGGATTATAAAGGTATATTCCTTCCTCAAGAGCTACATAAAGGTCTATTTCCTGAGAGTTACTTGCTGTTGCTGCTGTTCTTCCCGTTATTCCAAAAGGACCTTTTTTACGATTCACACCACAGGCAGTCCAAAGAAGATCTGAAAGTGTCTGCAGAGGCAATTTCCTGTCACTTATTTCACGAATAGTTTTTCTATGCTTGAATGCATTTAATACCGATGTACTCTTGCTTAACATCGGTTTTAACAACATTATTGTCTGATTTGTCATTAAAATCGTTGGCGCCTGGGTGATAGAAGTAATACCTGATTTCCTTCTGGTTGTATTATCTGGCATAAAACTCTCCTTTCTTTTAAGGAACTATCTGTAAACAGAATTAAATAGCTAATTTATCAGATATCTTTGGATTACCGTTATTGGAACCGCTGAATTGGCAGAGATAATTAAATGAATAAATATAATTGAACTAAAATAAACTTGACTAGTGTAGCGGTGTATCGTAAATTTGTTATAATCTGTATTTCAGAAATGATTAAGATATCTTCAGAAATAAAGATCCTGATGACAAATTTAATATTTAAACATACCTGTTATTAAGCAACCTGGTTTCAAAATAGAAAAATTATATCTGGATTGTATTGACGACCAGGGAAACTGTTTTATAGTGTATTGGGCAGAGATGAAGTTTTTTTGGATACGGTTTGTTTATTCAGGACTTATATTCAGCGATACGAAAGGTTTCACAATAGAAAAATCTACTTTACAAAAGACAAGAAAACCTGTTATTAATGGAACTATTGAATTCAGTCATGAAATCTTAAAGACTGAAGTAATCCTGAAAAGAACTGAAAATGTTATAATCAGATCATTATACAGGGATGGGAAAAACAATGAGCTGTTATGGAATTGTCATCATCCAAAGTCTTTAGCTGAAATAATCTATGACAAAAAAAGCTATAAAGGATTTGGGTATGCAGAAACGTTGTTTTCACAGGTAAAACCATGGAATCTGCCAATCGAAGAGCTAAGGTGGGGACGTTTTCTATCTGATTCTTATACTGTAATATGGATTAACTGGCTGGGAAAATATCCTCTCAATAAGATATTTTTTAACGGGACAGAATTTAATGATGCAATTTATGAAAATGATAATATTATTTTCGGTAATAGTACTTATCATCTTAAATTCACCGAGATTCAGTTCATCAGGAAGGGTAAGCTTTCCGGATTATTTTTCAAAATGAAAGTGCTGAAGTTATTTTTAAACCGAAGGATATTAGAGACTGAAGAAATAAAGAAAAAAGCAAGGACAAACCTTAGTAAAAATTCTGTCATTTTATCAAATGGCTGGTCATTATATGAAGTTGTAACATGGGGCAAATAAAAACATTAGCAGGTAAGGTATCATACGGTTTGGTTTTTATAGTCGTAGTTCCTCTGATTCTCATTCTCTGGACAAAGTATACAGGGGATTTCGTCAGATTGCCAGTTCCTGAAAACTTAATATCAGGATATATATTATTAATTTCAGGAGTTGTCTTTATCATTTCCGGAATGTGGAACTTGTGGCATTTGGGCAATGGATTGCCTATGAATGCTTTTCCACCAAAGATATTTGTTAAAAATGGCATTTATGCGTTTGTAAAACATCCTATTTACTTAGGTGCAGCTTTGATAAGTTTAGGCTTATCTATAGTAACACGATCGGCATCCGGATTATGGTTTGTAAGTCCGTTTTTTATTCTGATGATGGTTGCATATATTGTAGGATTCGAGAATGAAAGAACTGAGAAGATTTTTGGTTCTCAGGATTACAAACCTTTCCTTTCTCTTCCATCCGATTCTACCGTTTCACCATCCGTTATTGAAAGAATATCTTCATATATTCTTGTTTTTATTCCATGGTCCGTTATTTATGAGATGTTCATATATATTGGAGCTCCTGCAAATGCAATAACCACAAATCTGCCTTTTGAAAAAGATCTGCCGATATGGGAGTTCTCAGAAGTGTTTTATTCATTCACATACCTTTTTGTTTTATCAGTTCCTTTAGTTATTAAAACAAGGAAGCAACTAAGGTGCTTTATAAGTGACATATGGTTTGCTACAATTATTGTCGGAATTATTTACTTCTTATTTCCATTTGTGGTCAGACAAAAGGATTTTATACCTCATTCTTTTTTAGGCCAGCTTATTCTGGTTGAACGTTCTTTTGACGGTGAAACTGCTGCCCTGCCTTCTTTTCATGTAATCTGGGCATTCATCTCTGCAACCTATTTTAGCAGGAGTTTTGTTCGTTTTCACATATTATGGTATGCTCTGGCGGTTATGATCTCTGTGAGTTGTATAACAACCAGCAGCCATTCTATCCCTGATGTTGTTGCAGGTTTTATAATATACCTGATAATTATTTACCGGCAACAAATATGGAACTATCTCCGCCTGCAATCTGAGAATCTTTCAAATAGCTGGCGTGAATGGAGATGGGGCCGGACAAGAATAATCAATCATGGTTTCTATGGGGGAGCAGCAGGATTTGCAGGAACATTACTCGCAGGTTTCTTTCTTGGTCCTCAAAATGCGGTTGCAGCTTTTATAATAATGATATTTGTTATTGTTGGAGCCGGTCTGTGGGCTCAGATAATTGAGGGATCTTCGAAATTGCTCAGACCCTATGGTTACTATGGAGGTGTAACCGGAGTACTAATTGCATGTACATTGGGTCATCTGATATTTTCAATGCACTTCTATACTTTACTGGGTTCTTTTGCAATGGCCGGTCCATGGATACAGAGTATAGGTCGACTTCGTTGCCTGGTTCAAGGCTGTTGTCACGGAAGACCTTCCAATGATAGGATCGGGATCCGCTTTACACATCCGAATTCACGTGTGAATAAGATCTCAGGACTTTCTGGTGTTCCTCTGCACCCGACACAGCTTTATTCAATAGGTACTAATTTATTTTCCGGGTTAGTCTTGATAAGGTTATATAGCATTGGAATGCCTTCTTCTTTTATTATTGGAATTTATTTCATTCTGAATGGTATTGGGAGATTTGTGGAAGAATCATTCCGTGGGGAAGCTCAGACTCCATATTGGGCAGGAATGAGAATATACCAATGGATTGCTATAATCAATGTTTTATTAGGAATCTTTTTTACAACTGTTCAAAATAGCGGTTTACTGTTATTTCAGCCTAATATTATATCTCTGTTTCTGGCAATAGGAATGTGCATCCTGGTCACCATTGCGTCGGGAGTTGATTTCCCGGAATCAAACCGGCGTTTTGCCCGTTTAACAAGCAATTAATGCCATTGGGCATCCCAATTTGCCGGATTATTTATTATATAATTTCTGATACGATCCAATTCCCGGTCAGAACGGATTATATAATCATAATATCTCGGCTGCCAGGAAAAATCAGAATCAATTAAATGCACTTTTTTCGACACAGCAGATTTATATGACCTGATGACTGTTGGTAATGACCCGGATTTTGGCGAAATTAATGACATAAATCCTTTTTGTTTGGGTTGTGAATGTAGGGACGTTGCATGCAACGTCCCTACACCATCATGCAACGTCCCTACGATTTTTATAATACCATGAATATGATTTGGCATAACCACAAATTCATCCAATAAAATAAATGGAAAATGTTTTGGCAATTCATACCATATTTCAGTGGCTATATATCCCGATTCTGATAAAATCATTTTTTCATACAATATATTTCCAAAATATGGCAACCTACGGCATGTACATATTGTAACATAATAATTACCAGTATATGAATAATCATTACCTGGCAAACGGAAAGTTTCGTTCCGGTATTTATTCCTAAAAAGCGAACACATAAAATTAAGCAGCAGAGATCAACAGCAATTTACATAATTAATTTCTCCTGCAATATGACTGTTTTGGTCTTTCAGGGAAATAGAAATATTAAAAATTCATTTTCTTGTGTTACCTTCACACAGATGCCTTCAGTGCTGAGCATATTTAAATATATATATCGATAATCTCTTAAGAATGACTACAAAGATTTATTCCCTGCTTTATCTGATGTTTCTTGCTTCACCGTTTGTTGAGGCTCAGCAACAAATCATTCCTGTCTGGCCAGGGATAGCTCCCGGTTCTGAAAATTGGACACAGAAGGAAATTCAATACCTTAATGATCAGAAACAACAGATGGTGAGGAATGTCGTCTCTCCCACTCTGACAATCTATCTTCCCGACCCTGGCAAAGCAACAGGTTCAGCCGTAATCGTTTGTCCGGGTGGCGGCTTCCGTTTTCTTTCATGGCAGACAGAGGGAACAGAAGTTGCAGAATGGCTGGCTGCAAGAGGCGTCGCAGCTTTTGTACTGAAATACAGGGTAATGAATACAGGTGTCACTCCGGAGGAATATCAAAAGGCCATGATTTCATTATTTATGGAAATCAGCGCTGTCACAAATCCTGCGAATGAGGGTAAACCTGAAGCTGATCTTCTCTCTGATAAGAGCAATAAAGAGGCATGTCTGCTTGCACAGGAAGATGGTCGTCAGGCTATAAGGCTTATCAGGAAACGATCATCAGAATGGGGCATTAAGCCTGACCATATAGCTATTATGGGTTTTTCAGCAGGAGGTATGGTTACACTCGGCGACGCTATGAATTATGATAAGGAAAGCCGACCGGATTTTGCAGGGGCCATTTATTCTCCATGGATCGGTGGCATTTTACCATCAGACGTCCCCCCCATTTTTGTACTGGCAGCCAGTGATGACAAACTGGCTTCTCCTGGAAGCCTGCAAACATATAATACATGGAAAGCTGCCGGGAAGGATGCAGAATTGCATATTTATTCAAAGGGAGGACATGGTTTCGGAATGCAGAAAAGAGGATTGCCGGTTGACAACTGGATTGACCGGTTCGCAGAGTGGATGAAAGCACATGGATTAATGTAATTCATGATGACGTGGTTATATCATTGAAGTTCTTAAATCGATTGAGCACTACAGTTTAAATTGTATCTGTCGTATATTAAAAATTATACTAAATGAAAAGACTGATTTTTCTTATATTTCTTTTAATTCAACTTTTATCAGGTCAAAGCCAGCAGGTTGCAGATCTATCAAAAGAGGTCACCTATGGTCGTAAAGATGGGATGGCACTGACAATGATGGTTCAGCCGCCGGCTGGAAAATCAAATGAAAGAGCTGTCATCTGGGTTGTAAGTGCCGGATGGACATCTGACTTCGGCTGGATTAATTTGTTTAAAATGCTGACAAAGCCTATCTCTGACAGAGGATTCACGATCTTTTATGTGATGCATGGCTCCCAACCCAGATATGCCGTACCTGATGCCGTAATTGATCTTAGAAGGGCTGTAAGGTTCATAAGAATGCATGCTTCAGAATACAAAATTGACCCGGCGAATATTGGAATTTCCGGGGCGTCGGCAGGAGGCCACCTCTCACTCATGATGGGAACAACAGGTGATGATGGTAATCCTTCCGGTAAAGATTCTGTTGACAGGGTTTCTTCAAGGGTACAGGCAGTAGCATGTTTTTTTCCTCCGGCAGACCTTCTTAACTGGAAATGGCCGGGTGACAATCAGGTGGTTCGCAGATCAATCAAGGAGTTCCAGGCCCCGCTTGACTTTGTGGAATGGAATCCACATACACTACACTACACACTTGTTACTGACTCAGTTAAGCGTACTGAGATCGGCAGAAAGATTTCCCCGCTCTATTTTGTTACTCAGGAGGCTCCTCCTACCTTAATAGCACATGGCGATGTTGATAAGCTTGTTCCCATATATCAGTCTCAGATGATGATTGAGAAGCTCAAAGAGGTAAATGTACCCTGTGAACTTATAATAAAACCCGGAGCCGATCATGGCTTCTGGAATGACATGCCGGATTATACTAAAAAGTTTGCAGATTGGTTTGAGAAATACTTAATTAAAGGAACGGAAACAAAGTAATCTTTGAATATCCCTCACTCCTCTTCTCTATTTGATTTTGTTGGTTAAATTCCTTTCTTTTTTCGCCGGGAAAGGATTCCTTTAATTTGTGCCCATGTATTTTTATGTGCAATGGAGTCTCTCTGGTCTCCAATAAGAAATCCATAAGCTTGCAGGCCCTGAACATTTTCAAAAACTATCTTAATTATTCCCGATAAAGGAAGAAATAATATTATCCCCGCAATACCCCATAACAGACCCCCAATGATCAATACTAAAATTGTAAAAAATGGACTGATATTTACGCTACCGCCGACAATATAAGGTTCAATAAAATAATGATCAATTGTATTGACAAGCAGTACTATAATAACAACCCATACAGACTGATCCAGAGGCCCATCTATAAGGGATATAAATAAAGGAGCCAGTCCGCCGATTAAAGCTCCAACATATGGTATGATAGTCATGATGGCGACTATAAGTGCAAGGACAACACTGTTTTTAAGACCAACAATCAAAAATCCTATTAGAAAAAGTACACCCATAATGCAGGCGGCAACGAGTCTTCCGGTAAGGTATTGCTGAGCTACTCTGCTTATTTTGTCTATCATTTCCTTTGCCCTGATTCTTTTTTCTTCTTTGTAAAGCATTATCACAAAACTTTCATATTTATCCCTTTGCATTAAAAAAAGAAAAATAAATACCAAAACCACAAACAGGCTGCCAATAAAATTAATTGTACTTTTTACCATGTTTGTTAGAAAACTTCCTGCATTGTTAAATACATCCGAGGTGTGAACTCTAAGTTGCTGGGAACTAACTCCCAGACTGTCATTAATCCATGTCTGTACTGCAAGCTTTATTTCCTCGTATCGTAACATTACCAGAGGTAACTCTTTTCCTATATTCTCTATCTGAGCATAAAGAAGTGTGATCACGCCTGAAAATACAACTACAATGATCAGAACGGAAATTAAAGACGAAATAACTCTGGAAACCCCATGACTTTCAATTTTGTTTGAGAGAGGTGTCATCAGCATTGCCAATAAACCGGAAAAGCAGATCAGAATGAAAAACTGTCTTCCAAAATATAAGACTATGCTTATTAATATTGCAAATAGCAATATCCTGTTAATTCGCTCCAGTCCGGGATGTGGTAACATAAATTAAAATATATAAGCTAAGTTACTAATAATTGCCTAAACTAATCAATATCAATCATTAAACAAAATAAAACCTGAATGGTTCCAAATCATTTTACCACGGAAGAACACGGAGCTGGACAGATATATATCTCAACTTTTTCACAATACTAACTACTATTTATATTGTGTGTTTTTGTTGAACAGAATCATACGTAGAGACTCAATATTATTCAGACTTTCAGCAATTTCATTAATTCATCAAGCTTGGGAGAAAGAATAATTTCTGTTCTGCGGTTTTTAGCTCTTCCTTCAGGTGTATCATTATCTGCTTTAGGGAAAAATTCGCCTTTTCCTGATGCCGTCAGACGGGTTGGTACAATTTTATAATCAGCAGTAAGTATCCTCACAATTGATGTTGCTCTCGCTACACTTAAATCCCAGTTATCTTTATAAATTGTAGTTTTTATTGGCACATTATCAGTATGTCCTTCAACAAGAATGTCAATATCAGAGTTTTTATCAAGAACTCCGGCTAACAATTTTAAAGCGTCTTTCCCTTTATCTTCCACAGCGGAACTACCTGATTTGAAGAGAAGTTTATCAGACATGGAAACGTACACTTTGCCATTTTTAATTTCCACTGACAGTTCATCAGAATTAAAACCCAGAAGAGCATTTCTTAAAATGTTATTTAAGCTGTTGGTAATGGAATCCTGTCTTGCAATTATCTGTCTCATCTCATCGAGAGTCTTTTCTCTTTCAGAAAGTAATTTTTCCTTAGCATCCAGATCTTCTGATTTTACAGCGAGAGCCTTACTTAATTTATCGGTCTGTGAAAGGCTCTGGTTGATCAGCATATTATATTTATCCTGCACATCTTTATAAAGATTTCCAAGTTTATTGTTTTGATCTGCAAGTTCTTTGTTTTTGTCTGTTTGATCCGTTAGACTTTTCTTCAGTCCATCATTTTCTTTATTCTTAGCTGAAAGATTTGTACATAACATATCTCTCTCATTCACAACCGTTTTAA
>Ga0302206_1000325_pt1 | contig 19492 bp, 18 predicted proteins | sample II_Fen_E2_1_FD_194581 | JGI IMG/M metagenome (GOLD analysis project Ga0302206, IMG submission 194581) | Peat permafrost microbial communities from Stordalen Mire near Abisko, Sweden - II_Fen_E2_1 | ecosystem: Environmental > Terrestrial > Soil > Wetlands > Permafrost | place: Sweden: Abisko...
CATATATCTCATTTTATTGTTTTTATCATATTATTAATAGCTTTCAATCCTTTTTTTCCAATATAATAAACTCTGAAATCCTTAAAGTCCAGAATAACTCACACTATCCTACTTATACTTTTTTTTCATTTATTGTTTTAAACGATCTTATAGAATTTTACTGCTAATAAATGGTTTTAAACGTAAATAGAAATGATAAAGGAAATGATTGTGGTGTCTATTAAAAGTGAATTCTAGATATTGGTTATCTATAATATATAATCCAAAGCATAAAAAAGTTCTGATACAAACTTTAAACGGTCTTAAAGACTATTTAAAATCATCTAAGCACAGATACATGGTTCTAAATCTTCTTTAAATATCATTTTCATGGATAAAGATAAGTGCAGTTGTGACTATATTTAAATAAGGAAGAATTGTTTCAGGGGAATAAAATAATGATTAGCAAAGAAGAACTTGTTGACAAAATTGAAAATACAAAACTGGAGCGAACGCAGGATTTAGGAGATTCCTATGAAAAAAGAATCTATTTAGACGATGATAATGTTTTAATTGTAGGTTATAGCCAAGAAGAGAAATTTGAAGAAGATGATCCCGAAGAAGAAAATGTGAAGAATTATTACTGGTACTGGGAGCTTCGAAATTCTCAAAGATGGGATATACTATTTGAAAATCAGGATAAATCTTATAATTTCTGCGAATCAGAAGTCGGGGGTTGGAGTGACAATGATCGTGTGGAAGATGTTGTTGGGGATATTGCAGAAGAAGATGTATGTCGATGGAGTGAACAAGACTGGATAGAAGATATTTCTGAAGATATTGCCGATGAAGTTCTTGATTGGATTAAAACTCTAGGAAAAGATGTTTAATCCATTATTTTTGATATTGTATAAAAAATAAATTTAGGAGTAAATATGATCGAACTATTTATACTCCTCAATTAAGCTGTAATCTGATATTTCTATAGAATAGCCCTTCTCAAATGCTAGTGTGAGTTTTAATTCAGGCCCTGAGATGTCTTCAATTTGACCTGCTACATATTCAAGGAATCTTTTTCCCTTGAGCTTTTTTAGATTAATTTCTTTGAAAGAAGTGTTGTTTCTATCGTGTTGACCTGCGATTATGCTTTTTCCATTTATTTTTATTCCATAGGTTTCTTCGATATCTAAATTGTCTGTATCCTCAAATATTATGATAAGTTCTTCAAAAGAGTTGTTTTTAGAAGCTTTCTGCTTTTTTTTGGTGCATTTTATTACCTTTTCTCCCCTGGCTTTTTCTAGCTCCATCCAACTGTCTTCGATAAATTCTTCATCTTCAATCCATTCTTCTACTTCCATCAATTCATCCATCATCCAATTCAACTCCTTCTAATTAAAATATATATTCTGAAGTTAGGGTTTATATCGTCCATCGAATTTTTTCCAAGATTCAACAATGGAAGGTTTATTTTCGTTTAAGTTATTGAATATACTGTCCCTAATAGCTGCTGTATTTAATTCTCCAATTTTTTTGGCTTCTTTGGTTATATCTTCTATAATCTTTTCTTCTATTTTTTTAATATTCTCCTAAACTATAACCCGCATCAATAGCTGCCGTTTCTATTTTTTTACTATCAAATTGTTCTTTAGTTCCTCCTTTTTTAACAACTTCGACCAATATGATAACCTCCTAACACATCATGATTTATTGAAATAATTTTTTTAAAAATGATCATTCTATTTCATCTTAATACATCTTATCTTGCATGGTTTATATATATTTTGATTTGATTTTCATAATTTTTGAAAAAATATAATATAATAACGAAAGTATTGTAAGCTTGTTCCAATTCATGGTTAATCTTTATCTAAGGTCAATGTTAATAGGGTAAATTCGGTGGTTTATCTATATTTGAATAAAACTACCAGTTAGAATAGTTTTTAATATAATGGAATCTACAATCCCCAATTAATGCCCTGTTTTTCGGTCGTAAATCAATTAGTTATTCCTTTTTAATAAATTTTTATAATAAAGCTTTTATTAGAATTTTTAAATGTCGAGAATGACTTGTAATATTATGTTCAAATTTTCTATCTTTATATCCATCATGTGGAAGGTAACTGCTTTTACTTCGGACCTTCTCTCGTGTTTTGAAGGATCAAATTCTTCACCGAAGGCTGACGCATCTAGTATATATCTTTCAATATCCCCATCAAGTTTAGAATCAATTTTAATATCAAATTTAGAAAACACCAGATACTCTGTGTCATGTACGAATAGGAGTTCTGAAAGCCAGTCATAAAGGATAGCACACTCATCTTCAGCTTCTAATCTAATTTGTTTTTTTATTAGTGGTTTTACTGTAGAAGTATCAGTTATAACCTCGAACATTGCAATTGCAGCATTTTCAAAAGCATTCGCAAGACTGTTACCATATGCTCTGTATCCAACGTCTGCTGTAACATCGAAAAATTCGAATTTCAGATCCTTTAAATTATTTTCATTTGCATCCAATATTTAACCTCTAAATAGCTTTTCTAAATATATTCTCTTTTTATATAGACTATTAATTCGTTTTAGAGATTATAAAGCGATTATATATGATCTATTACTTCTCAAACGCTCTCTATCTCTTCTTTTAAATAAGTTACCATGCTCTTATAGTAATGGGGGAATGTTTATGCAGAAAATCTATGGAAGAAATCAGATACCAAATCTAAGAAAAAAATCAGGAATCATAGAATATCTAGGTATAGAATATTTAGATCCAAAATCATGTTTGATCCTATTTTTTATAATCATGATTTTTGTAGCAAGTATAATGTGTGTAGCTGCTTATCCGAGCTCTAATATGCCTGTGAATATTTAAGTATCATTATTTTTGTTTTTATATTCTATTAAAGCCTTTCCAGACACTGCAATATTTCTTCGGTGTCGAATCTCAGAACTACTATTCTTGAATTTCCTTTAACACCCTTACCAGTAAACTTAGTGTCTATCAGTCTTAAAAATTCCAGTTTGTTCAGTGATCTATCGAAAGAAGCATAACTGGTCGAAGTTTTTTTCATGAAACCCTTGTAAAGATCTCCAGCAATCAAATCATCGGTGTTGAATTTTGTTATAACCTTTAGTAGAATTTTTTCATCTTGAGAAAGGGTTTTAAGTGTACTTTTAAGACTCTCAGAACCGGTATTTTGCAGCGCCTCCGTCAAATGTTTTTTTTCTATTGTTTTGGAAGCATCAGCCTCTGCAAAGTTTCCACTGACCCTTAGTAGATCTATTCCCATCCTCAGATCCCCTGCAGAAGATGCATGTTCGGCAATTTGATCCAATAAGCTGTCTGATATCACATCTGGATAGAATCCTGCTTTTATTCTGTCTTTTAGTATGTCAAACATCTCTTGGGTTGTATATGGTTCGAATATTATTTCCTGGGGTATGAAAACTGAGTTAACATTCTTGTCAAGCATGTAACGAAATTCTATATCAGATAAAATTGCAAATATGCCGGTTCTAACTCCATTATATTCCTCATGAGCCCTTAAAATATCATAAAATATCTTATTAGCATTTTTACTGTGAAAGAGATAGCTAACATCATCAAGTGCAACTACCATAGATTTTTTTTCATTTTGTAGATGTTTCATTATGCTACCGTAAATTCGTGAGAAAGGTACACCTGTTTCAGGGGGCATATGTCCAAATATTTTGTTGTATATTTGTGAAAATATATTGAAACGGGTAGTATGGAGCTGGCAGTTTACATAGACACATACAACTTTATCAGAGTTTCCCTCGACTATGTTGAAGATCTTGTTTATAGCAGTTGTCTTCCCAGTAGCAGGAGAGCCTAGAACCACTGTGTTGATAGGATTTCCACCCCTAAGAGCTGGCCGTAAACATATTGCAAGTGCTTCCATCTGAGATTCTCTGTGAAGATAATTTTCAGGTACATAATCTGGATTAAAAGCATCTATATTTTTGAATATTGTCTCATCAAAGAGCAGTATATCATCGATACCCATGTTTTCTTATCTGGTGGCTTTGATTATAAAAATATTGGTAAAAATAAAAAAAAATCTTTATGGTTTTAAACTTGAATAAATTATTTGATAATAAATGAAATTTCATCTACTTTGATATCCGGAACACCACAAACCTTTTCTCCATTGGACAAATTATAAATTTTGATATCTTCATTTTTTGCTGCCCATTCAACAAGTTTTTTTGCATATCTAAGTTTCTTTTCTTTTATTAAGTCGGCCTGGCCTTTTTCTTCCTTGATATTTGGTCTTGAATAACGTGTTATAATTTTACCAAAGTCCATACCCGCCATGAATATATTTTTGGCTCCTAGTTTCACAGCAAGGAACACACATCTATCACCATCTGTGAATCCTCCAAAATTGTACACATTTTCAAGAGGAATGCTTTGTGTAGACCCTAAAACATTTTCAAGTACTGGAACATATCTTTGAATATTATCCATATTGTTCCCATGCGCATGCACAACCATTATGGCTCCATTTCTATTGGAATCAATAATATCCTCTATTTTACCATCTAGATCTGTAACAACTATATCTGGAATTATTTTTTCTTCTAAAAGAGCTGTTACTGCACCGTCTGCACATATGAGGGTTAAATAGTCCATTCCCACTTTTTTAAGTTCTTTTATATTTCTTTTGAGTGATGGTCCTGCTCCAAAGATAATTGTGTCGGATTCTATTGATATATCTTCGGGTGAAAGACTATTTCTGTCTTCAAGGAGTTTTCTAAGCATTTCTGCAGACTTTTCATCCATTTCCCTGTCGAAGCTGAATTCTTCCAATATCTCTTTATACCATGAAAACCAAACATCAAGATTCATATAGATGAGTTGTTAAATCAAATATAAATAAAGTTTTCTAGCTACAAAATCGGAGGTTTTTTTAGATGTATGAGACGTTGCTGATGATACCAGGACCTACAAGGGTTTCCCCAAGAGTCTTAAAAGCCATGTCAAAGAACATAGTGAATCACAGGAGTGCAGTTTTTGGTGAAATCCTAAACGACACCAATGATATGATGTCGGAGGTATTCCAGACAGAGAACCAGTCCTACTTAATTACAGGTTCCGGTACAGCTGCAATGGAGGCAGCAATAGGAAATGTGATTGAGAAAGGCGATAGAGTTCTTAATGTAGTTGGTGGAAAGTTCGGTGAGAGGTTTATGAGGATAACTGAAACATACCAGGGAATTCCTGTAGAACTCGAAGTAGAATGGGGGCACGCTGTTAATCCTGAGGATGTTCGTTACATACTTGAAGAAGAGGAAGATATTAAAGCCGTTACAATCGTTCATAATGAAACCTCTACAGGTGTTGCAAATCCAATAGAAGAGGTTGGTAAGATCCTGAAAGATTTTGATGCACTTTATGTTGTCGACACAGTATCTTCTTTAGGAGGAGCTGATGTTCAAGTAGATAATTATGGTATTGACATATGTGTAACTGGCTCTCAAAAGTGTCTTGCTGCACCACCTGGAATGGCTGCAATTACTTTAAATGATGATGCTTGGGATGTGGTTGATAAAACTAAATCCAAAACCTATTATCTTGATATGAAGAGTTACAGGAAAAGTGGGGATAAAAATGTTCCAGAAACACCTTACACTCCATCTGTATCACTCATGTATGCTATGAACGAGGCATTAAGTATAATAATGGAAGAAGGTCTTGAAGCAAGGATAAAAAGACATGAACAAGCTGCCAAAGCCACTATTAATGGAGTTAAAGCCATGGGTTTGGAGCTCTTTGCCAAAGAAGAGGTTTCATCCACCACTGTTACAGCGGTTAAAATCCCTGAAGGAATGACAGATAAAAACCTCAGGGGTACTATGCGCAATAAATATAGGATAGAACTGGCAGGAGGCCAAGACCATTTAAAAGGTAATGTTTTCAGAATAGGTCATATGGGAAATATCACCCACAGGGAGATAATTTCTACCATAGCTGCACTTGAAATGGCTCTAAAAGAATATGGTTATGAAGTGGAATTAGGATCTGGAGTTGCTGCGGTACAAGAAACTTATATGCCTGGAAATAATATTCTGGAATTCTTTTAAATTTTTTTCTTCCTTTTTTGAATAATCTCATTTTTAATAATTTTTAATTGGATTATAAATTAAAAAAAAGTTAAACAAATTTCTTTATTAGTATCTGACTTCAAATCAAAATCATTCTTTACACACCCTTAACAATGGATGCAACTGTTTTAAGAATTATTGGCCCGTCTGTCCAAGTTCGTCTGGCTATATAGCTAGGTCTCAAATAGAATTCCTTAAAAGCTTTTTTTTGAAGTTTTTTAAGTTCTTCTAATGAACAATCAACTGTTTCAAGCACTGGACTCAAGAGGGTATATTTAGACCAATCATTTATTTTTATTAGGTTTTCGCTGGCGGCTTTAAGATAAAAATCTGTTCCAGGATAAGGTGTGGCTAATGAAAAAACAGCATATGATGGTTCAAGAGTTTTAACGAATTTAATAGTACTTAATATGCTTCTCTTTGTATCACCAGGCATTCCAAGCACTACTGATGCAATGGTCCTCATATCATATTTTTTTGTAAGTTCGAAGGTTTTTTTGATCCTGTTTATGTTGATCTTCTTATTAATTTCGTTTAAAAATTGTTGATCAGCAGATTCAACTCCCAAAAACATGGTTATGCACCCAGCATCTTTCATGGTCTTTAGAAGTTCTTCAGATATTGTATCAACACGGGCTGTGCACCCCCAGTAGTTATCAAGTCCCCTATCTTTAATTGTTTCACATATCTCGTACACTCTGTTTTTGTTAAGGGTGAATGTATCGTCCATGAATGCCACCATTTCAATATTATGATCGTTGACGAGATGTTCCATTTCATCAACAACATTTTCAGCGGATCTTAATCTGAGTTTTTGACCATGCATTGCAGATGATGCACAAAAAGAACATTTATACGGACATCCTCTCCCAGATACTATTGTACCTGTTGTAAGTTTCATATTAAGAATTTTATATTCATCCATAGGAAGTAAATGCCTTGCAGGAAACGGAATGCTGTCTAGATCTTCTATTATTTCCCTAGGTGGTGTTTTAAAGTTTCTTGTAGCTATTCCATTAACTTTCCTTAAATCCTTACCATTTTCTATTGCATCCACTATTTCTACCATGGTCTGTTCCCCTTCACCACAAACAACTATATCAACAAAGTCATTTTTCAAGACCTCTTGATAAGTGAAAGTAGGATGATAGCCGCCAAGTACAGTAATAGCATTTGGACAAGCTTTTTTCGAAATTTGAGCTGTTTTAAGAGCGCTTTCAATAGTAGGGGTTACAGATGTCACTGCAACGATATCTGGGGAATAAGATTGAATCTCTTTTTGCACTGTTTCATGGCCAATATCGAGTGCAGGTGAATCTAATATCTTTACTGTAACACCATTTCTTTCAAGCATGGCAGCAATATAAGCTATACCTAACGGGGGGGCAACAAGGCCAATAAATTTGTATTTAGACGAACTGTACGGTGGGTTTATCATTAGAACTTTCATTTTAAAACCTCTGGAAGTGGTATTTCTTCTTTTTTATCAACTACAATCTCAATGAGGTATGGTTTTTTTGAACTTAAAGCTATCTGTACAGAACTTGAAACTTCTCCTGGTGAATCTACTTGCATAGCAGGTATATGATATGCATCTGCAAGTTTTATAAAGTCTGGATTTTCAAGTTCAATTTGGTAACATTTCCCATAATATATTTCCTGCCACTGTTTTATTATTCTGAGGGAACTGTTATTAATAATACAGATTAATATTGGCAGATCAAGTTCATTAATTGTTGCAAGTTCTTGTGATGTCATCTGAAAGTCTCCATCACCAACCACTGCAACAACACTCTTACCATGATTTGCAAGGGCTGCACCTATCGCTCCGGGAATACCATATCCCATTGGACCGAAACCTCCCGAAAAAAGGAGTGAAGATGGAGTTTTAGCGCATATCAAAAGAGTGACCCATGTAGTATGTGTTCCGGCATCATTTACAATCACAGAATCTCTTGAAGCATCCAATATTTCTTTGATGGCCCTTTGGGGTTTGATAGGGATTTCAGAGTAATCAGTATCAACGTGAAAATGACTGGAATGTTCTTGAACACTCGATAGCCATTTTTCATTAGGATTAATCTTAATATCCATTATCATCTCCAGAAATTTTTTTATATCTCCTTGGATTTTAATATCACCATCTAAAACTCCTTCATCAAGGTTAACATGAACTATTTTACAGTTTCCAATCCCGATTACAGTTCTCTCAGAAAATCTACATCCCAAACCTAAAAGTAGATCACAGTGTTTTCCTGCATAATTTGCAGCATCCGTACCACGCAATCCAATCATTCCAATAGCTAAAGGATTTTCTTCAGATATAACGCCCCGGGCATGGTAGGTGGTTGCTACAGGAATTTCATTATCTCCTGCAAATTTCAATAAAATATCAGAAGCATGTGACCAAACAGCTCCGGCACCAGCAAGAATAAGAGGATTTTTAGAATCTTCCAGCAGTTTTTTGACATTATTTATACTATCATTATCGATTTTCTGACGACAATTTCTTTCTGTCATAGAATCAAATATAGATTCGTCAACGTAGCTCTCAAGCACATTTTTTGGAAAATTAAGATGTATAGGGCCTTTTTTGTGATATTTAATGGTTTCAAAAGCTTCTTTCAGTGCTAAAATACCATCTTCTGGAGTTTTAATATCAAAGGTTTCGAGGGTGATGGGTCTAAATACTGCACAAATATCAATGTCTTGAAACTCATTTCTACCTTTTATATCAGTTGGAACATCACCTGTTATAACAATAATTGGAACCGAATCTTTATAGGCTGTTGCAACGCCCATGACAAGATTCATAGCTCCAGGACCACCGGTTGCTACACAAACACCAACACCGGCTGATGCCCTTGAATATCCATCTGCTGCATGAGCAGCACCTTGTTCATGCCTCATTAATACATGGTTTATTTTGGATTTGCGCATTGCATCGTAGAATGGTAGTATCTGTTCTCCAGGATGTCCGAAAATGAATTTCACATTGTTTAGTTCTAAAATTTTAACAAGTGCATCTGCACATCGTAGCGTATGGGATTCCATTAATTCTTGTATATTGTTTTTACATTTTATAAATATTGGGGCTGTAAATTAATTAATAAAATATTAATGTTTTAAATTAGATAATAAATATAGAAAATCTAATTGTCAGTTATAATGGAACATAAAATGTTTAAGGTACCTTAAAATCCATCATAAATTCTTTTGAATAGTACATAGAATACATTAATGGGTATTAAAAGATTTGAGAGGGGATATATAATGTCACGGGATTTAGATTCTTTACTCAAAGAAAAAAGGATTTTTGAGCCTTCAAAAATTTTAGTTGATGAAACAAATATCAAAAAATGGATGGAAAAGCATGATATTTCAAATTACAATGAATTATTAGAAAGGGCAGCAGAAAATCCGGAATGGTTCTGGGATGATCTTGCAGGGGAACTTGAATGGTTTAAACCTTATAAAAAAACCTTTACTTGGAATCCTCCCCATGCTGAATGGTTTTTAGACGGAAAGTTTAACATTATACACAACGCACTAGATAGGCACATTAAAGGACCTAATAAAGATAAAACTGCCTATATATGGGAGGGAGAGTCAGGTGAGACCCGTAGTTTAAGTTATCAGGAGTTATTCATTGAGGTCAACAAATTTGCAAATGCTCTAAAAAGTCTAGGAGTGGGAAAGGGAGATACTGTTAGCATATACCTCCCCATGATACTTGAACTTCCAATAGCAATGTTAGCATGTGCAAAGATAGGTGCAATCCATTCTGTTGTTTTTTCAGGATTTTGGGCAAAAGCTTTTCAAGATAGAATAAACGATTCAGGATCAAAGGTTGCAATCACAGCTGATGGTTTTACTAGAAGGGGCAAAGAATTAAAACTTAAAGAAAATGTAGATAAAATAATGGATAAAACACCATCAGTCAAAAATTTAGTGGTTGTTAATCATTCTAAAATCCCAGTAAATATGGAAGGTCCCCGAGATGTCTGGTGGCATGAAATTATGGAAGATATGGATACTGAATGTTTAACTGAGGAAATGGACTCTGAAGACCCATTATTTATTTTATACACATCAGGAACAACTGGAAAACCTAAAGGAGTAGTTCATGTCCACGGTGGTTATGGTGTTGGAGTTTATACTACCTTAAAATTTGTTTTTGATATTAAAGATGATGATGTATGGTGGTGTGCAGCAGATATTGGTTGGATAACAGGCCACAGTTATATTGTTTATGCACCGCTTCTTATGGGTGTGACATCTTTAATTTACGAGGGAACACCAGACTTTCCTGATCCTGGAAGAATATGGAGTATGATTGAGAGATATGGAGTGTCTGTATTTTATACTGCACCAACTACAGTAAGGATGTTCATGAAATTTGGTGAAAAATGGCCTGAAAAATATGATCTCAATTCAATTCGTCTTTTAGGGAGTGTAGGTGAACCCATTAACCCTGAAGCTTGGATATGGTACCATAAAATTATAGGCAGAGGAGAATGTCCTATTATGGATACTTGGTGGCAGACTGAAACAGGAATGCACCTAATAACTCCCCTACCCATTTCTAAACTAAAACCCGGTTCAGCAGTCAAACCATTCCCAACTGTAAGGGCTGATGTTGTGGATGATAATGGTAGATCATTGGTGGGTCATGGTGGACATCTTGTTATCAAATCAACTTGGCCATCAATGTTCAGAACTCTATATAAAGACCCTGATAGGTATATTGAGGCTTATTGGAGCAGTTTTGAGAACATGTACCTTAGTGGAGACGTTGCAAGAAAGGATGAAGATGGTTACTTCTGGATTCAGGGAAGGGAAGATGATGTTCTGAATGTTGCAGGACACAGAATAAGCACAGCAGAAGTGGAATCTGCTCTTGTAAGTTATCCTGGTGTTGCCGAGGCAGCTGTAGTTGGAAAACCTGATGAAATAAAGGGTGAAGAGATATGTGCATTTATAATTCTTAAAGAAAACTACAAATCAGATGAAAACCTTGAATCACAACTTAGAAATCATGTAAGAACTGAAATAGGTCCAATTGCAACACCTGTATGTATTAATAAGGTTTCAGATCTTCCTAAAACGCGTTCAGGTAAGATTATGAGAAGAGTTATTAAAGCTAAAGTTAAAGGTGAACCTGTCGGTGATATAAGCACACTTGCAAATCCGGAAGCTGTAGACGAGATTGATAAGATTTTAGATTAATTGGAAACATATAAATGGCTTTTTTTATAATTATAATTCATCAATTTTTTATTTTTTTAATAGAAGTAATATGTTAATATTTATGGAAAATAAGTTTTTCCAAATAATATATGAATTATTAATCAGGTTTTTTAATAAATCTCTCTAAAAATCCAGTAAACTTTATAATGGGATTTGATAGGGGTCCAAGACGATTCCCTAACTTATTCAGGATTAACAAATCTCTCATCTCAAGTGCATGGGTAAACCCAAGTAAAAATATGTATATTACTGGCATTATTAAAAGTGATATTAAAAGTCCTAGAATAGTTTTAGGCACTAATAAGAGACATAATCCCAATATAAATGATGAAACTGTTATTTTTAGCAGATTTATGTATGGTAATTTTGTTTCCGTTACCTTAATGGTTTTTGAGGTTGTAAGAACCATAACCATGAAAGAAGCAAGCATAGTTGCAATTGCAGCCCCATTTAAACCATACATTGGTACCAATATCACCGTTAGAATTAGATTACTAGCTGTTCCTATCGCTAGGAAGAACATAGCAGGATATGGTTTTCCTGCAGCTTGGAGAACACTTGCTGATATTCCGTAGACTGAAAAGAAAGCCATACCAATTACCAGAATACTCAGAGCAGTTCCTGCAAAGCTATAGGCCAAAGGGGCTCTTGGGAACAAGAGATGCATAATTGGCAGTCCTAATATAATCACAACAGCACATAGTGGAAGGAGGACTATCAACAAGTACCTGTAAGAGTGTATAACATATCTTTTTACTAGATTTCCACTGTTTAATGCTAAAGCTTCTGATGCAGCTGGTAGAAGTGCTACAGCAACAGATGATGATATAATAAGTGGAAGTCTTGCTATGGGGCTGGCTATATTATAGTAACCAAGTGCGGAGAAGTTCATAAATAATGGGATAATGAAGTTTCCAGTTTGAAATAATGTCAGTTCAGCTAATCCAGTGATTATTATAGGCGAACTAAATATCAAAAGTTTTTTTGCCAGTTTAGATTCATTAATAGGAATTATTGGTTTTTTAACATCTTTCAAACCATCCCATATATAAAATTTGAATATTAAAAGTGCAGAGACAGATGCAATTCCAAAACCTATCAATGTTCCTATAACGGCCCCTAAAACGTAAAATCCGGCTAGTATGAATACAACGGCCATACTTATCATGAATATCTGCTCAACAGCCCTTGTAACCATAATGTCCGTCATGCGTTGATATCCCTGGAAAACACCTCTGAACAGTCCTAAAATAACACTGAAAGGAGCTATAAAACTTACTGCTTGGAACAAGATCGCAACTTCTGGGCCACCATGAAAAAGATTTGCTAGCGGAGTGGCCAGGAAGAAAAATACAGTAGTAAATATGAGGCTCATGGTGAGCATGATCTTAAACGATGTTTTAATAACTTGTTTCACCATAAATCTGTCATCTTTAGCAAGATACTCCGAAACATACTTTGCAATGGCAGGTGGAAGTCCAGCAACAGCAATTAAAATCAATATCCATTGAAAGGACATTACTAGGCTCAACATACCATAACCCTGTATACCAAGTAGTGACTGTGTTAAAACAACGTACAGATAGCCACCTATCCTAAAGATTATGGTCCCTATAAGTATTATGAAACTACCTTTCAACAATTTATGCATAATTCTTGTTAACCTTAAGCCTATTTATTGCTTATGTAAAATCAACATGAAACACCCTTAGTGATTTTTCTTATAATCCACAAATACAAAATTTTTAATATATTCAAAACAGAATTAAATATGATAATGAAAAGATTTTATCAATATATCTTGAGTTATAAAAAGTTCGAATATGGGGTTTCTGACTTTTATTTTATTGAAATAATTTTTATCGATTAAATTAAAAATAAACCCTGATGAGGAGGAATCTTATGTTACATGGAACTGAAGTTTTAAAGAAAGGATTTGCTAAGATGACTAAGGGCGGAGTTATTATGGATGTTGTGAATGCAGAGCAAGCTGTAATTGCTGAAGAATCTGGTGCAGTCTCTGTTATGGCCCTTGAGAGAGTGCCTGCCGATATTCGTGCAGCTGGTGGGGTTGCAAGGATGGCAGATCCATCTAAGGTTGTTGAGATTATGGACGCTGTTAGCATTCCTGTTATGGCCAAGGTACGTATTGGCCATTTTGTTGAAGCACAAGTCCTCGAACATCTTGGGGTTGATATGATAGATGAAAGTGAGGTTTTAACTCCAGCAGATGAACAATTCCATGTGGACAAGAAGAAGTTTACCATACCATTTGTTTGCGGTGCTCGAAACCTTGGGGAAGGTTTAAGGAGGATAGATGAAGGAGCTGCAATGATCCGTACCAAAGGTGAAGCAGGTACAGGCAACGTTGTTGAAGCTGTGCGTCATATGAGAAAGATCATGGGAACTATCAGGGAACTGCGAGATAAGACAGAAGAAGAACTTTGGAGCGTTGCGCGTGAAATAGAAGCGCCACTTGAACTGGTAAAAGAAACAGCGAAATTAGGTAGACTTCCAGTAGTGAACTTTGCTGCTGGTGGTGTTGCAACACCAGCCGATGCTGCACTTATGATGCAGTTGGGTGCAGACGGTGTGTTTGTAGGATCAGGAATATTCAAATCAGAAAATCCAATTTTAGTTGCTAAAGCAATAGTTGAAGCAACAACTCATTATCAGGACGCAGAGGTTATAGCTAATGTGTCAACAGAACTTGGTAAGGCAATGCCTGGGCTTGAGATAAGTCAAATACCAGAAAACGAAATACTTCAAAAAAGAGGATGGTAAAAAATTTTTTTTAAAAAAGTAAAATCCTCTAATTTATTTATTTTTTTTTTATTCACTAATATCAGTTCTGTATTAGGATTTCAAGAATTTTTATGCATTAAAAAAGATATTCAATAATATTCAATAAAATGCTATTTCTATAAAAATATTTTCGAAAAATAAAAAAAGTGAGAATTTTAAGTTTCTTGGAACTTCTCTATTAATTTTCCATTTTTGATTCGCACTTCCTCCAGAACAAACTAAATAAAAAAAATGGAAAAGTTAGGAGATTCAGACGGCTTTTTCTCCTCTTTCTCCTGTCCTGATCCTCACAACATCTTCAACAGGGGATATGAAAATCTTACCATCTCCAATGTCTCCAGTTTGAGCTGTTTTTAATATGGTTTCAATGACTTTCTCTGCATCTATGTCGTTAACTATTATCTCGAGCCTGGTTTTTGGTAGGAGGTCAACTTTGTAGTCACGCCCTCGATAGCTTTCAGTTATTCCTAATTGCCGTCCACGACCTTTAACTTCAGTTACTGTAATTCCATTGCATTGAATTTCTTGAAGAGCTTTTTTTACTTCTTCAAATTTATCTGGTCGAATTACTGCAGTTATTTCTTTCATAATAACACCTCACACTTATTATATTCTGTAACCTGACTCTTCATGTAAGGTAATGTCAAGTCCCTCAGTTTCTTGTTTTGGCTCTACTCTTAAACCAATGGTTTTGTCTATTACGTACGCCAGGACTAATGTCCAACCACCAGACCATACAACAACTGTTCCAACATCGATTAATTGCCATACCATCTGCATAGGATTACCGTAGAATAAACCTACTCCTAATGAATTTATGATAGGTGCAGCAAATAAACCTGTTGCTAGTGCTCCCCATAATCCAGAAATACCATGCACAGCAAATACATCAAGCGAATCATCATATCCAAAGCGTGGTTTTAACCATGTCATTGCATAATATGAGAAGAATGATGTAGCGAATCCTATTACTAACGAACCAGCTACGGTAACAAAACCTGAAGCTGGAGTAATAGCTACTAAACCACATACTGCACCAGTTATTGCACCAAGAACAGTAGGTTTTCCAGTTTTTAAGATGTCTATTATCATCCAAGATATCATACCGGCAGCTGTTGCTGTGTTAGTTACTAAAAAGGCTGATGAAGCTAATCCTCCGGCTGTAAGTGCTGATCCAGCGTTGAAACCAAACCAACCAAACCATAATAACGCAGCCCCGATTACCGAGTATCCTAAGTTATGAGGTAGTAAACTTGTATCTTTTCTTGTGCCTAAATATATACAGAGGACTAATGCGGCTATACCGCAGTTAAGGTGTACAACTGTACCTCCGGCGAAGTCAAGAGCACCTAATTTGGCTAACCATCCTCCACCCCACACCCAGTGAGATATTGGAACATATACTAAAGTAACCCATAATGGCACAAATGCGAGCCATGCTTTAAATTTCATTCTACCAACCACAGCACCAGATATAAGAGCAACTGTAATGGCTGCAAATACTAATTCAAATGCTGCATAAATTGTTATCGGTATAGTCGGTGCCAACGGAGCTAGTGTAGCTGAACTTATTCCATTAAAGAACAAATTCGCTCCATTGCCAATAAATCCTCCTACATCAGTTCCGAATGCAAGTTGATATGCATATATAACCCATATAACACTTGTAATTGAGAAAGCTATAAGTGACATGAATAGGGTGTTTAAAACGTTTTCTTTTTTCACCAGACCTCCATAGTATAATGCTACTCCTGGAACGGTCATAAGCATTACTAAGGCTGTAGCGGTGAGCATCCACGCTGTATCACCAGAGTTGAGAGCTGTTGGATCCATAATTTTCCTCCTAAATAATTTATTAATTCTAAAGCTATTTTGATAATTTAAATTTATTATAATCCTATTTTTTTTATAATGAGCATAATTTTCCTCTTAAATATTAAAATAATCGCTTCAATTTTCTTCCTCCAATTAATTAGTCAATCAAACTTTTCACCTAAACTTTTATGTCGGAACTCGGATGCAGGAAACATACTTCCGATATAATTAGTTGACTTTTTTGGTATATAAATGTTTTGAGTATCTATATGTGATAAAAATCTAAAAAAAGAATTCATTATGAAATTTATACGAAATGTGAAAATTGAAGAGAAAAAGTGGATTAAATTGCTTTATCTCCTCTTTCACCAGTTCTTATCCTTATAACCTCATCTACAGGAGAAATAAAAATTTTTCCATCTCCGATATCTCCTGTTTTCGCTGTATCTACAATGGTCTGGACTATTTTCTCGAGATGTACTTCTATAGTCACAATTTCAATCTCAATTTTTGAAAGTAAATCAACTTTGTAGTCATGTCCTCTATAACTTTCTGTTATTCCAAGCTGTCTTCCCCTACCTCTTACTTCTTTTATTGTTAAACCATGGCAACCTATTTCTTCAAGAGCCTGCTTAACAACTTCTAATTTGTCTGGTCTTATGATCGCAAGTATTCTTTTCATAAAGTACACCTCAGAATCCTATTGTTATTTTACTATTCGTATAAAATCATTTATACCTATTCATGACAGTCTGTAACCGGATTCCTCGTGTAGAGTTAAATCTAGACCCTGTACTTCTTCTTTATCCTCAACCCTCAACCCAATTGTAAGATCAAGTCCCTTACCTATTATATAGGTCATAATCAGTGAATATGAAGCAATTACTACAATTGCTAGAAGCTGAATAGCAATTTGCATAGGGTTACCCGCTATTAAACCTCCTTTAATTGCACTATTAATCAGAGGAGTCGCAAAGAATCCAACAGCCAGCGTACCAACAATTCCACAGATTCCATGGATTCCAAATACATCTAAAGAGTCATCATATCCAAAACGGGGTTTAAGATGTGAAACTGCAAAGTATGCGCAAATAGAAGCTACAAATCCAATGATTATTGCTGCTGTAACATTTACATAACCAGCTGCCGGAGTTATCGCAGCCAATCCAGCAATAGCTCCTGAAAGTGCTCCTAAAATAGTTGGCTTACCTGTTTGAAGTTTATCCATAAGTATCCATGTCATCATTCCCACACAAGCTGCCAGGTTTGTAACAATCATAGCTGAAACTGCTAGGTTAGTGGCACCAAGTGCTGAACCTGCATTAAATCCAAACCATCCAAACCACAGAAGTCCAGCACCAATTATGGAATATCCTAAGTGATGAGGCAGTAGCTGTGCGTTTTTTCGAGTTCCTAAAAGCAATACTAAAGCCAATGCAGCCATACCACAATTTATATGGACAACTGTACCGCCTGCAAAATCAAGGGCCCCCATTTGTGCTAACCATCCTCCGCCCCACATCCAATGTGCTATTGGCATATAGACTATTGTTATCCATATGGGTATGAAAGCAAGCCAAGCTGAGAATTTCATTCTCTCAACTATTGCACCAGAAATAAGTGCAACTGTGATTGCAGCAAATGTCATCTGGAATACAGCGTATAATCCTGTTGGGATAGTTGGTGCATAGTTCGAAAGTGAATTTGATTCAACCACCCCTGCAAAAAGCGGGTTTGATACAGATCCTATTAATCCACCAATATCAGTACCAAACGTAAATTGATATCCGTAAACAAACCAGAGTATACTTACAATCGCAAAACTTACTAATGATAAAAATATAGTATTTAAAACATTTTCTCTCCTAATAAGCCCTCCATAGAAGAGTGCTAAACCTGGGATCGTCATTAAGATTACTAAAGCTGTGGATATTAACATCCAAGCAGTATCACCAGAGTTAATAACTGGTATCATTTTTGTTTCCTCCATAAATTTAAGTTTAGTTTAAGGTTTCCTGTATATTTATTTATAAGTCTCAATTCAGTTTTTCAAAATAATTGAAACCTACAATCTCAGGGTATACAAGAATTTCCATGATTTTTTGTTTCCTAAAAAGTTGATCGCCAAAAGGATAGAGGCAACCTCTTTCCGATATAATTTTTGTCTATTATTATATAACTATTGCGGTACAGATCGTAATGTTACAATTCAAAGAACAGCAAGCAATGTACTCAAAAAAATGATATATTTTTTTAAATAGTATATGATATAATTTAAAGTATTTAAAAAAAAATAAAAAAATTGGATATCAATTTTCTTTGTTTTTAATCTTCTCGTTTTTGTATCTATTGTAGAAAATTACAACAATTATAACTATACAAAAAGTAATCCCTAATATAGGACGTAATGCTAACAAGATAATTATTAATAATATCAATGCGATGTAAGCAACAATTTTAGCAATTTCCATTATTTTTCACTCCAAAATTTATCAATTTTTTAGAATATTTACGTAAACAATTAAACTTTTTCAACTTGATATCATAATAAAGTTGGTTAATGTTTAAAAAATTTATTAGAAATAATAAATATACATTCACCAATTAAATTCATAATGTTTTGCAATATTTATATCAGACGTTAGATTTAATGGCTGAATACTAAATCTAATTCATAGAACTTAATATCCAAATAAAATTAAGATTAATTGGAGGATTGTAATGAAATCAAATATTGTTAAAATTATTCGAAATTACAAATCAGAAAATGAAGAAATCCAAGACAATGTTAAAGCTGTTATTAAATCTGATGTGAGCTTTTTCGATCTCGATGTGGATATAAAAAGATTTGATTATGTTATAGTGCCTAACAAAGATGAACCATTAGTTGTTGATAAAGTTAGAGTTTACGATGGTCGTCCCCCTGGTCATAAAGAAGTGGTATTAATAGAGGAATCTAAATTCCTTGAAAACATTGGAAAATCTAGAAAGACTGCTCTTGAAGGTTTTCAAAGTGAATTAAGTATTACTCTAACTAAAGATTTCTCTATAAACAATTTTACTGTCGATGTATATTTAAACGCTTTAGAAAATGCAGTTGATAAATCAAACATTCCGAAAGGTGATAGGAATAAGCTGATAAAAAAAATTAGGGAAATTAAAGAAAATCCTTACATCGAAAATTTAAACACTACAGCGATAGTAGAAGTTAAACAGATTATTTTCCATTAGCTAATTTTCGATCCAATTAAATAAGTTTTCCAATGAGTCCAGTAGGAATTAATTAATAAATAAAAGAAGAGGAATCAGTAGATTCCTTTGTTTACCATCGGAGACTCTAAACCTGCCATCTTAACTCCTGTTAGAACAGAAGACTCGATTGTTAGAGCTCTTAAGTCGTCTTTTTCAAGTTTAAGTATGTCGGTGTTACCTGCCTGTTGTGTGAGCATAACTGCCTCTTCGGTCATGGATTCTATGTAACGTGCAACTCTTTTACCACCTTCCATATAATCTAAAC
>Ga0302206_1000327_pt1 | contig 19394 bp, 13 predicted proteins | sample II_Fen_E2_1_FD_194581 | JGI IMG/M metagenome (GOLD analysis project Ga0302206, IMG submission 194581) | Peat permafrost microbial communities from Stordalen Mire near Abisko, Sweden - II_Fen_E2_1 | ecosystem: Environmental > Terrestrial > Soil > Wetlands > Permafrost | place: Sweden: Abisko...
TAATCTGAACTGTTAATGAGGAATCTGCTAATAAGATGATCTTTATTTCAAAATAAATAAGGAAACGACTAAAAACTCTGTTGTTAACCACAGCAAATTAAAGTTGATAATTATCAGGGAAACAAAATGGACAAACATTATATACCAAAAGAGATCAGTTGGCTTTCATTTAACGAACGTGTGCTCCAGGAAGCTGATAACAAAGAAGTTCCGCTTCTTGAGAGGCTAAAGTTTATGGGTATATATTCAAATAACCTTGATGAATATTTTCGTGTCAGGGTCGCATCCTTAAAAAGACTTTCAGTTTTAGAGGCTAAATCTAAAAATATTCTCGGATACAGCCCAAAGGGCACGCTGAAAAAAATACATGAAAAAGTATTGGTCCAGAATCTGAAGTTTGAAAAGAATTACGCTGATCTTCTGCATGAGCTTGGCAATAATAATATATGTATAATCAACGAAAAACAATTAAATTCTGATCAGGCTGATTTTGTTCAGATGTACTTTAATAAAGAAGTAAAGACAAGACTGATGCCTTTCCTTATCGAAAAAGATTCTAAATTACCAAACCTGACTGATGATACCATCTACCTGGCTATCTATCTTTCAGACAGTCCAACAGAAAAGAACAGATATGCACTTCTGGAGGTTCCAACAAATATTCTTCCCCGATTTATTGTTCTTCCAAATAATGGAAAACAAAAATTTATAATATTTCTGGATGATATTATCAGATATGGCTTAAAGGACATCTTTTTTATCTTCGATTTCAATGAAATTTCGGCATATACAATTAAACTGACAAAAGATGCCGAGCTTGAAATGGCCGATGATATCTCTGAAAGTTATATAAACAAACTCACCAGAAGCTTGCGGCAGAGGGGAAAAAGCAGCCCGTTACGATTCATTTATGACAGGACTATGCATACAGACCTGCTAAAGATCGTAACAAAGAAGTTGCACTTAGGTCATGATGATGTCTTAATCCCCAGCAACAGGTACCATAATTTCAAAGATTTCATACAGTTTCCTCACCTTGGACAAAACAAGTTATATTATCAACCACTTGTCCCTATTCCACATCATGAATTACGATATAGAGAGAGCATTTTGTCGGCCATAAAGAAGAAAGATATTATGCTCCACTTCCCATTTAATTCATTTGATTATATCATCAATCTTTTGCAGGAAGCTTCTATCGATCCTAATGTTACCTCTATTCAAATTACTTTATACAGACTTGCAAGAAATTCCAGTGTGATCAATGCTCTGCTTAATGCTGTAAGGAACGGTAAAAGTGTAACAACAGTTGTTGAATTACAGGCCAGGTTTGACGAGGAGGCTAATATACTCTGGGGTAACAAGCTTTTAGAGGAAGGAGTAAAAGTAATTTATGGTGTACCCGGATTAAAGGTACATGCAAAACTGTGTCTTATAACCTGTGTAATAAACAATATAACCCAGCGCTATGCAGCAGTAGGAACCGGTAATTTCAATGAAGATACAGCCAAGATTTATACTGATCATTTACTTCTTACTAGTAATAAAAAAATCACCAATGAAGTCTTCAAAGTATTCTCTTTTCTGAGCATGAATTATAAGAAGGATAATTATTACCATCTTGTCCTATCTCCTTTCTTCCTGAGAAATAAGATCATTTCATTAATAGAAAATGAGATTAAGAATGCCAAATCCGGCAATAAAGCATATATCTATCTTAAAATGAATCATCTAACTGATATTGAGATTATAGAATACCTTTATAAAGCAAGTAATGCCGGGGTTAAAATCAGGTTAATAATAAGAGGTATGCTTTCGCTGATTCCGGGAGTAACAAATGTAAGCGAGAATATCAAAGCAATAGGGATAGTCGACAGATTTCTTGAGCATTCCAGATTTCTGATATTCTGTGACGGTGGCAATGAGAAAGTTTATATAACATCAGCAGACCTGATGCCCAGAGATCTTGATTACCGTGTTGAAGTTACCTGCCCGATTTTTGATAAAAATATTAAAAATGTAATAAGAAGAATATTCGATATTCAATGGAGTGATAATGTTAAGGCAAGGATTTATGATGAAAAGCAATCTAATACATTTATCAGTGATGGTAAACAGCCTGTTCGTTCACAAGATGAGGTCTATAACTATCTCAAACAGTTAAACGAAAAGCATATTGAATAAGCTCATATTCGATATCTATTTTTTGAATAAGATCCAGAAGCAGAAAAAAATAAGTGATCCCACGTATAATGAAGCTACAACCTCAAGGAAAATATTTTCAAATATATTCCTTATTTCTTCTTTACTGTGCCGGATTTTTGTATTCACAAAATTTGATTTTTTCGTTAGTAAAAATAAGGCTGATTTGTTACTCCTTTAATTCGGAATTATTAATATTATATTAAGTAAATTTTTTCCGGTTACTTAATCTTAAAAAACTGCCTATCCCCCTAATTGACAATTAAATACCATGAATAAACCACAAAAAACAACCTTAATCATTTTGGTATCACCAATAATTATTATCTTTTTTGGTAATCTTTCAGCCAGATTTTTCCTGCATATATTGGGTACGTGGGCCTGGATAGGGTATTTCCCTGTTTACTGGAGTATGCTTTTTATATCCACATTATATTGTGGAAAAAGAGAAAATCAACTTGTATGGTTCCGGAAATCAATGGGTAGTCGCTGGTGGATAATTCTCGCACTAGGGGTTGGTCTTGTTTCATTCCCTGCACTACTGTTGCCGAATATTCATGTCATAAATTCTGCATTTCTGGCTTTTTGCTGGTTCTGCTTTGCATTAATAAACGCTCCATTGGAAGAGGCATACTGGCGTGGATTTTTGATAGACGGAACTGCTCACCTTCCCAGAGCCTGCGGTGTAATTTATTCAACAATTTTATTTACCATAATTCATCCTCTCAATCTTGGTGTATTTTCAAAGATTCAGGCATTTGACCGAGCCAGACCCATGGTTCTTATCCCATTTCTTCTTATTCTTGTAATACTTTCACTTTCATGGAGTTTACTCTATCTTAAAACAAAAAGTCTCAGGTTGTCAATTCTATCACATATCTTAACCGACCTGGGAAACCTTTCAATATTTCTGTTTATGAATATGGTTCAAATCTGATCCATGTATATACCCATCTTCAACCCAAGTTCAATCAAAATTCATTAAAGTCATACCAGACAGCTTATTAGTGGAGGGGAAACGGATTAGTAGTTCCGGCCAGGAACCGGATTCACAATAATTTAATCCTAATTCAGTCTATTCCAACAGTAATTTTAACAGTATTGTATTAAAAATGGCACAGCTTTCTCGACTTCACCTATTAGTTTTGGGAGAGCAAATAAATTTGAAAACACAAAATAATATAATAATCCAGGAATTATGAAAAGGCTTACATTTTCCGTCCTTTTATCAGGACTGTTGTTTCTCATTCTTACCGAGGATGCAGTTTCCCAACCCCCAGGCATTAAAAAACAAAGTTCGGTTGTATCAACACGCTATGCAGACTCTCTCAGAATAGCAGCAGCTGCAAAATCTGAAGCAGATTATACCATTCCCTCATTTACCACATTGAGAAAAGCAATAATAGCTGCAGGCACAGGTGCTGAGCCTGCAAAAATCAATATCCTGGAAGAGGCATTAAAAAATCTACAACCAAAAGAGACACCTTTTAGCATTGTAGTAAATATAAAAGGAGATCCATCCACCATGATGGCATTTAACTGGTTCACAAATGAAGGAGTGAAAGGTGGCAAAGTCGAGATAATACGGGGAGTATCCGCAAACCCTGATAAATTTGCCAGACCGTGGAAGAGTGTCTCTTCAAAAGTTGATCAGGTCAAAAGCCTGAATTATAGTGTACAATCAAACAATCTTTCAACACTTGCAGGCATTCTGGACAGCACTAAAAAAAATTATGCAGGTAACAAAGCTGTCGTAACCGATCTCAAGCCAAATACCTCCTACTCCTACCGCGTTGGAAGTAACGGAACCTGGAGCAAAATTGGAACTTTCAGAACAGCAGCCAGTAACCAATCTGATTTTTCTTTTATATACACAACTGATCCACAGGCTAATAATGATGAGATGTTCAACATCTCTCAAAAAACTACACATACTGCCCTGCATATGTTCCCTGATGCAAATTTCTGGCTCACCTGCGGAGATCTTGTTCAATCATCGGGCAACTTAAATTCCGAATGGGAATGGGAACAGTTCTTTCTCACTCAGCAGGATTTATTCCTGAATATCCCATTTGCTACTGTTCTGGGTAATCATGACAAATCAATCAACAAGAACTTCACATATCATTTCAATACTGAATCCACAGATTTTGATTTAGCACAATCAACTTCCCCGGGAAGCGTATACTCTTATGTTTATGATAAAACACTTTTCCTTGCATTCAGCTTTGAGGATTATGATAAACCTGGCTATCTGGAAGCCCTTGCAAAATGGATGAGGAAACAAGTAAATGAGCACCCTGAAGTAAACTGGAGAATAGCCTATTATCATAAAACGATATACACCGGTTCGCACAGTCACCAGGATGATCCGGACGGCAGAATAGTGCGAGAAAGAATCGCACCTCTTTTTGACAGTTTGAAAATAAATCTTGCTCTTCAGGGTCACGATCATCTCTATGAAGTTATCGGACCGGTAAAAGGGAGACAAATTGTTCCCGGATCTGTAACAAATCAGCAGAAGGTTCAGGTGAACGCACGCGAAAATGCGACCGGAAAGCTAAACGGACTATTTAATGTAAAGGAAGGTACCCTCTATTTTCTTAATAATTCAGCAGGAAAAAAGAAGTATGAACCAAAAACCCGGGAAGGGATGGATTCTACAGTGGTAAAAACAGGAGTAACAGACTATTTTGGATTATTTACAGGCAGATTCGGACAGACAGGCCGGCCAACTTTCAGCAATATTAAAGTATCTAAGGATACGATAGCTATTTCTACTTACGAGGTATTTGATGAAGGTCGTGCTTCGCTTTTTGATAAAATATATCTGGTAAAATAAACAGTTTCCTGATTGCTGAAATGTAATAATATCCAGAGAGTCCTGTTCAACAATTAAGCATTTTTAAATTCTTTAGCGCCGGAGTTTCTTCATTCATGGTTAATACCGATTTTATTGCAACCGATAAGAAAAATTCTTACCAGTGGGAAGAGCAGTCATGGTATTGTTCAAACTCCTTAAATCTTATTATAAGGAGTGAATACCATCTTTCGTCTATGGGCAGTTTCTTCATGAGGGTAACACTGCCTTTGTTCAGTCTGACAGCACGTCCGGGAAACGGACATACATTCAATGAGGATAACATAAAAGTTATTGACAGTTCTTTTAAGGTGGAAGGCCAGGGAAAACCTGAGTTTTTCTGGAATAATCTTATAATAATCTTACATGCAGGGTACAGCCATAATGTAAATAATCATTTTATCTTAAGGTTGAACTATGCGTTTAACTGTATAAAATCAGATCGCCCTCTTCCGGTGAGGATGTACATGAATCAATTCAATACCGGAATTGAATTCTTGTTCTGATAGTGGAAACAAAAACATCCCTCGCTGATTCATGACCCAGACATTTTCCGACTCTGTTTTGACATACAGAAATTCAGGTTATTTTAATTGATTCGTAACATTACAGGAAATATCGAACTGGCTAACGTTAATCCTATTCAGTCTTTCAACAGCTTCTTAATTAATGACAATACTGTTTCAGCCAAAGTGCACATTCCTGGTTGAGCATTATAATTCATCGTACATAAAGATCAGTATTTGAGCTTTATACACACATTGTTACAAAAAAGTAGAAATTATTTCAGAATCGCACTTTGTTGTTTCAGAACTCAACAAATTTTTAACTATTCTGTATCAGACAAGTAATAATAGATACGAAACTTTGCGGTATAAAATATATAATCAGAAATTATGAAAAAGAAACTTACCCTGTTAATACTGATAACCACTCTGGTAATCAATATCTGTTCATCACAGGAATTACTTTCATATATATCAGAAGGTTCACGTGTTGGACGAGATAGTACAGTGAATTTGAAAAAGACTCCTTCTTTTGAGTTTAAGGCCTACCCGAAGGATTCCTACCTGAACAATATTTCGTCAGATATGGCAGGCAATCATCCGCTGGGAGATCTTGTCGCAAAAAAGATTTATTTGTTCAATAAATTTTACACTTCTGAAGAGAATCTGTTTCCCGGAAACCCTGCAACAAAAACAATTATAAAGAAACCTGTCATTTATGACGCAGTCAAACGTATTGAGCGTGACTTAAAAAAATCCGTCAGAAAAGGAGAGATTTCTGAAGCAGAGGCTTCATCAATATTAAATACAGTATTGGATGTAGCTCTGAACGTTCAGACAGAGGATACCAGGGACTTTGAAAAAGCCATTGTGAATGCAACTGACACCAAATCAAAAATTGAGTTGTTCACAAAAATTGTACGGTTGAATTACTGAATCAGGTAATTCCAAATAGTTGTTATATCATATTGAATTTAAATCAATTACCATAAAACTAATCTAAATTTCATTAACATGAGAAAACTTTACTCATTGCTATTGCTGTTCTTTCTTTTTGGAGTATCAGTATACTCGCAGAAAGCAAACATTGTCGGTACTGTTAAAACCTCAAAGGGAGAAAGTTTGCCAGGATCCACAGTTCTGGTTAAAGGATCTTCCGTCGGAGTGTCGACCGACATGAATGGAAAATTTGCCATACAGGCTTTGCCAAACGACAAACTTGTAGTTTCTTTTATCGGGTTTGAAAGTCAGGAGATCCCTGTTGGCAGACAGACTCAATTTGATATTGTTTTATTGGAATCAGCTACTCAGTTAAAGGAGGTTGTCGTTACAGCCCTGGGTATTGAAAAACAAAAATCAAATCTTGGTTACTCTATAAGTGATGTCAAGGGTAATGATCTGACAATGGCAAGGGATCAAAATCCTATTACAGGACTGACCGGAAAAGTTGCCGGTCTTTCAGTGGGACAATCATCAGAAATGCTTCGTAAACCAACAGTCTTATTACGTGGTAATGAGGTAACTTTATATGTTGTTGATGGTGTTCCTATTTCGACTGATACCTGGAATATAAGTCCGGATGACATTCAATCCTACACTGTATTAAAAGGGCCCACTGCTTCCGCATTATATGGTTCCAGGGGCCAATACGGAGCAATATTGATAACAACTAAAAAAGGTGCTGATAAAAAAGGTGTTGTTGTTGAGTTTAATTCTTCTAATGTATGGGACAAAGGCTTTCTGGCTTTTCCAAGGACACAAAACGAATATGGTGGAGGAGAAAACTGTCTTTATGCTTTTGGTGATGGCAAGGGTGGGGGATTAAACGATAATGATTATGATGTCTGGGGTCCTAAATTCCGTGGCCAATTACTACCTCAGTATGATGGTGTTTATCATCCTGATCAAACATTCACTACCACATTCCCTGGTGGCTTAAAATATGTAGGTAATATAGAACCAACACCCTACATAGCAAGGGGAAAGAATAATCTAAAGAATTTTTTGCAAACAGGTTTTCAGACTACGGATAATATTTCAGTCAGCTCTACTGGTGACAACTACAATTTACGTATGTCACTATCTAATTCATATCAAAAAAGTATAATCCCGAATATGAAGCTTAATATTACCAACTTCAATCTTTACGGATCGTACAATGTTAGTCAGAAATTAAAAATTGAAGGTAATATTAATCTGAACATTCAGAATTCAGAAAATTTTCCTGATGTTGATTATGGTCCAAATAGTATCTTATATAATGTTGCGATCTGGACAGGCGCTGACTGGGATGTTAATGATCCAAAAATAAGGGCTATATGGCAGGATGGAAAAGTGGGCACTCAATCGCTCTTTGCAGAATACCAGCGCTACCATAATCCATGGTTTATGTCATATGAATGGCTGCGCGGACATCACAAAACGGATGTAGATGCCTATACAGCAGCAAATTATAAAATAGATGATCATGTTAATGTTAAACTCAGGACTCAGATTTCCACCTACAGTTTACTGAGGACTGAAAAGATGCCTTTTTCTGCTCACCCATACGGTCGTGAGGAAAATTCAGGTGATTACCGCGAAGACAGACGTAATTTATTCGACAACAATACCGACATTCAACTTAATTTCAATTACGCTTTAGGCAATTTTTTCAATATTTCAGGGTTGATTGGTGGAAACATACGCGCATTTAATTACAATTCAAGTTTCACATCAACAGATTACCTGAACATTCCAAATGTATACACTTTTGCCAATTCCAAAAATCCTATACAGTCCAGCAACTTCAGCTCAACAATGGCTGTTTACAGCGGCTATGCAGCCATTGATCTGGGTATTGGGAAATTTGCAACTCTGTCTCTGACTACCCGTGCTGATAAATCAACTGCACTTTTACCAAGTGCGAATACGACATTTGTATACCCAAGTGTTTCATTTTCAACAGTTGTAAACCAATATTTAAAACTTCCTGATGTTATATCTTATTTCAAAATAAGGGGATCATTTGCCGCTGTAAGGGGAGCTTCCACTTCTGAAACGATTGGCGCTGCACCATTTAATACAATTACCGCGCTTGGCGGAAGCACCTCAAATTCAATTTACGGGTATCCGCTCGGTTATGGGAATAATTACTATTCACCCTATGGAGGACCCAGTTATAATCTTATTACACCATATAACACTGCAAAGGATTATAATAATGAGGCTGACGCAATGTATTCGAACAATCTTGTAGATCCTAAAATAAAAGCTTCAAACCGATTAAACTATGAAGTGGGATTTGATTCCAGATTTCTTAAAGACAGAATTGGTCTTGATTTTACAGCATTCGAATATATTGATGGCCCTTCTATTCTTGCTAATTCTATTTCGTCAACAACAGGATATGATACATACTATATAAATGCATTAAAAACCAAAAAAACTGGTTTTGAAATAAGCATGACCGGTTCACCTGTAAGAACACAGGATATCAGGTGGGATATTCTGGTTAACTGGGATACGTATAAAGAAGTTTTTGAAGAACTTCCTGCAGGTCAGGAGAGTTATCAGACATTTTTCCACAAAGGAGACCGGGTAGATAAGCTTTATGCAAGCGATTTCTGGAGAACGCCTGATGGAATAATCATAAATGATGCTAATGGTAAACCGATTGCAAATCCTGTTGCACAATATTTAGGTAATTTAAATGGTGACTTCCACTGGAGTCTTAATAACAAGATCTCTTATAAACATCTTGCATTGGGTTTTCAATTTGATGGTAATGTAGGAGGTGTAATGGTCGACTATATACATAACAAAACAATGCGCGGAGGCGCCAATATTGAAACAACACAGGGTGCATTGGGAATAGCCAGAGATCTGGATGATCAGAATGCAGGAAATCCTAATTATAAGGGAAGTTATGTCGGAGAAGGAGTAGTTGTTTCAAATGCAGTAGCGATTCAATACGACTCGCAAACCGGTAGGATAACAAATTATGGCGACCTTCAGTTCGCTCCTAATACAACTACAACACAAGTACAGGATTATGTAAGTAAGTATTATGGTATTGCCAAATCAAATCTGATGAGTAAGACTTTTTCAAAACTTCGTGAGGTAACTCTCAGTTACGATCTGCCGTCCAATTGGCTTAAAAGCATTAACATCAGCAAACTGACAGTCTCCTTAGTAGGCCGTAACCTGATATACTTCTATAAAAATAAAAACTTCAGGGATGTTGATCTTGACCAGTATAACTATGGCACAGGTTCGACAGGGCTTCAATCTCCAAGCACCAGGAGATATGGGTTCAACATTAATATTACGTTTTAATCTGTTAAATGGAATATTTAAAAACCATAAAAAGATATTATCATGAATAAATTAAAAATATATCCGGTATTGCTCTTATTTGCAATGCTTGTCCTGGCGTCGTGCCAAAAAACATTCAATGAACTTGGAGCTGATAATAACCGTCCAACCAGTGTTCCACCTTCTCTCATACTTAATGGCGTATTAAATGATCTTTATAACGGTCCATACGACTATTACGGGAATAACCGTTACGACTTTGGCTCAGGGACAAATTTCTATGCCACACTCAAAAATGTGACGAAAATGGAAGAGGAAGCAAAAAGAATCCAGCTTCAGGCAGTGAACAGTTATTCTGCCCTTGCAAAATTTCTGAAGGCATATTTCTTTACACAGATGAGTCTTCAGACTGGTGACATCCCGATGAAAGATGCTCTGAAAGGTCTCGAAGTCCTCACTCCTGCTTATGATTCCCAGAAAGATATCTTTAAACAGGCATTTGACTGGCTTGAAGGAGCTAATACTGACCTGGCTTCCCTTCAGGGCTCAGCAAACGATCTCCAGGGAGACATATATTTAGGCAATGATCTGCTGAAATGGCAAAAAGTTGTAAATGCATATCGTCTGAGATTGCTCATTCATCTGAGCAAAAAGGCTGATGCAGCTGACGCATCTGATTTACAAATCAAAAAACAGTTTAGCGACATTGTAACCAACCCTTCAAAATATCCCCTGATGGAAGGAACCGGAGATAATATGGCTTATCAGTACATTTATCCCACAAACAAATATCCGAAAAATCCCAGCAGTTTCGGTTTTGATGCCCTGCGTGAAAATACATCTTCTATTTATGTTGGCTTACTCACCTCCCTCAACGATCCCCGCGTTTATATTACCTGTGAGCCGGCATCAGCGTTGTTCAGTACCACAAACCCTGGGGATTTCAATGCATTTGTCGGTGCAAATCCTGGAGAGGATCAGGGAATAATGTATGTAAAAGCAAATTCCGGACAGTACTCGCTTCTTAACCGTTACCATTATTACCGGACATATATGGCTGAAAACTGCATACAGATTGGTTATCCCGAGATGTGTTTCAACATTGCCGAAGGTATAAACAGGGGATGGGCTCCATCACTTACAGCAACAGATGCTGAAAATTATTATAAAAAAGGCATAACGGCATCGATGGCTTTCTATGGAATTCCTACCTCCGGACCTATGCAGGTGTATTTCTTTAAACAAGGTTACAGTATTGATGATCCTTCAGCTTTCAGCACATATAATATTAATATTGATTTCAATACTTATTACGCTCAGGCTAGTGTAAAGTACAATGGGAATAATGTAACAGGATTAACGCAGATTCTTCAGCAAAGATACCTGGCACTTTACAGTCACTCAGGATTGGAATCATATTTTACTTACCGGCGTACTGGTATACCGGTATTCGGGACCGGCCCTGGTACCGGTAATAGCGGCAGAATAGCTTTAAGATTTCAGTATCTGTCATCCGAAAGATCTACCAATACTGATAATTATAATGCCGCTCTTACAAATCAGTTTGGCGGTAATGATGATATCAACGGAATTATGTGGCTTTTAAAATAATATTGGTTAAGGTTGGTTGAATTTAGTTTTTAGGGTGAACATGCCAGTCGATGACTGGCATGTTTTAAAATCATTTATTCAAATTTTAATTCTCATAAAATGAAAAAAATATGTTTCGGGTTACTCATTATCATGGGCATTACAGCAAATGCACAGTCATATAAAACAAAAAATGTAATCCTGATAACTCTGGATGGTTTTCGCTGGCAGGAAGTGTTTAATGGGCCCGATTCATCCTTGTTGGGTAGAAAAGAACTAGCTGATGTAAAAATTTTGTTCTGGACTAATTCTCCCGTTGAAAGCAGAAAGAAGCTCCTCCCCTTTTTCTGGACAGAAATTGCCTCTCAAGGTCAATTATATGGTAACAGGGATAAACAGAATTTGGTTAATGTAACCAATAAATACTGGTTTTCTTATCCCGGTTACAGTGAGCTTTTTACAGGTTTTGCCGATGATTCTGTAGACTCAAATGATAAAAAGAATAATCCTAATATTTCTGTTTTTGAAACTGCCAATAAATCGGAGACACTAAAGGATAAAGTTGCCGCGGTAACATCCTGGGATTGTTTTCCATATATCCTGAATACCAGTAGGAGTGGCATCTATGTAAATTCAGGTAATCAATTGGTGGAAAACAGTAATAACAGTCCGGAATTAACCTTATTAAATGACCTTGTAGGTGAAACAGCTCATTTTGAAGATGGAGTACGCTATGACATTTATACTTTTCACTATGCAATGGAATACATTAAAGCCAATCATCCAAGACTAATGTTCATTGGATTTGATGAAACTGATGATTACAGCCATGAAGGAAAATACGACCGGTATCTGCTAACGGCGCATCAATCCGATAAAGTAATTGGCGAACTATGGAATTGGCTTCAATCACATGATCAGTACAAGGATCAGACAACTCTAATCCTTACCTGCGATCATGGCCGCGGACAAAGTGAAAATGACATGTGGCATAGCCATGGAGAAAAGATAAAAGGTTCGGATCAAACATGGCTCGCTATTATCGGACCCGATACAAAAGCTTTTGGTGAAATAAATGTCCCGGGTCAGATCTATAATAACCAAGTTGCGATGACAATCGCTCAACTACTTAAAATTGATTACAAAAACCCGAAAGCAGGTAAAGCAGTACTCTCAGCAATTACAAAATAAATCAGTTATCTGCATTATTTGAAACTTACAAAATAATTCCCGATTAATGGATACCAGCGCACTAGTGACCGAAGGAGATATTAACTTATCTGAAGAACGCTACAAATGGAATGATAAGATAAACGATATACTTACAAGGGAACTCCTCACCGATGATGCAAGATACTTTCTTCATCAATCAATGTCGACGCCATGCCTCGATGTACTTGAAAGTTGCGCAGGCAGCGGCATAACTACCATTTCTGGCAAACATTTACTTGATTTCCACGGTAATAATGTTCATCAGGTGGGCCATGGAAACAGATATGTGATAAGGCAGTTAATCAGACAATTAAACATTTTGTCGTTTTCCCCGCGCAGGTATACAAACCGTCCGGCTATTGAACTGGCAAAAAAGCTAGCCGGATTGCTGCCTGGCGATCTGAACAGAAGCCTTTATGCCCCGGGAGGAACCCTGGCAATTGGGATGGCGCTTAAACTGGCAAGGGTTGTAACCGGGAGGTATAAAATCATTGCTCTCCGGGACTCATTTCATGGCGCATCTTTGGATTCAATATCCGCCGGCGGTGAAGAAGTTTTCAGAAAATACATGGGACCCTTAATGCCTGGTGTGATACACATTCCCCAACCTGAAACTTATCGCGGAATTTATGGCAATTCAGAAGAGAATCAGATTCATTATGCTGAAAATCTGGAAGAAACTATAAAAAAAGAGGGCAATATCGGAGCATTTCTGGCGGAGACTTTAAGGAACACGGATGTACAGATCCCATCAGTGGCTTATTGGATAAAAGTACGTGAAATATGTACCAAATATAATGTTTTATTGATACTCGATGAGATTCCTATAGCTCTTGGCAGGACAGGAGAAATGTTTGCTTTTCAACATTTTGGTATTGAACCTGATATACTTTGTATTGGGAAGGGTCTTGGTGGAGGAATGATCCCGTTCGCTGCAATGGTAACTCGCGACAGGTATAATTTAGCACAAGATATCTCTCTCGGTCATTATACTCATGAAAAATCTCCATTAGGAAGTATCGCTGCCATAGCAACAATAGATTTTATCCAGAAAAAAAATATTCTTGAGAAGGTCAAAGCAGATGGGATATGGATGAAAGAAGAGTTGTCCCGGCTGAAAAAACGGTATCCATTGATCCAGGACATTCGTGGCGTAGGACTCTTGTGGGGGATTGAACTGGTAAAGGACCCGGTCACTAAAATGAAAGCAACAGAAGAAGCAGAGAAAATCATGTATCACTGTTTGAAGAACGGATTGAACTTTAAGGTATCAGGTGGGAATGTCATACAACTCTCGCCTTCTCTTACTATTAATCGTAAAGAAATGTCCATAGCGTTATCAATTTTAGAGGATGCATTTAATAAATTTAGTTGATTAACAGGATGGTTGAAGAGAACAGAATCACTTCCTGGCTATCGAACAGGAACAAAGTTGTTTCAACTTTCTACATTAGTATGGTTGCTTTTCTAACCTATGCTTGTATGTATGGAATAAGAAAACCATTTACCGTAGCTGAATTTCATGGACTGACTTTTTGGGGAATGGATTATAAAGCTCTTTTGATTATTTCGCAGGTAGTTGGATACGCGCTCTCAAAATTCATCGGTATCAAAGTTATTTCGGAAATGAAACGTTCATCAAGGGCCATCTCCATAGTTTTGCTGACCGGGAGCGCAGAGTGTGCATTGATTCTTTTTAGTGTTGTCAGGCCCCCTTTCAATATAATCCTGTTATTTCTTAATGGTCTTCCTTTAGGTATGATATGGGGTCTGGTTTTTTCATATCTTGAAGGAAGAAGAACTACAGAAATTCTTGGTACAGTTTTGAGCATAAGCTTTATAGTGTCATCAGGATTCGTAAAAAGTGTTGGTAAAACTGTGATGAACACATTTCATCTCACCGATTTTCAGATGCCATGGATAACCGGATTGATTTTCTTTGTCCCGCTGGTAATACTTGTGATTTTGCTCGATAAAACACCCGATCCGACAGAAGAGGATGAAATGCTACGAACTAAAAGGATACCTATGGACAAAGAGCAACGAAGAAAAATCTCGGGAGAATTTGCAATTGGACTGATCACGCTTACTCTCGCCTATATCCTGTTGACTATTTATCGTGATTTGCGCGATAATTTTGCCGTTGATATTTGGAAATCTGCTGGCATAACAGGTAACTCAATGATTTTCACCTGGTCAGAGCTACCTATCGCCTTAGTTGTCTTTATGGTTATGACTTCCCTTATGCTGATAAAAGATAACAGAAAAGCGCTGGTTATAAATAATTATATTATTCTTTCAGGATTCATAATTATTGGATTCAGCACTCTTGCACTTAATATAGGTTTAATTAAGCCTGTGGCCTGGATGATATTGCTTGGATTAGGTACCTATCTTGGGTATCTTCCTTTTAATTGTCTTTTATTTGACAGGATGATTGCAGCTTTTGGTTCTGCGTCAAATGCCGGATTCTTTATTTATATAGCTGATTCATTCGGATATCTTGGAAGTGTAAGCGCCTTGATCTTTAAAAATTTCAATAACAAGGAATTAAGCTGGTTCAGTTTTCTTACTACAACCTCTTATGGTCTGGCTATCTCAGGCAGCCTCCTAATCATTCTGTCAATATGGTACTTTAAGCTAAAATTCAGGAGATCCTCAATAAAAAACAGTGATCTGAAAAGGTCTGAAATTAATATAGCAATCACTTAAATAAATGAAACGATGACAATCCAAGATTTACCAAGAACAAAAAACAAATTGCTCTTCACTCCTGGCCCACTAACCACTGCTGCTAAAGTTAAAGAAGCAGCTCTTTTTGACCTTGGGTCACGTGATTCAATTTTCATTTCTGTGGTGCAGCAAATAAGGCAAAGGCTTTTAGACCTGGCAAAAGTAAAAACACCCGACTATGAAACAATTATTATCCAGGGAAGCGGCACTTTTGGTATTGAATCCGTTATATCCTCAGCGATACCAGTAGATGGGATGCTCCTTAACATAATAAATGGCGCTTATGGACTCAGGATAAGCCAGATGGCCCGTATTCATTCCATCCCACTTATCGAACTTAATTTTAATGAAAATCAGTTGCCTGATCTTCAACAAATTGAAGCTACCATGGACATGTATCCACAAATAACCCATGTTGCACTCATTCACGGTGAAACTACAACAGGGCTGCTCAATCCCATTGATGAGATAGGTACAATTGCCGCACATCACAATAAAGTCTTCATTGTTGATGCCATGAGTACTTTTGGTGCTTATGACATTGATCTTGCAAACCTTAATATCAGTTATCTTATTTCTTCATCAAACAAATGCATCGAGGGTATTCCCGGGTTCAGTTATGTTCTGGCAAAACGATCAGAACTTGAAAAATGCAAAAATCAGGCTCGCACTTTAAGCCTCAATCTGTATGATCAGTGGCTGGGCCTAAATAGCAACGGACAGTTTCGTTTTACTCCCCCGGTTCAGTCACTGCTGGCATTCAATGAAGCTTTGAATGAACTTGATAAAGAAGGAGGAATTCCTGCAAGGGCAAGCCGTTATGCGAAAAATAATTCATTACTGATAGCCGGGATGGAAAAGCTAGGTTTTAAAACCTTTCTGCCGGAAAATATCAGAAGCTATATCATTACTTCCTTCTTATATCCTAGCCATCCAAACTTCTCATTTGAAGTGTTTTATTCAAAACTTAATGAAAAAGGATATATAATATATCCCGGGAAATTAAGCAAGGTAGATTGTTTTAGAATAGGGAATATCGGACAGCTTTTCTTTTTTGATATCCAGATGCTTGTTGATACAATTGAGAAGATTCTTTTTGAATTAAAAATTGATATGAAAGACAACTAATAATTTCATTATGAGAAATTCAAAAAAAAATAAGTATACGGGCAGACTAAAAGCTGTAATTTTTGACTGGGCCGGAACAACCGTTGATTTTGGCTGTTTTGCACCAACAGGTGTATTTATTGAAGTTTTCAGGCAAAAAGGCATTGAAATAACCCAGAAGGAAGCCAGAGGTCCGATGGGAATGCATAAACGTGACCATATCAGAGAGATAACAAAATATCCCCGTATAGCTTCTGAATGGCGAAGGCTTTATGGCAGTGAATGCACGGAAAAGGATATTGAAGAAATGTTCGTCAATTTTATCCCTCTCCAGCTTTCAGTAATTGAAGGTTATTCAACGATTATCCCTGAATTGCCCAAAGCGTTGGAAGTAATCCGTTCTTTGGATATTAAAATAGGTTCTACCACAGGATATAATAAAGAAATGATGCAAATTCTAACATCAGCTGCTGCCAGGCAGGGTTATATTGCAGATTCTGTTGTATGTGCCACAGATGTTCCTGCAGGAAGGCCTGCACCCTGGATGGCATTCAGAAATGCGGAGAATCTGGGTGTATACCCGATGAAGTCAATCATTAAGATTGGAGATACAATTGCAGATATAGATGAAGGAATTAACGCTGGCATGTGGAGCGTCGGTGTCGTCACATCCAGTAACGAAATGGGAATGACAGAGGAAGAAATCAGACATATGGAACCGAAAGAACTTGAAAACAGGAAACAAATGGTCAGGAATTCCTTTCTTGAAGCCGGAGCGGATTATGTAATTGATAATCTGTCTGAAATAGGAGATCTTATAAACAGAATTAATATTGAACTTACAGGCTCCTGAAACACAATATATGAACAAAATATGGAGAATAATAGAATTAACAATGAAGTCATTGATTTTCTTAACAATTACTTAATATTCTTAAAACACCTATGTAATAACTTGCCTATACTTTTATCAGAGAAGTAAAATTGGCTGATAATAAAATTAAACACAAGCATATGAATAACGACATCCAGAATTTCGTGGACGAAAAAGAGAGAGCAAAAATTAATCTTTACATTGAAGTCTCGCTGATTACATTTTTTACGTCAATTATAATTTTTTCTGTTTTAGTTTTAATTGGATAATATCAGGACGGTTAGACAAGCTGGAAGTCAGGTCAAACAATCAACATGTCAGTTAAGGTCAGGTCAGATAATTATCAGAAGCCATTCGGGTAATATTCTGACTTTTTTCCTTAATGCTTGATAGCTTTAACTATAAACTGAATATGAATGAACCATTTCCCTCAGAATTGCAGGAAAAATACTGGCTTGTAGCTGCAGATATGGGCTATGGACATCAGCGGGCCATTTACCCATTAAAAAGCTTAGCAAAAGATCATATAATTCTAAATGCAAATACTTTAACTGATTCCTCAGCGAAGGAGAAAAGACTTTGGAAGGAGATGCTGATTGCATATGAATTCATGTCCAGGGCGGGCAAGATACCGCTGATTGGCAGTGTTATAAATAAGTTACTCGACAGCTTGCTTTACATTCCGAATTTCTACCCTTTGAAAGACAGGTCGAATTCTACTCTGCAAGTCAGGTATCTTAAGTTAAGTATACAAAAAGGGTTATGTAAAGGAGTTGTAGAACATATACAAAAGTCTGAACTTCCATTGATAACATCATTTTATTCACCTGCGATAGCAGCTGAAATGGCTGATCATAAGAAAATATATTGCATAATATGTGATACAGACGTAAACAGAGTCTGGGCTTCTGAAAATGCTTCCGAAAGCCATATCATTTATTTTGCGTCGGGGTCTGTTTCTGCCCAGCGTCTTCATTCATACGGTGTCCCTGAAAACAATATATTGCTTACAGGCTTTCCGCTTCCTTTTGAATTGCTTGGCAACAGGAATCTCAATATTCTAAAAATTAATCTTAATCGCCGGCTTAAAAATCTCGACCCTGATAATAATTTTTATAACCTGTACAGACATAGCACCAATGCCATACTTAAATATGATGAATTTATTGAAGAAAATATGCAGACAACTGCAATACCAATAACCATTACTTATGCAGTTGGCGGAGCCGGTGCTCAAAAAGAAATAGGGAAACAAATATTAGTAAGTCTGATAGAAAAACTGAAGGTAAATCAGGTAAAACTGAATCTGGTCGCAGGGACAAGAATTGAACTCAGAGATTATTTCGCAAATGTAAAAGAAGAAATGGCTGACAATCTTGAAAATGTTCAGATCATCTGGGCTGAAGATAATGAATCCTATTTCGACTTGTTTAACAAATGCCTGCAGACAACAGATGTTTTGTGGACAAAACCAAGCGAACTGTCGTTCTATTGTGCTCTTGGGATACCGGTCATAATGACTCCTGCAATTGGTCCACAGGAAAAATGCAACAGACGGTGGCTTCGTGAAATAGGTGCCGGATTCAAGCAGCAGAATCCGGAACTGACAGACCAGTGGTTATTTGATTTACTAAGAAAAGGCCGGCTTGCTGAGGCAGCGTGGAATGGCTTTCTGAAAGCCAGAAAGTATGGAACCTATAATATTCTTGATTTTCTTGAAACAGGAACTTTTATTTCCAGTAATGACCCACTGAAGAGGTAACGTATTAATAATTAATATATTCTTCACATCATTGTAACAGTCCTATAACATCTCAAAGGTACCTTTGATTCAAATAAAGTGTTACAATGAGTAAGTACCTTTTCTTATATCTGAAAACCGGTGGAGGGCATCTTGCCCCTGCTAAAGCTGTTGCAGAAAAAATCAAGACCAAACGGAGAGTAGATGTAGAAATCAACCTCATAGACGGATTGTCTGAATCAAACCTGCTTGTAAAAAAAGTTATCGAAGATG
>Ga0302206_1000331_pt1 | contig 19285 bp, 19 predicted proteins | sample II_Fen_E2_1_FD_194581 | JGI IMG/M metagenome (GOLD analysis project Ga0302206, IMG submission 194581) | Peat permafrost microbial communities from Stordalen Mire near Abisko, Sweden - II_Fen_E2_1 | ecosystem: Environmental > Terrestrial > Soil > Wetlands > Permafrost | place: Sweden: Abisko...
AGGGATCTTATGACCCTCTTACAGTTAGATCATATAGATATAGCTCACAGGGAAGATAATCCACTACCATTCAATGTTAAACACGTAAAAAAGAGCATTAAACATACTATTACTCTAGATTATGGTGAAGTCACAGATATAGCTCCTGATATCAGGTTGACACTTCACAATGCAGGCCACATACTTGGTTCGGCCATTACACATATGCACATAGGAGATGGTCAACACAACTTCGTGTACACTGGTGACTTTAAATTTGAAAGAAGCAGACTATTAGAACCCGCAGTTGCTAAATTTCCACGTATAGAATCACTTGTAATGGAAAGTACCTACGGTGGGCATGACGATGTACAACCCACACGAAACGATGCTGAAAAGGAACTTGTAAAAACTATTTATAGAACTCTTGAGCGTGGTGGAAAGGTTCTTATGCCTGTATTTGCAGTTGGAAGGGCTCAGGAACTCATGATAGTTTTAGACGAGTACATTAGACATGGAATAATTGAAGAAGTTCCAGTGTACATTGACGGAATGATCTGGGAAGCAACCGCTATTCACACAGCCCGACCAGAGTATTTGAGTAAGGACCTCCGTGATCAAATATTCCACATGGGAAGAAATCCATTCATCTCTGAAGTTTTCCATAAAGTAAACGGTGGAAATGAAAGACAAGAAATTGTTGAGGGAGAACCAGCTATTATCCTATCAACTTCAGGTATGCTTACAGGTGGTAACTCAGTAGAATACTTTAAACAGCTCTGTGGAGATGAAAAAAACTCACTTGTGTTTGTAGGGTACCAGGCAGAAGGTTCGCTGGGCAGAAGACTGCAGAAGGGTTGGAAAGAAATACCCCTCAAAGAAGAAGGTAAAACCAACGTTTACAACGTTAAAATGCATATAAAAACCATTGAAGGATTCAGTGGACATTCTGATCGAAGACAACTTATGGAGTACGTTAGAAGGCTTTCCCCAAAACCAGAGAAGATCATGATCTGCCATGGAGACAACTATAAAACACTCGATCTGGCTTCAAGTATTTACAGAAGCTATAAAATAGAGACTAAAACACCAATGAATCTTGAAACTATAAGAATCCAATAATAATTTAATGTATAAAATTTCTTTTTTTAATTTTTTTCGATGGATTCTATCTATTTAATTTTAAAATATTATAACTGCAAATGTAAAATAGAATTTTTTTTAGTAAAAGGAAAATGACTCTATTAAGGAGATAATTATATTACATTTAAATAGAATATTCGTAATTATTCAGGAATAGACGATTTTAGTAAAGTACTTTTATTAATTGTAAAATCAAATATGCAGTATTAAATTGTTATTTTAAAAAAATTTTTGGTGATTTTCATGGTAACCTATTCAGAATCAGGAGTTGACATCAGTTTAGAGGAGGTCACAGTATCGGCTCTAATTTCAAAACTGAAGGATACACTCAATTACAGAGACGTTATTACAGAATCAGGACATTTTGCAGCTCTTGTTAAACTTGGGAACAGAGCCATAGCAATGAGCACAGACGGGGTTGGAAGCAAGATCCTCGTAGCTGAAATGATGGGAAAGTATGATACAATTGGCATAGACTGTATTGCAATGGTGGTAAATGACATACTCTGTGTTGGAGCAGAACCAATTGCAATGGTTGATTACCTTGCAGTAGAAAAACCAGATCCTGAAATCGCTGCACAGATAGGTGAAGGTCTTAAAGAAGGATGTCGACAGGCCAAGGTGGCCATGATAGGTGGTGAAACAGCAAGTCTTCCTGAGATTATTAACAATTTTGATCTTGCTGGTACTGGAATAGGTATTGTTGATGTAAAAAAAATAATTACAGGAGAAAAAATCATTGACGGGGATGTTCTGATAGGAATTGAAAGCAGCGGAATTCACAGCAACGGTTTAAGTCTTGCTAGAAAGGTTTTCTTCGATGATAACAGTTTCAATGTTGAAGATAAAGTCCCACACGATCCAAATACATCTATAGGCAAAGAACTTCTTAAGCCAACAATTATCTATGTAAATCCAATAGTTGAACTTTTAAAAACAGATGTCGAAGTTCATGGATTAGCCCATATAACTGGGGGAGGATTTACAAATCTCAAAAGGCTAAAAAAAGGTAGTGGTTATATTATTGAAACACTTCCTGAACCAAAACCTATTTTCAAAGCAATGAATAAACTAGGTGTACCATTAGAAGAAATGTACCGTGTTTTTAACATGGGTATAGGGTTTGTAGTGATTGTTAAATCAGAAGATGCTGAAAAGGCCATAAATATTATAAAAAAGTACAACCTAGCTTATAAAATAGGTATAGCAAAAGATGACCCCCAGGAGAATGTAACAATAACATCCTTCCAAGAAGGGATTATAACTTTATAAATAATAAGAAGGTGCATTAATGAATATAACAGCAGAACAGGAAAGATTAATTATAACAGGAATCTTAAAGAAAATGAAAGTTTTAGATGAAGATGCAGTTATCGTCGCAGATGTAACTGTCGATGCAGATCTTAAAGGATTTTCATCCCATGGAATTGGAAGATTTCCTCAGTATATAAGAGGTCTTAAGGCCGGAACCATTGATCCTGAAGCAGAAATAACCATCGAAAAGGAAACGGTTTCAATGGCTCTTCTAAATGGAAACCATAAATTTGGACATGTAGTCACATATACTGCCATGGAAATTGCTATTGAAAAAGCAAAAGAAACCGGCATTGGAGTAGTAGGAGTACATGAATCTAATCACTTCGGCGTTGCAGGCTACTATTCAGACATGGCAATAATGCAAGATATGATTGGAATAGTTGTTGCTAACACAGAACCTGCAGTGGCCCCAATCGGGGGAAAAGAACCAATAATAGGCACCAACCCAATAGCTATAGGTATTCCTTCAAACACACATTATGTGTCAGTTGATATGGCAACTTCGGCTTCCGCAAGGGGAAAACTATTAGAAGCCAAGCGTAAAGGTGAAAAAATACCTGAAAACGTTGCACTTGATGTTGATGGTAATCCCACCATAGACCCTGAAGCAGCCCTCAAAGGCTCTATATTGCCTTTTGGAGCCCATAAAGGTTATGCATTATCTTTCATGATTGAAATAATTGCAGGACCACTCGTCAGAGCAGCATTTGGTAAACAAGTAACTGGAACAGCTAATCCTGAGAAAATGTGCACCAAGGGAGATCTTGTAATGGCATTAGATCCATCTAAGTTCTCTGACATTGAAACGTTCAAAAAAGAGGTTGACTCATTCATATCAGAGGTCAAAAGTTCTGGAAACGTCTTCATTCCCGGAGATATGGAAGTAAGGAACATTAAGGATCGAAAGGAAAATGGAATTGCAATTGACAACCAGCTGATGGAACAGATCAAAGAAATAGCCGACGAATTATCCTTTGATCTTGATGAGATCATACACAATTAGTGTAAAAATCTTATTTAATTTTATTACAATTTAAGTTCTGTTACATCTTTACTTCTTCTATTCTATTTCTTTCTGGCATGAAATTATAATAACAATAGTTATTATTAAGAAAAAATTATAATAGATAATTAATGGAATGTATTTCTTTACAAATCTTTATTTTGAAAATATAAATTAAGACTGTAAAATATTTGAAAATAATAATTACAGATGGAATGGGTAGTTATAAAAAATAAAATCAAATATAAAAATATAAGAAAAATCTGACAAGTCGGGTGTTCGACCAATATGAAAACGATGAAAGTTATGGAAAATGAAGTGTTAACGATTATATAAATTTTAAATATGATTCATGGTGAATGGAAAAATTTATACAAATTTTATAATTTTTTAAAATTTCTTTAAAATTGTTTTAAAGGATCTAATCCAGTTTTTGATGATACGATAAAGATTCATAACTATAAAGAACAAATTAGTTATTAAGATTTTAATGTAATCAAATTTGTTATAATTAGGTGTTTAATTTGGATGGTAGTCAAGCTGTGTACAATGCACTAAAAAAATCTGGAATAAACTTCGTGGTCTCTTTACCCTGCGTAAACTTGAGCAAAATCATGAAAATGGTTGATTCCGACAAGAATATAACTCATGTACCAGTCACAAGAGAAGAAGAAGGATTTGGAATCTGTGCTGGTGCATTTATGGGTGGAAAAAATCCGGCTATCCTCATGCAGAACTCCGGACTCGGTAATTCTGTCAACGCACTTGCTTCATTGTTTGAACTTTATAAACTCCCGGTGCTGTTGATAATGAGCCACAGAGGTACTGAAGGAGAGTTCATGAGTGCACAAATACCTATGGGGATTGCAACACCTAAGGTTTTGGATGCTCTTGAAATACCATATTTCAACCCCAAAACTCCAGATGAAGCTTTAAAAATTATCCCAAAAGCATGGAAAATAGCTGAAACAGAGGGTACTCCTGTGGGTATGCTCCTGGATATCAAGTTCTGGTAGTGTTAAAAATGGAAAGGATCGAAACAATAAAAAAAATCGTCTCAGATCTAACCAATGAACTAGTTGTATGTAATCTAGGATTCCCATCACGGGAACTCTACCACATAAAGGATTCATCCACACATTTTTACATGCTGGGCTCAATGGGGCTGGCATCATCTATTGGTCTCGGGCTTGCAATGTCAAGTAACAGAAAGGTCGTTGTCTTTGATGGAGACGGCTCTTTACTTATGAACCTAGGAAGTCTTGTCACAATTTTCAACCAGAACCCTGATAACCTTACACTAATAGTTCTAGACAACGAATGTTACGGTTCTACTGGATCTCAATGTACCTATGCCTCAACTGTAAACCTAGGAAAGGTTGCAGAAGCTGTTGGATTTAAATACAGGTTTTTCTTTGATGATAACAATAAAGAATTTAACTTCAAAGAAGTATTAAATTCACATGGCCCAGTATTTGTCCATATTAAAGTTAAACCTGGAAATGCAGATGTTCCAGTCATTCCAATGGAAGCATTAGAAATTAAGGATAGATTCATGGTTGAAATAAAAACATCAAAATAATTTAACGGCATTTTATCATGGATATTATTAATGATCTGCTTGAAAAAGCTTAAACTTGATCAAACTAATTTTCAAATGTTTCACGGACCCTTTTCAATGTTTTCTGGATTGGAATCATCTGTGGACATATTTTTTCACAATCGCCGCATTCTGTACAGCTTGAAGCTCTTTCACCATCTTTTAAGAGCATATAATAGTTCATTTTAGGGTTTTCAATGTCTTGAAACATGTATGCATGATTAAGCTGCTGGAAGTTGCCAGGAATATCTACTCCAGATGAACATGGCATGCAGTAACCGCACTGAGTACAATCAATCTGTTTTCTATCCCTGTAAGCTGTTCTAACTTCTCTGATTACCTCTTTCTCCTCAGGATCCAGTATATTGGGAAGACCTTTTTCAGCTATCTTCAAGTTCTCGTCAAGGTCTTCGTAAGAGTTCATGCCACTTAAAACCAGGTCAATCTCTTTTTGGTCCCATAAGTACTTCAATGCCCATTCAACTGGACTTCTTTTACTCGATGCTTCATCATAAATTTTCTGAACCTCGGGCGGAACTGTTTTTACGAGAGTACCACCACGTAGTGGTTCCATTATAACAACACCTACTCCTTGGTTTGATGCATAACGGATTCCCTCTTTTCCAGCCTGATAACTCTCATCAACAATGTTGTACTGTACTTGGCAGATGTCCCAGTTGTAGGAGTCAATTACGTCAAAAAAGAGTTCTAATTCACCGTGAAATGAAAATCCAGTATATTTTATTCTACCATCATTTACTGCATCATCCAAAAACTCTAACACCCCTAGAGATTCTAATTTTGTCCAGTAATCCTCTTTAACTGAGTGTAGTAGATAAAAGTCTATTTTTTTTGTTTGAAGGCGATCAAGCTGTTCTTGGAGATATTGGTCCATGTCTGTCCTTTTCTGAATAAGCCATGATGGTAATTTATCAGCGATAAATACTTTTTCCCTATAACCTTCTTTAAGGGCGTCTGCAATTACTGTTTCGCTATGACCGTTGTGATAAGGATAGGCTGTGTCAAGATAATTTACACCGTTGTTAATGGCCTTGCGTATCAATGGAACGGCAATTTCAACGTCTACTTTATCGTATTGCCCGTTCAAAACTGGAAGACGCATGCAACCAAACCCTAGTATTGAAACTTTTTCTCCTGTGGAACCCAATTTCCGATAAAGCATTTACTACCTCAAAAAGAATTTTAATTAATTTCTAATTAAAAAAAAATTATTTACTTTAAACTCGTCTTCTATCAAATTCTGCATATAAATCGTCCAAATCAATGCCTTTATAAACTAAGAGGAGAAGTGTGTGAAAAATCAGATCTGTTGCTTCATAAACCAAGTCTTCGTCGTTTTTTGATGCAATTATTACTTCTGCAGATTCTTCACCTATCTTTTCAAGGATCTTATCCTCTCCACTTTTATTAGTGTCCATCATGATCTTAGATGTGTAAGAATCAATGGGTACATCGCGTCTATCCTCTAAAACTGCGTATATCTCCCTAATGATTGTATCACTGCTTCTTTTCACTTTCTAGCCTCCTTCCTAAGGCTACTGGTAATTGCTATTAATGGATGTTGTGCATCGTCTATTACTTCTATATCTTTGAAAGAGAATATCCCATTCTTATCTGCTGTTTTTTCAAGTCCAAGGTGTATATCCTTTTCTAACTCGATTACATAGGAATCTATAACTTTACATCCTAGTTTGAGAGCAGCAGCAGTTCTATGATGACCATCAACCAGTATAAATCTTTCACCAGATTTTGCAATAATAGTTGGCTCAGCAAGTCCCCTTCTAATTTCATAGGTCCTTCCCTGTAGTTCATCTGCATATATCTTGTCCTGAGTTGGTCTCACCTTATTAATAGGTACCTTCATCCTAACTACCTTAGTATGAATTTCGTAGAGCTGTTCAAGGGTTCTTTTGAAGTATTCAACCTTCATGGGAGTTGATCTTTCAATATGTGAACGTACAATATCCGTATTTGTTAATATTCCCACCAGTTTAGCCTCTTTATCAATAACTGGTAGTCTAGATATTCCCATCCTAAACATCACCCTTGCAGCATCATTTATTGACATATCTTCCTCTGCCACAACAATATCAGTTGACATTATATCTCTAACAAGGGGCAACCATTCTTTAAGTAGAAGATCAAAGGCTGTAACCATTCCAATGACTTCACCATTAGTTCTAACTGGAAATCCATCGTGTCCAGTTCCCTTCATTAGCAATATAACATCCTCATTAGGAGTTTCTGGTGTAACTGTGATAACTTCTTTGGTCATATAGTCTTTTACAAGAGCTGAACTTGTCATAAAAATCTCCTATCAATTTAGAATCACTTTTTCCATAAAATTTTATTTTTATCTGTTATTTTAACTATTCTATGAAATGGAATTTGTGTTCCTTCCTTTAATATTAAAAATCCCCTATCTAATCTTTCAATGGAATCCCCATTGATTGTTTTAAGATTACCAGGTGCCCCTCTATGAATATAAGTTATTTGAATTTCAGTAATCTGCATTTTAGGATGCCATAGAATCATGTTTATGATATTTCTTGCCATTCGCAGCCCGTTCTTTCATAATCAATATATAAGAGGTTTTTTATAAATATTTGAAGTTCCAATTCAATTAACTATATTGTTCATAAGGTTAAAGAATTTTTTCAATATGTCATTTGATGCTATTTACAAAATATTCAACAGAAATTTCTATATCTTGAGTTCAGACTCTAAAAGTTTGTATGTCTTGCCAGGATCTGCTTTTCCCCTTGTTATTCTCATTACTTGACCTATAAGGAAGTTCATGGCATTTTTCTTTCCTTCATAGTAATCTGTAACGGCATCGGGGTTTTGATCAACTGCCTGTTTCACTGCCTTCAGAACAATATCTTCGTCAACTACACCGGTTAAGCCCATATCGTCTGCGATCTGGCTGGGCATTTCATTGTTCTTAGGAAGTTTCTCCATGATCCTCTTGCCTGCTTTGGCTGTGATCTTCTTATCCAAGAGCATCTTAAGGAGATCCACTATTTGAACTGGAGTTATTTCACTTTCCTTGAAGCTCATCTTGTTGTAATAAATCACTCTCTTGAGCTCGTCTCTCATCCAAAGTGCAGCAAATTCAGGATCCACGGTTTTTACTACTTCTTCAAATGCATCTGCAAGCTCCAGTTCAGAAGTAATAACCTTAGCATGGTCTTTATCTATACCGTATTCACGAACAAACCTGTCCGTCTTTATATGAGATGGTTCTGGCATTTCTTCACGTATTACTTCAATCCTACCCTCCTCTGCCATCATTGGTGGAAGATCCGGATCTGGAATGTATCTGTAGTCTTCAGCCTCTTCCTTTAATCGCATTGGGACAGTAATCATCTGAGATTCTAGGAATGCCCTCGTTTCCTGTTTTATCTTAATTCCTCTTTTCAAAAGGTTTTTCTGCCGTATCATTTCAAACTGCAATGCCTTGTAAGCACCTTTTATTGAGTTTATATTCTTTATTTCAGCTCTTTTTCCTCCTTCAATTGAAATGTTTACATCTGCCCTCATGGTTCCCTCACCACGAGCGCTTCCACTATACTCCAAAACTCTTATCAGTTCTCTTAAGAATTTTCTAGCTTCCTCTGGAGATTTCATGTCAGGTTCTGTTACTATCTCAATCAGTGGTATTCCAGACCTGTTAAAATCTACAATTCCCAAGTCCGGCTTGTACTGTCCGGGATCTTCTTCAATATGAACATCATATATCCTGACACCGTTCAGTTCACCTTGGTCTCCTATTGGTATGGATGTTCTTTGATAACCTGATGAAAGATCAGGGTAATCATAGTGTTTACGCTGGAAGTAAGTCACATCATGAGATATCTTACAACCAAGCATTAGTGCTATCTTGATAGCGCCATCTAGAGCCTTCTTATTTGGAGGGTATGGCTTTGCCCCAGGCTGGTTGAGACATACAGGACAAATGTTTGAGTTAGCATGAGCATCCTTATAATTGGTACGGCAAGTACAGAATAATTTGGAATCAGTTTCAAGCTGAACATGAATTTCCAGTCCGCATTTCATCTTAATAGTTATTCCTCCCGTATAATGATTCAATTAAATTTATGTTATCTATTAAATACGATTTAAAGCTTAATCTAGTACGAAAATATTATTTGATAAACACCTATTGTAATTTGCTTAGTATCTGTAAAATAATTTTTTATAAAATTTATTATTTAAAATTGGTTTTGATCTTAAAATAAGGTTAAAGATTAATTGTAAATGTTAGATACAATATTACAAATTTTGATCCAATTCCTTTAATTTTTATTGATACATCTATCTACATATCTTTTAATAAATGGTTCTAAATTTTTATTGGGAACTTCATCAGTCTTCAGTATTTCAAGATCAGTGAATGTGCCTTGAAGTTCTCTTCCTGCCCAAAATACCTCTTCTTCAACCCTTTTGCCATATCTGGTACCGAACATCTTGAAAAGTGGGAACTTAGTTAGACCATTGGCACCAGCTATGATCAAAGGACCTATGTTAGCCAAATTATCTATCCAAGTACCTGTTACTATTTCTAGGGATGGAAATTTGATTCTGGTGGCTGCAACAACACATGCATAGTATAAAGATGCTGGTTGTGGTGAATTTTCGTAAATAGTGTCCTTATGGGGATTTAATGAGTAAAAAGTTACTCTATCTATTCCAACATCTTCAATTAAATCCCACATGTACTTATTGTCTTCTGGTGTTTCTCCTAGACCAAGTATAATTGTAATGGACTTTTTAAATCCAAGATCACCGGCTAATTCCAGCATGTCGATGATATCCTCAATTGACTTACTAGGACAAATTTTTTGATGCAGTTCAGGATTTACAACCTCAACCGCTCCTGTTATTCCTGCTATTTCATTTCCATACTCCTCGAGTTCGTTGGTTATTCCCAGATTTAGCCATACTGGTTTACCAGTTATAGATTTGATGTTCTGGGCAATGTTTTTAATCTCATGGGTTTTGAATGAACCATAACCTCCTGAAAGGAATTCTATATTCCATCCCATCCTCCTCGTAAGTTCTGCCTCGGCAAGTACAGATTCAACTTTTCTCCGAGCCTTCTCAGGCTCTTTGATCTTGGGTTTTTGTGCTGACATATAACAGAATGCACAGTCTCCCTTGTCACACCACCAAGACAGGAATATTGCTCTTTCTAGTGTGATTTTATTTCCATGTACAGCAAGTGTGATTTTATTGGCCTCTTCCAGTAGTTCGAGGGTTTGATGGTTTTTGATCTTGTTGATGAGGTTCATATTCTGTCCATTAAAAATAGTGGATAATGATCTTGAAATATTTATTTTATTATTGACATCCCAACGTTATAAATTCTTAGTAAATTGTATACTTATGAATCTATGTCTTACCAGTTTCTAAAAAAATGTAATTATTATAGGTTCTTCCCAAAAAATGTTTTTTTGAATTATTCATCTGTTTTAAATAAATCTAAAGGTTATTAATTCCCGTATACTAACAAAAAATAGTATTAATATAATTTTCAAGAAATCTTAAAATATATTTAGATGAAATTTTGATTGGGAGCGGAATAAACATCCAAAAACAATTTCATCAGATAAATTGTAACATCCGCAACCTTTATATAGGATAAATGTCAACCTAAAGAATACATCTTGGTGTGCTATGTTTTAAAATTCTTGCAAACCCTAGATAGTAGTTTGTAGGTCTTACTTGGCATCTGCCGCCGTAGCTCAGTAGGTAGAGCGTTCGGCTGTTAACCGATTGGTCACAGGTTCGAGCCCTGTCGGCGGCGCTTTGGGCCCATAGCTTAGCCAGGTAGAGCGCCCGGCTCATAACCGGGCGGCCATGGGTTCGAATCCCATTGGGCCCATCCATATATATTGATATATGTTAAGCCAAAAATGATCACAATTAATCTAGTATGTATGCTCCGTTGGTGTAGTCCGGCCAATCATTTCGGCCTTTCGAGCCGAAGACTCGGGTTCGAATCCCGGACGGAGCATTATTAAATTTTTAAAATCGTATATATTACCCCATATATGATTAAATAATGCAAGGTATCGCAGGGGTGCCCGAGCTGGCCAAAGGGGACAGGCTTAGGACCTGTTGGCGTAGGCCTACCAGGGTTCGAATCCCTGCCCCTGCATCATAGTCTAATTGATCATTTATTAAAATAAATTCATATGCCGGGGTGGGGTAGGTGGTTATCCTACGGGACTGTGGATCCCGCGACTCGGGTTCGAATCTCGGCCCCGGCCTTCAATTTACTTCATATCTGATATTATTTTTAAATATTATTTTGTTAAAAACGTCTTTTAATGCTTAAACTCTTTGAATTTATTGTATTACAGATATAAGTTGGAAAATTACTTATAGAAGATTTGAAAGATATTAAACCATATTTGATATATTATCTAAGTGGGTGTTATCCATGATAATAATGGAAAAAACATGTGGATCCTATAAATGCGATGTCATGCGCAAAGGTAAAAGAATAGGACACATGGATGGTGTAAATTTAATACAATGGTTTGTAAAGAATAAATACCGTTATACTGGAACTTTCTCAAGGTTTGTAACCAATGATCCAGACGACTTCCAATCAGGCATAGACATTGATATAGTATTTTCCAACAGGAGGATAATTATAAAAGATGCCACCATAGAATGGATTAAAAGTGCAAATCAAAATGGTACATTTCACGCAGCTAAGATAGAAAGCTATGAACTGGTTTGATATTCATTAGACCAATTTTATGGGATAATTTTGTTCAAATCGGAATAATGATATAATGAGTAAAACAGGATCAAGAGAAGAAAGAGAGCTTGTAAAAATGCTCTGGGATGCAAACTGTGCAGCTATGAGGGCACCTGCCTCAGGAGGTGCAACCAAAAAGCCTCTTCCAGATGTAATTGCCGGAAATGGGAGCATATATCTCGCAATCGAGGTTAAATCGACTTCTCTCGAAAGAATATATATAAATTCAGAGAAGATCGATGGACTCAAGGAATTTTCAGATATATTCGGTGCTAAACCCTATGTTGGTATCAAATTTTTAAGGAAAAAATGGCGATTCATCTGTCTTGAAGATCTTTACCAAACCAAAAATAATAACTATCGTGTTAATATGGAATTGGCATTCAATAAAGGAATTGAGTTTGATGAACTCATTGGGAAAGATAAACAGGTTAAATTTAATTGATCAACAAAATAATCATTTATTTATTTTGAACCCAAATTCCAAGAAAACTAATTATAGATGTACTGTATTTCATATCATACAAACTATATAAAAGTATTAAGTTTAAGCTCTTTTTGACATATAAACTAATTTAGCTGAAGTTAATATATGAATTAAGAATTGGAATATTATTCTTCATTTAATTAATAACAAATCAGGGTAAAAAATGAATTTAAGCTGGACCGTAATGGGTATTGTATTTGTAACTACTTTAGTTATTACTATTCTTAACGGAACTTATTTACCGAAAAGCGTAGGTTTTATAGGACCTATAGTTGGTGGATTAATCGCGGGTTATTTGGTAGGTGGGAATTATACTGATGGAATTGTTAATGGGGGAATTCCCGTAGGTTTAGCCGGAATTACATATACTTCGGGAATTTTGGCAATAAACGGATATAAAATAACCGCATCTTTGAATACTCATAGCTACAATGGATCACATTTACAACTCTTGTTCAGTCTGATATTTGCAAATTTCGCATTTTATTTAGTTTTTGGAATCATTGGAGGACTTATAGGTTTTGCTATAAAAGAAAGAAAAATAATTAAAGAAGTATTAAGTTGAATACTATTTCCAAATATATTCTAAAATAAAAGAATAATAACACTTCGTTTTCAATTTAAAGAATGCAAGAATCTAACTCTTTTCTAATATTTTATCAATATAATTGAGTTTAAAATATTCTCAATAGCTGAGATTATCAAGCATATAAAGACCTCAAAAATTATAATATTACTAATAAAACTATCTCCAAAGGCATTACTAAAATTAGGAATTTATCTAATAACTAGTGAATTCTATTGTAAAATTAAATATTACTCCATTAATGAAATAGCAACTATTCGAATGATGTTTAATGGAAACTTCATAAACTAATTTTTAACTCTCATATTCTAACAATTCAGACATAATACCTTTCGATCAATAATTTCAATAAAAATTGATTCACAAAACATATTAACTTGTAAAATAAGTTGTAATTAATTTATATTAAGGAGGTGTTTTAACGAATAATAGAATAATAGGTTTAATTGTAATTGTAATTGTCTTGCTAATTGGTGGAGTTGTTGCCTTTACCTACATAACCACTCCTGCTAAAAATAATACAACCACAGTAAATAATAATATAAATACCAGCACTACTACCAAAACAGTAGCTAATATCAATATAGTTGCAAATCAAACCGGACCTGCAAAAGCCAAAGAAGGGGACAATGTAACTATCAATTACTCAGTTTCTAACAAAGGTGGGCAAGTTGTAAACAATGTTAAAATCCACGATCAAAATTTTGATACAACAATTGGAACTTTAAACCCTGGTGAAACTAAAAAGTATCAATATACACTTCACATTCCTACAGATAAAGAGGTTCAACAAGATTTTAGCTCCAAATCAACGGTTTCCAATCCATTCTTCGTAGGTAGTTTTGGTGTGAGTTTTACTGACTTAAATGGCTCATCACATACAATTAATTCAAATTCCCTGGAAATAAAACTTGAATAACCAGGGATTAATTTTTATTTTTTTTAAATAAAATTTATTTATCAATTTCTTTAAATTCATGAGTTTCAATTTTCTTCTCTAAATTAATATTCTGATTTTCCTTCTTATATGCAACTACAGCTGCATAAGTGACTCCTAGAACAAGAGGACCAATAATGAAACCTACCAGTCCAAGTACAAGGGGTCCGCATAAAAATCCTAGAAGGAATATTAAAGGATGAATATCTGCATACTTCCCTGCAAGTTTCGGTCTAATGTACATATCCAGCAAACTAAGCAAACCCCCTAATAGCATAACTTCTACTGCACGTAAATAATTTCCAATGATCAAGTCGTAGATTGCAAGACCGACTATAGTAGGCCAGTGTCCAACAATAGGCATTAGTTGAAAGAACCCTGTTAAAGTTCCAAGGAATACTGCATAGGGATATCCTAATAACGCAAATCCAATACCTGCCACGACTCCGGTTATAGTGGCTGTAACGAAATGTCCAAAGAATATACTCTTTAAAACCCTGTCAGTTTCATTTATTAGTGTTTGGAAGTAGTGTTTCCTGCTCTCTGGAACTATGTAATCTAAATACTCCCAAACTCTTTCCCCATCCCGTGCAAAGTAAAATGTAGATGCAAAAAAGATGAAAAGCTGAAGCAAAACCGTGGGAACAGACTTCAAAAGACCTAACAGATATTCGGTGATGCTTCTTAGAATGTCTTCTACTCCAAGGTTAATGGAAGTAAAAACAGATGTTATAAGGGGGGATGAAGTTGTAGTGGGAAAGTAGTGCTGAATTGGAGGAAAATTTTGGATGCTACTGCTATTAATACTAGTTAAATTAAGACTTTTAATAAATTCCACGAATGCTGGTGCTGATGCAATTAGAGTATTAATAAAAAGAATCAAAATTGCTATTAAAGGGATAATAACAATTATCATACCTATAAATATTGCAACAGATCTGAATTTTACATAAGGTTCCAATCTATTGGAAAGGGGGCGAATAGCATATGCAAATATAGCACCTAAAATTATCATACTAAGCATTGGCGTCAGTACTAAAGCTGAAAGGATAACGAGGATTATGATTATGAAAATTGCAGAAGTAACTGTACCTTTAAGATTATCTATCATTTTTTCACTCTTAGAATTAACTTAGATATTTTTTTATTAAACTGATAAACTGTTAATAGCCCTAAAATAAATGATATATGACCATTATATTAGTATTTTAGATAATATATCGACTAAATTTATCATGAAATTGAATGTTTTACACCAGATGAATCACGTTTGTATTTACCAAATTCTGTGATCATTTTAAGTTCATCTGTCCAAAAAACAGGCCCTTCGACACAGACCCTCCATCCAAGATCATCAACACAACACTGCCCACATAAACCCATACCACACTTCATATACCTTTCCAGTGAGAATTGTGCTGGTATTTTGAACTTTTCGACCATCTCAAAAAGTTTCTTCATCATGATCTCAGGACCACAGCTAACTATCATATCGTAATCATCTTCAGACATGGCTTTTTCAGCAAGATCGGTACCAAATCCACATAAACCATGACTACCATCATCTGTGCAGGTTAAAAGTTTACTCCTAGATCTTTGAATTCTATCATCAAATAGGAGTTCATTCATGGTACTAGCAGCACTTACAACATGTACATCAACCCCAATTCTAGATGCTTCCTCTGAAAATGCCACGATGGGGGCCATACCAATACCTCCGCCTACTGCAAGAACCTTTGAACCGGCTATATGGAATCCTCTGCCATAAGGACCTCGTAATCCTAATTTATCACCCGGGGTAAGTTCATGTACCTGTCCAGTGAATTCGCCTATATTCTTTATTGATATTCCGATTTCATTTTTCAATGGATCGATCATGGATATAGACATGGGTTTTTCATCGTGCAAATTCCAAACCATCATGAACTGACCTGGAATTTCATTTTTAACTTCCCAATCAAATATAAATGTTTTAACTGTTGGTGATTCTTCTATTATACGTTTTATTTTTACTATTTTAGGGACATGCATAACTATCAACCTTTTTATTTATCAAATTCAATATTGTAAATTATTTATGGGCAATTCCTACCAATTCATCCACTGATCCATAACCTTTCTCATCCATAAATCTTTCAAGCCCATTTAATATCTTTCCGAATATATCCATTCCCTCATACATTATTGAAGTGCCAATCTGCACACAACTTGCACCAGCATATAAAAACTCAAGCACATCCTCATGATCCCTTATGCCTCCCACACCAATTATTGGAATATCAACAGAATCAAAAACATCATAAACACATCTGATTGCAACAGGTAATATTGCTGGTCCAGATAATCCTCCAAATTTGTTCTTTAATATGGGCTTACCAGTTTCTATATCTATCCTCATTCCTGGTCCTAGTGAATTTATCATGGTCAAAGCATCTGCACCAGCATCCCGGGCATGGAGGGCTATTTCAACTATATCAGTAACATTAGGAGTTAGCTTGACAAAAACTGGTATTTTAACACTTTTTTTAACGGATCCCACAATCTCCGCTGTCAAAAGAGGATCCTGTCCAATGGCAGATCCACATCCTCCAATTGCATGAGGGCAGGAAACGTTGAGTTCAAGGGCATCAACTAAACCCTCTACTCTAGTAGCAATTTCTGAGAACTCTTCTGGATTTGCCCCGTAAAGTGATGCTATGGCTGGTACAGATTTATTCAATTTTAATAGCTCGTCTTTAAAGTTATCAACACCCGGATTTGATAATCCAATGGCATTGATTACTCCCCCTGTAACCTCTACTGTTGTAGGATTTGCATAGCCTTTGTTAGGAGATAATCCAAATGATTTAGTTACTACAGCCCCAGCTCCACTTCTAGCGGCCCAATTAAGGGATGATGCTGTGCTTCCTAATATTCCTGCTGCAAGCATGGTTGGATTTCTCATTTTAATGCCGCATAGTTTGATTTCCAGTATAGTCATCCCCTGAACGAAAGTTTAAATCTTGAAAATACACATTAAATCTATGAAGTGTTATATTACATGTTCCTTTGCAGGATTCATATCCCTTGATGAAAATTGTACACTCTTAGATTATGAACTTTTCCCAAGGGACAAACAAAGGGAAAGACTTGCAAAGATCATTGCAGGCACCCTAACGAGAGAAGAAGAATCCATACTCAAAAGAATGGTAAAAAAATGTGATTCAATAGTAATCGAAACCATTATCCCCCATTCAAAGTATAAAAATCTTAAAGATAGTATTAAATTTAAATATGAAACTCCTAACTTGGCCGGGGAATTTTTAAGGTCGAATATGGAGGATTTGCTCGAGAAAGTGGGCTTCTTAGAGTCAGATGATGATCTTACATCGATCCTCCATGAACTTTCCATAGATATTACCAATGACAGACTTAGGGAAGCATCAAAATCTGAAGATATGTTTCTCATACAAGCCATAAATTCAATTGAAGAACTTGATGAATCAAGTGGTAAAATGGTCGAAAGGTTAAGAGAGTGGTATGCAATACACTTTCCTGAGCTTGATAAAATAAAAAATAATGAACGTTACGTTGAAATGGTAGCAGATCTGGGAGAAAGGGATTCAATAATTGATTCAGGAGTATTAGATTCGGATAAAGATTCCCAGATGAAAACAGATAAAAGTGTTGGAGCACCCATATCTGAAACAGATCTTCAAATGGTAAGGGAATTTGCAGAATCAATTAAATCTTTACAAAAAACAAAAAAATCACTGACAAATTATGTTGAAAGAAGAATGGGTGAAATAGCCCCAAATCTCAAGGATCTTGCAGGTGCTTCTCTGGGTGCCAAACTTGTAGCCCATGTTGGAAGTATAGAAAGGCTTTCAAAAATGCCATCAGGTACTGTTCAAGTTTTAGGAGCTGAAAAAGCCCTTTTCAGGCATTTAAAAACCGGTGAGAGGCCACCGAAGCATGGGCTTATATTCCAACACCCCGAAGTCAGAGGCGCCAAATGGTGGCTCAGAGGGAAAATAGCAAGAACATTAGCATTAAAAATATCATTAGCAGTACGTAAAGATGTTTATTCTGGAGAATACGATCCTAAGATTGTTGAAAATTTTCAAAATAGAGTAGAAGAGATAAAAAAAGCTCATCCATTCCCTAAAAGAAGTACTAAACCAATAAAGTTGGACGATAAAGAAACCAGAAAGAAAAAGAAGAGAGATAAATATAAGAAAAATATCAAGGACTATATTAAATAGCCCAAATTTTAGATTCCACTTAAAATCAAATCTTGATAAACTAATTATTTAAGAACAATCATGTAGACCACCATGAACACATTCATTCCTAAAGTTTGACAGTATTTTCTTGTGTGAGATGACATCATAATTATAACAATAAGTTGAAGTACTATCAATTGATCGTTGGTGATTTTAATTATTATAGTAATTTTGAAATCAATTTAATCATATCAAAAAATTTGAAAACTTCTAGGAAATTAAATATAAAAGAATAGCGACAAAATAAGAATAATTAAATGACATAAATTTGTTAAAATAAGAAAATTTTTTATCTTAGAGTATTTAGAATGAAGAAATAATTAATTTAATGCAAAATCACTCTTATTTCATTACAGAGGGATAAAATGGAAAAATTAGAAAATTTCGTTGGCGTTTACATGATTGAAGATCATCTTGCAACTAAAAATCTTACCCCAGGCCATAAAGTTTACGGAGAGAAGTTAGTTGAAGTAGAGGGTAAAGAATACAGAATCTGGGAGCAACGACGTTCAAAGCTGGGGGCAGCAATATTGAAAGGAATAAATACATTCCCCTTTGAAGAACGTTCCAAAGTACTTTACCTTGGTGCATCATCAGGAACCACGCCATCCCATATCTCAGATGTATGCACTGATGGCACTGTATGGTGCGTGGAATTCTCTCCCCGAATGATGAGAAGTTTGGTAGAACTCGCCATGATAAGAAAAAATATTATTCCTATACTTGATGATGCAACCAAACCCCAGAATTATTTGCACCTACTTGAAAAGGTGGATGTTCTGTACTCAGATGTGGCCCAACCAAAACAATCCGAACTTTTCATGAATAACATGAAACTTTATCTGAAACCTGAAGGTATTGGCATTATAATGATTAAAGCAAGGAGTATTGACGTTACAAAAAGTCCTAAAAAGATATTCAAAGAGGAAGAGTCCAAACTCAAGATTAGTGGCTTCAGAGTTCTAGAGAAAATCAATCTCGAACCGTATGAAAAGGATCATATGGCAATAGTATGCGAATTAGGTTTTTAAGCTTTCACATGATTTAAAATGAGAATATTATCTTATTTTCTCTACGATCTTAGCTATGATATTCTGTGCAATCTCTTTTTTAGAAGTTAAAGGAACCGTAAATGTATTACCATCAACAATAATGACCTGATTTCTATCTGA
>Ga0302206_1000334_pt1 | contig 19246 bp, 14 predicted proteins | sample II_Fen_E2_1_FD_194581 | JGI IMG/M metagenome (GOLD analysis project Ga0302206, IMG submission 194581) | Peat permafrost microbial communities from Stordalen Mire near Abisko, Sweden - II_Fen_E2_1 | ecosystem: Environmental > Terrestrial > Soil > Wetlands > Permafrost | place: Sweden: Abisko...
TCGGCGGTATATATGAATCTTTCAGCCACAGGTTTACCTTTTGAATCAAAAATATTAATCTGGTTGATTCCTGCTCTTAATTGTTTCTTAGGAATATAAATCTTTGTTGCTTCATCTGTTATTCGTTCGGAGCTTGAACGATCTATGATTCCATGTGTCTGTATAAACAAATAAAACAGATTGCTATTCTCAGACCTGTATTTTTCATCGGTTACAACGAGTAATTCCAGAACATCCGGTTTCAGATTATCCGCCTTTAGCGTGAGCCCTGAGTTGGTCTGACTTTTGGTAAGGGTTTGAGTCGCGTCAGGGATCCTTGTGAAAGATGACTTTCTTTTTATTGTCTTACTGCTAAATGCATTATATATATCAATCTCCTTAATGAAGCAATTGTACGGAAGGAAATTTTTCATCCAGCTGGTATATGCTCTGATGGTATAGCTCCCAGTGCTCAAAGTGTCAGGTAGAGTAATTTCTCCAGGACCAACTCCATTGTGAAGCAGGAGTTTCTTTTGGATTATGGGACGGTTTTCCTGGTTAAGCAGTTCGAAATAAGCTATTTTGCTGACTGAAGATGGTCTAAGGCTCTTTCTGTCAATAAGATATATATTAAACCACATATTCTCACCCGAGATATAGTCATCCCTGTCGGAATGGATGTATATTTCTTCCCTTGGAACTAATGTGGTGTAATTCAAAAACTTCTGACTCAGATCATCTGTCATATTCATCGGCGCCTGACCACAATTCTCTTCCGCAAAAAAGATTTGGATCAGGATTAGAATAGCCGGTATTGATTTTTTTATCATTCAGAATGCTTTCATCGATTATTTTTTATTTATCATCTAACCAGAAATCGGGCTTTACATTGGTGCCTCTCACAGTGCAATCAGAACAACCCTTTTCATGTGTAGTTACTGTGTAAGGCGGAGGTGGAATTGAACTCTGAGATAATATCCATACCGAATAATTCAAATTTTGAATAGGCCCAAGGCCAGGTATTGTATCAGCAACGCATAATTCATCAGTATATGGCGTCACAGTGCCTTCAAAGAAATCCCTTATGAAAATTCTTTTAGATGTAATGGCTGAAACGCTGAAATATCCCAGGACCTTTTCATTTGGATCCGCGAGAGAAAACATATTGCTCGGTACTGATGAAGGAATTATATCATACAGACCACCAACCTGTTCACTAATATTCTGCAATTTCTCCCAATACAGGTATTCGTCTTCATTAAGAGAGTATTGATTCACCAAAATACTGTACTTCACTCTTAGCCTGTCGGATAGATTGGAAACGAAATTTAACGGGTACCTGGAGATTTTGTCATCCCCTAATACTGATGTGCTTTTTATATTAATTATATCAGAATTACTTGATACCCAACAGGCCTTATTTTTTACTGGATAAGGAAGAATGAATTTCCACGTTTCTGTATATTCCCATCTGAAGAACTTACAATTGTCAGAAGGATCATGAGTATTTACAAAAATCTGGCAACCCTCCTGCTTCTGGTTATAATTATCACCCTCGACAATGGTCTTTTTTTCATAATAAACACTATCAATAGGCGGGACAGCCTTCATCTCAACTGGAAATGATTCATAATTAAAACCGGTTTGGAAGGAATTTGATTTGATGTGCAGGGTATAGAACCGGCCTGACGCACCAGTAAATGAGCCGGGAGGCGTATAAGTTCCTGGCGAAGATTCAGTGAAATTAACAATGCTGCCCAGATCATCCGAGACGGTAATCAGGCATCCGCTTAAAGTCTTGGCAGCGCTTTTCCCCCCGAGTGGAAGAGACTTTGAAAGTTTTACTGAACTCATTGCGGGTTGGTCAGTTATTAATCCTTCAACAACAAGGATTTCCTTATCCTCACTTGTCTTAGGTATAAACTGAGTGATGCAACTATTCAGAAGAAGCAAGACTGATATTAATACTATTTGTGCTCTTTTTATCATATTAAATTTAGAAATCAAAACTAAATGTTACGGATGGAATAGCTCTTCCAAAGACTGACAACATGAACCCATTAACAACCTGGCCGCTCTTTTTGAAATAGATCGAGTAAACATTTTGCCTGCCAAGAACATTATAAACAGAAAAAGTCCAGAAAGGATGTGCAATTCTGTGTGATTTCAGATTCCCGCTTATCCTTAATGAAAGATCAAGCCGTGAATAATCAGGGATTCTGTATTCGTTCCTGTCAGAATAAGTAACAAGTAATTTATCACTCACAATATAAGTCGCGATAGGATATGTTATCGGGCGTCCGGTACTCCAAGTATAGTTTGAAGAGAAACTCAAACGACGGGAGAAAAGATAATTAAATGTTACAACAAGATCATTCGGTTTATCAAAATTAGCGGGAAACCATTTTCCTGAGTTAATAACTTCATCACTGAATGTGCCAAGGCTTTTAATAAAGGTTCTGGAATATGTATACCCGAGACTGTAGCGAATCTTCCCTTCTGTTTTTTTCAATACAAGTTCGAGGCCATATGCTTTTCCTTTCATGTTCACAACATCTTTTTCAATGTTTTCATCCATGATCAGATTTGTTCCTCCTTTAAAATCAAGCATATTTCTTATCTCCTTGTAATAGACCTCAGCAGAAGCCTCAAAGCTGTTTCTAAAAAGCATTTCGTAGAATCCTGCAGCAACCTGGTCGCCAATCTGGGGTTTAAGATAATAATCACTGAGTTTCCAGATATCTGTCGGAGCTATTGATGTTGAATTTGACAGAAGATGAATGTATTGTCGTGTCCTGTTATAATTGATCTTGAAAGAATTCTTGTCTGATATTCTGAAGTTAAATGAGACCCTGAACTCCGGACCGGCATATTTGCTGCTGATCTGTCCGGGATTGAAGTTAAGCGAATCAGTGACTGTTGATTTGCTCTTTGAAAATTCAGGATTATACAGCATCACAGTCTGAGGACCAAAAGAGAAATAAGATGACATTCTTATACCGGCATTTACTGAGAGAAAATCTGTCAGCTGAAATTTATCGTCGACATACAAAGCTCCCTCCAGTGCATGTTCTTTCCTTATTGTATGCGGGATAACCAGCGAGGAATCATTGTAAGGAAGATAGCTCCCGGGGGAAACTGCATATCTTGTCAGGTCAAGGCCAAAATTAATCTCATTTCTTCCAAGAAACCAGTTAAAATCTGCTTTGAATCCGGTACTGTTTATCCTATGCGAAAGGACGAAGGCTTCTGTTGCCAGATACTTGCTTGAAATATCATAATTATAAGAACTGTTATTTAATGAAAAAGACGAAAAAAATCTGCTGTTAAAAAAGTGTCTCCACTTAAGTGCAAATATATTATTGTTGTATCTGTACGTCGTGTCAGAATTGAACCTGAACGCGTCGTGGCTGGTATATGCTGAGAAATCTATTTTGTTGTTTTTGTCAGGGGACCATGTCATCTTCCCGTTCAAATCATAAAAAGATGCACGGCTCTTGTGCAGAGCGGGGTCCTTAATCATTCCGAAGATCCAGTTTGAGTACGTGGTACGCGCTGTGAGAATGTATGTAAGCGTGTCCTTTATGATGGGCCCTTCAACCGATAAATGAGTTGTTATGGGACTAATACCTGCATTACCGGCGAATTCCTTCCGGTTACCTTCTTTCGATCCTATGTCGAGGACTGAGGAAATTCTGCCTCCATACCTGCTGGGTATTCCTCCTTTATATAAAGTGGCATCTTTAATAATATCAGTATTTACGGCTGAAAAAAAGCCAAAGAAATGAGAAGAGTTATAGACGGGCGCTCCATAGAGGAGAATGAGGTTCTGATCAGCAGAACCGCCTCTTACATTAAAACCTGCAGATCCTTCACCAACAGACTGTACACCCGGAATCAGAAGAACACTTTTAATGATATCCGATTCTCCCATTGAAGTTGGCAGAAGCTTAAACGAAGTTATATTTATTTTTTCTGCACCTACCTCAAATCGTCGCAAGGTTATACTTTTCTGTGCTGATATAACAGTCTCCTTTAAAGGGATGAGCACATCGATCATATCAACATTGAGGTCACCTGCTCCATATAGATTCAGACCAACAATTTTTTCCTTCATGCCAACGAACGAGTATTGTAACAAATGAACACCCCTTGGAAGAGTTAAAGTATAAAAACCGTACTCATTTGAAATTGTTCCTGCCGAAAGTTTCTGAATGAACACTGTTACACCTGAAACAGGTTCCTTTGTAACTTTATTTGTGATATAACCCGTTATTACTACATTCCCCGGTTTATTTTTTTCGGCTGGATTTCCAATTTCCACAGTTGTATTTGCTTCAATCCGCTGGTTCTCAACTGAACCAGAATATTCAGTCGGGGGAAGGTATTTGTTGTCGGATTCAGACGGGTTAGCATTTACTTTAACAGCGTAATTATTGGTAATTACTACATTCCCAGAATTATCTATGTAATAATAGAGGCTTGTGCCCTTGAAGAGATTGTCCATAATACAGGTAAGTGAAGTGCAGTCGGCATAATCACCCAATTTCATATCCTTTACCCATTCATCCAGATAAAAGAATTTTACGGGAAGTGCACTTTCAACTGCTGAGACAAAATCATCAAAAGGAACACCTTTATAATTAGTTGATATTCTGTATTTTTCCTGCGCCCCAAGATTCACTGAGATAGACAGTATTAAATAGAAAAGGAATTGGGTTTTAAATTTCATAAACAGGTCTATTTGCTTATGCTATCATAATACCTGATGACAGGAATAAAACTTTCGGGCACCTTTCTTGAAATCTTTACCCTGTTTTTTTTTATGAAAGCCTTTAATGAGGCTTTTTCTTCGGGGAAAGATTTTAATAAATCACTTTTATTGCTAACCTGAACCACCGTTGAGCCTTTAACCAGATAGATTTTATGTGTTTGAAAAAATAAATCGTATTTATCGTCGACTGCCAGGATATCAAGTTCCTTTTTGTATTTTACATAGAGAGCGGACTTCCCATTGTATAAGATATTTACAAATCCCTTGATTCCGGGAAGACTATCGGCTTGCGTATTTCTGAATGAATATGTCTTAAATTCATACACCAGGGTAAAACTATCCACCATCTCTTTATTCAATTGCAGTATAGTTCCGTCATTTTTCGGAATCATTACCTCATCATTATAAATATCAAAATTGATATTCAGATTTTTATAGGTTTTCCCGGAAATTGTCAATGATCCTGGCAAATAGCTTTTTGAAAAAAGAAATTGATCTCCTTTTACATTGGTATACAGATTACTCCACAATTTGCCATTGTAAAGAATCTGATTTTCCCTGACAGGATCCTTCTGAATTTGCACCGGATTGAAAAACTCTCCAAAGACAGGGGAATATTCAACTCCAAGCCCTGTGAGAAGGGCAAAGAGTAATAAAAGCAGGTGGTATTTTCTGTTCATTAACATTTCAAAAACTTACTTTAGCAGACCACTGACCTTAAATACATATGCAATCTGATTACCGTCAGGAGTAAGTAAAGGGGCAGTAATATACAGATTTCCACCTGATTCTTTTACAGAAGGCAATTTGTCTGTACCGAGAAGAGCGATCTTTAAGTTACTGACAGGAGTAACTCCTTTCAGAACAATTTCTTTTGCCGGCCAGTTAAGACAAATTATATAAATCTCCTTGTTCTTCCGTGTAAAAAAGATTGATTTATTTGTTTCTCCGTTGATTTCCTCGCTCTTTTTAGTTTTTATAAAAGCCCGGGTATCATAAATTGCTTCTCCATTTATCTTTAACCACTTGCCTAGCTCCAGGAGCCTCTGCTGCATAATAACAGGTATGGTACCATCTGCTGCAGGACCAATATCAAGAAGCAGATTCCCGCCTGCAGCAACAGTCGAAACCAGCAGTCTAATGAGTTGAGTTGCAGTAGAATAATCAGAAAGGCCCTCAGTCCTGTTTAAGCCGAATGAAGTCCCGATTCCCCGGCATTCTTCCCATGGGTGCATAACAGCATTAACATTCCCTTCTTTATCACCTACAAGACCATATTCTGTAGTAAAAATCCCTCCGTGTTTGCTCCGGGTTTCACTGCCCCATCTGTCGTTTACCACCACATTATCTCTGACAGGTGATTCATTGTAAAGCCAAGAAAGGAATTCCTCACTTTTCCAGTCTTTACTTGGCCTATCCCACTCCCCGTCTGTCCAGAGGATGTCGGGGGTGTACTTGGTTACCAGATCTTTCATCTGGGGGATCATATGTTCATTAACATAAGCCGGGAAATCAGTCAGGTAGGTAGGATTGTACCATTCATATAACGAATAGTAAAATCCCATGTGAAGGCCTTTATTTTTAACAGCCTTTGACAAGTCGCCGCAAAGATCACGGTGAGGACCGACATCCACGCTGTTCCAGTTCCAGCTCTGAGCACTGGGCCATAATGCAAACCCTTCATGATGTTTGGAAGTCAGAACTACATATTTTGCACCGGATTCCTTAAAAAGATCAGCCCACTTAGCCGGATCAAAAAGCTCCGCCTTAAACATCGGTGCAAAATCCTGATATCTGAAATTTGGTCCATAGGTTTTCGTATGATAATCTTTAAAATATTTCTGAACTTTACCCGGCTCAATCATTTTTCGCCAATACCATTCAGCATATCTGTCATATACAGCTATGCTGTCTCCTGTAGGTCCCCAGGCTGGTACTGAATAGACTCCCCAGTGAATAAAGATTCCGAACTTGGAATCCTGAAACCAACCTGGGACTGGTCTTGCATCGAGTGATTCCCAATTCGGTTTGTAATTCTGAGCGTTCAGGGTCAATGCCAAAAATAAAAAGATGATAGATGGAAAGTTCTTCATAATAATTTAATTTCTTTAATCTGTGAGGCCAAGTTTTCTTAATCTTATATTCCGAATTGCTGCGGTTGTTGTCCATGAAGCTATTCCGAATGGCCGGGACAACTCAACTTCCGGACGTATGGAGAGTTTTTTATTTCCTAAAGTAAAATCAACAACCTTAACACTATCGATCCATGACTTTATAAACTTATCCGTAACCATCAACCGGATATGATACCACCTGTCTTTTTCAAAATTCATGATCTTTGTTGTTTCGTTTTCCGCCGCATCCCTGCCATCAATGCTGGAAAGACCGACTGTTGCACCTCCCCATCCACCAACAATCAGAGTACATGGACTTTTTCCGACAGGGAATGTTATCCCGCAGAAGAAATCATTACCGGCAACACGCCTTGCATCAAGAGAAACTTCGTATCCAGTTCGGGGGAAAGCTCTCTTCCAGGTTATCCCTGTACATCCATCTCCCATTCCAAGAATGATATCACTTCCTGAAACATAGACCGGTCCCTGCGGACCAAAATTTGTAACTTCCCAACCTTCCAGCGATTTTCCGTCAAAAAGAACGGATGTGTCACGGGTCTCCTGAATAACAACCGTTTCTTTTTTTGGCGCATTCTTCCGCTCTGAACATCCGGGCTGGATTATCAGACAAAACAGTATAGCTGCAATTGAATAACCTGATGCATATCTTCCTGATTCAGTCATATAATTATTCTTCGGATTTCTTAAGTTCACGAACAGGCTTATCTATTATCTCGAAATCGGGTAATATGTTTTTATTATCCGTAGCCTTCAATTGTTCAAGTTTCCTTCCTGAAGGTAAGACTCTGCTTTCCCATGACCCGATTGCATCATTATACCCTTTGAGCGCCGTTTTTAAACCGCCGCCCATTTTGTCAAGATGATCGGCAAAAACATTCACCCTTCCGTAAAAATCCATGGCAGCTTCCATAATCTCTAAAGCATTCTCAGTAATATTATGCTGCTGCCATGACATTGCAACCGATTTAAGTACTACTATTAGTGTTGTAGGTGTAGTTAAAATTATTTTATTATTCATAGCATCCTGCAGCAGAGTTTTATCGGTCATCAGAGCCACATTCAATGCTGATTCAACTTCCATATATAAAACAACAAAATCAGGGGTATTCTGGAACTGGGACCAATACTGCTTTTTACTCAGACGGTTCACATGGTCGCGAAGGTCTTTTGCATGTTTAGCAAAAAGGAGATTCCTTGAAATCTCATCATCGGTTTCCAGGGCCTGTAAATAAGCATCCAGTGGTAATTTGGAATCAACAACCACATGGCTGTTTCCCGGCAGGTTAATTATCATATCTGGTTTTAGAACCGAATCCTCGCCCTCGGTATAAACCTGTTCAACAAAATCACAATGGGCCGATAATCCTGAAAATTCGACCACCCGTTTTAAACCAATCTCTCCCCATTTGCCCCTTACCCTTGGATTTCTGAGTGCATTGACAAGAGCTCCAGTTTCCTTTTGTAAACTTGCATTTGTTATCTGAATATTTGACAACATCTCGGTAACCTGACCAAAAGTTTTCTCAGAACCTTTTTCAAGCTCCTCAATCCTTTTCTTATAACTGTCGATAGATTCTTTTACAGGTTTAAGCATCTCAGCAATTGCAGATTTGCGTTCATCCAAATTTCCTTCAGCATCCTTCACATGAGTCTCTAACTGAGATTTTGCAAGATCCATAAACTGTTTATTATTTTGAGTCAAAGCGTCGGATGCTGCAGATTTAAAAGTATCCACCATCGCTTTTCGCACTTCATCCAGACTATTTGCCTGTGCCTCAACCTTAGCCTGCAGAACGCTGTTTTGTCGACTGAGAATAATATTCTCATCTGCCTTAAGAAGCAATTCCTTCTGATGCAAAGTAATTAAACTTGTTCTGGTGGCCAGGTAGCCAATCAAAGCACCTGTAACCAGTCCGATTAAAATATATAGCACAATTCCCATGATTCCCGATCTTTTTAGTTCTTCAAATTTAAAGGTTTTAACGGGAAAAGCCCTGATTAAAATTTCATTTTACCATTTTTGCTATATTCGCATAACCTAATATTATGAAATGAAAAGAACAATCTTAATTTTAACCACGTTACTGACCTTTCTTTTAATTTGGTCGTGTATTTCTAACCAGGAAAAAATGGAGAACAGGATGAAATCGTTTATTTCTGTTTACGAGGTAAAAGCTATTCCACTTTATAAGGAATCTGCTCTTGCATCGTGGAATGCAAGTATTACTGGCACCACTGAAGACTATTCAAAAAGTGAAAAGGCTTCATTTGATTATGCAAAGATTTTTACTGACAAAAATGCCTTTTCAGAACTCAGGATGATAAAAGAATCTAAGTCTATGAAAGATCCCCTGCTCATTCGTCAACTTGAATTATTATATGACTCATATCTGGGTGGACAGGTGGATACATCACTCATTGCCGAACAGATCAGGATGGAGACTGACATCAGTAAGAAATATTCAAATTTCAGAGCAACCGTAAATGGGAAACAGGTTTCAGACAATGAAGTCGAAATGATTCTGAAGAACTCGACTAACAGTGCTGATCTGAAGACAGCATGGGAAGGATCAAAGATGATCGGCCCTGTTGTAGCAAGTGATATAATTAAACTGGTTAAACAACGCAATTCCATTGCCACAAAAATCGGATTCAGCAATTATCATGAAATGAGCCTGAAACTATCCGGACAGGATCCGGCAGAAGTTACTAAACTGTTTGATGAACTTGACAGCCTGACAAGAGATAATTTTGCCCTGCTGAAGGGCGATATTGATTCATTTTATTCGAGACGCTATAAAATAAAGGTCTCGGATATTCGTCCATGGCATTACCAGGACAGATATTTCCAGGAAAGTCCTGAAATATACCCGGTTGATCTGGATAAATATTATGCAAAACAGGATCCTGTCAAACTTGCCGCAGCATTTTATGACGGAATCGGTTTGAATGTTGAGCCTATTCTGGCAAAGAGTGATTTGTATGAAAAACCTGGAAAAAACCAGCATGCATTCAGTACTGACATTGACCGTGCAGGTGATGTACGCACGCTTAATAATATCCGCCCTGATTTAAATTGGATGAGTACAATATTGCATGAGCTTGGACATGGAGTATATGCATATTATAATGATAGAACCCTCCCTTTTACACTTAGGGATGCAGCTCACATATTTACTACAGAAGCTATCGCCGAGTTTTTTGGCAGGCTGGCTAAGGATCCGCAGTGGATGCTGAGCATGGGTATTATAGAAAAAAACGAATCTGATTTAATATCATCAGATTGCCAGAAATCCCTTCGTCTTCAAATGCTGGTTTTCAGCCGCTGGGCACAGGTAATGTACAGGTTCGAGAAATCAATGTATGAAAATCCTGATCAGAATCTGAATGATCTCTGGTGGAAAATGGTTGAAAAATACCAGATGGTAACCAAACCTGAAGGCCGAAATATGCCAGACTGGGCTACTAAAATTCATATAGCACTCTATCCGTGTTATTACCACAACTATCTCCTGGGAGAATTAATGGCATCACAATTGTATTATTATATCACAGCCAATATCACTAAAGGACAAACCCTGGCGGGCAATAAGGCTGTAGGAGACTATCTCAGGGAAAAGATATTCATACCGGGTGCCAGATATTACTGGAATGATATGATCGAGAAAGCAACCGGAGAGAAGCTTACCGCTAAATACTACGCAAAACAATTCGTACAGTAAATCCTTAAATATTTGCCCCCACCCCGCTAAGGGGGTTGGGGGCAGAAATTATTTCAGAAATACCTCAAGCACCGGAATTTCTGAAGGTGGTTTCAGCATCGGCAACGAGAGCGTCAGATCATTTTTTGACGCATTCTCACCTGAGCTGAACCTGATTTCAGATGCGTCATGCAGAAACTGTATATATTTTACCTTATCAGCCATGTTTGTCAGGGTAAGACTTCCCAACGGATATGCCAGTAAATGAATATATAATCTCTTTGCAACAGGATTATAGGTAAAAAGCGAATTGGCAGGTGCAGTAAATCCTGCAGGAGCTTCAGTACATCCGTAAATAGACCGGTTATTGTATTTCATCCACTCTCCCATCGCCTTTAACCGGTCCTGAGCCCTGTAATCAAATACTCCACGGGCCGTTGGCCCAACGTTTAAAAGCAGGTTGCCGCCTTTGCTGACAGATTCGATAAGAAGCTCCAGCAATTGCGCAGGGCTTTTCCAGGATGTTTCATCTCTGTAATAGCCCCATGAACCTGAGAATGTCTGACATGTTTCCCATGGTACTTTTTTACCATTCACTTCGGGCCATTTTGAAACCTGAACCTGTTCAGGAGTAGTAAAGTCCCATCCGCCTTCAATATTGTCAAGGTCAAGACGGTCGTCGACAATAATGCCTGGCTGAAGTGAACGGGCCATCTTTAACAGGTTTTCAGAATCCCAGTCATCATGACTCTTACCATGCTTACCTGGGAAAGAAAAATCAAACCAGATAATACTGATCTCTCCATAGTTAGTCAGGAGCTCACGAACCTGATTTTTTATGTACTCCCTGTATTTACTCATATCCCTGCCTTTATTCAGACGTGCATACGCGCTGTCTGATGTCTGCCGTAGCGGATGATTACTGTCAATAGTATAATCGGGATGATGCCAGTCAATAAGAGAATAATAGAAACCCACCTTTAGTCCCTCCGCTCTGAAAGCCTCAACATATTCTTTGATCAGGTCTTTGCCATATGGCGTATTAGTTGCCTTATAATCAGTAAATTTGGAATCAAACAAACAAAAGCCCTCATGATGTTTTGCCGTCAGTACAACATACTTCATTCCGGCAGCTTTTGCCATCTTTGCCCATTCATGAGGATCCCACATGTCGGGGTTGAACACTTCGAAATATTTCTGATACTGTTCGTTTGTCATTCTCTCGGCATTTTTAACCCATTCATGCCTGGCTGGTAAAGCATACAAGCCCCAATGAATAAACATTCCAAACCTTGAATCTGTCCACCATTTCAATCGTTCTGCTTTATGAGCTTCTGTTTCTTTTGGAAGCTGGGCTAAAGAGAACTGAGAGATCAACAACATGGACCCTAATAAGAGAACTGTGACCAAGCTTTTTGTTTTCATAGGATTAATTTATTATTCTTTTGATAAATAATAACGATAAGCAATTTTAAAGTCGTTTAAGAAGAATCTTAGCTAAATCTTCTGCATCTAATTTAACAGGATTATTTTTAATGTCGGTATTTTTACAGATTAATTCCAGATCTTTTTCTTCAATTCCATACCTTTTAAACCCCGGCAAATTAAGTTCATCCGTCAGCTTATAAAGAAATTGAATGAAACCATCTATCAGATAATCATCTGTCCTTCCTTTTTCATCCAGGAACAATTCACCCAGGTTTGCGTACTTTTTCAAAGCAACAGGATTGACTTTCGTCCTTCTTAATTCCCTGACATTAATCTCATTTGCAGAGGCCATAAGCGTACCACATATCAATCCATGAGGTATATTAAACATACCTCCTATTGATGATGCAAAACCATGAACAGCACCAAGCCCTGCGTTTGCAAGACAGATCCCTGAAGTAAGTGCAGCGAATGACATTCCTGATCTGGCAACAATATCATCACCCGTTGTATAACATCTTAATAATGAAGTCTTTATTTCTCTAAGACCTGTTAAAGCCAGAGCATCTGAATATTCACTGGAATTACCGGACAGATAAGCTTCTGTTAACTGGGTAAAGCAATCCATTCCGCTGGCTGCTGTAATATCTGGCGGACAGGGTAAAGTCAGTTCCGGGTCAACCAGGGCGATATCAGGTACAAAATTATCATGACGAAGGGATTTTTTGAATCCGTTTTTCCCGATCTCTGAAATAACTGCATTTTTGGTTGCTTCACTGCCGGTTCCTGAGGTAGTCGGAATAGCAATATAAGGCACCTTGGTGCCGGGATGTTCTCTTAGACCCACTCCTTCAAGAAACTCAGTTACTGATTCCGGCCTGTTCATCATGGCGGAAATGGCTTTTCCCGCATCGAGTACACTGCCTCCGCCGATACCAATAATTACGTCAATCCTTTCACCTTGTAGATTTCTGACAGTGTTATCAATTATTTCCGGAGATGGTTCCCCTGGGATTGATATAATCCGGTATATAATTCCTTTCACCTGAAAACCACTAAGAAGCTTTTCCGATTTGCCCGATTGAAGGAATGAATATTTGCCGGTAACCAGTACAATTCTTTTTCCGAACCTCTCAATCATTGAGGGTAATTCAGCGATCGCCCCGTTTTTGAAAAATATTTTTGGTAATCTTGAAAATTGAAAAGGCCTTACCATTCTGATCTGTTGTTAGGTTCGATGATATTATACCTTACCCCATGCCTTGGTTCAGCCATAAAACCTTCTGCCGTATCGCGCCATTTCAAATAATGACCGGTAGTCTTGTGATTGGCCGCAGCAATCTCAGAATCATAAGCTTCGTATAACATGAACCAGTTTGGATCATTTGCCTGCTGAATAACATCAAATCTAAGATTACCCGGTTCTTTTACAGTTTCAAGATGATTTGCTCTTGTGGCTTCAATAAAACTCCCGACTTTATCGGGATTAACATGAATGTAAACACAATTTACTATCATAGCTTTATCATTTTTTAGTAAAGTTAGATGATAATAGGCTAAGTTCAAATATCTTCTTTCACCGGGATTATAACCGCAATTTTAGGAATAGAAAGCAGGTAGGCTAAGAAACAGGGATTGCTCATTATATGTAAATTGGCTGATTTATAATGACTCTCAAAAATTAAAATACCTTTTATTAGGTTAAAAAAGCCAATTACTTGTTTTATCTTTGAGAAATAATTTCCCGAATTGATGTTACTTTGAACAATTAAAATGCAAATACGTTTAAATTGAGGACTTAGAACGTTGAAGTTATTACGTTTTTAATTGGACTAAATGAACTTAAAATCTAACAGACAAGTCAGCGGAAGAGTATTTCTTGTATTTATTCTTGTTTTTTCTTTTTGCATTGCAGAGGGACAACAAACTCCATTAAATCCGATCTCTTACTGGGTTTTTACCCCATATATTTATAACCCCGCTATGGTAGGCAGCAAGGACTTCCTTTCTTTTGGTCTAAATGCTGCATTCCAGGGAGAGGCTAACTCACAGCTAATCAGTGGAAATTCAAGAATTTCAAAAACGAAATCTGGTTATTTTTCTTCTCCTGATATTATGGAATTTAAGAATCTTGGTGTAGGCGGTTCTGTTTTCAGGGATATTAATGGTTTATCCAAAAATATCGGAATAAGTGCATCAGGGTCATTTCAGATTCCGCTGAATACACGTAACCTTTCATTTCTCTCCTTTGGTGCTTCAGTTAAAGGAATATACAATACACTAACTGATTCTGTAGGACCGCCAAGTTCTTATAAAAAAACTTTTTATCCTGATTTCGATCTTGGTATTTATTATTATGGTACCAGCTTTTTTGCAGGACTTTCCTCTACTAATATACTGGGAAATCCATTTAAATCTGATAGTCTTGAAATTTTCAAGATTCCGGTTCAGAGACAATATTTTTTCACTGCAGGGGTGAAGATCCTGCTAAGTAAAGCTTTAAATATTGTTCTGGAACCATCTGCCCTGATAATTGTAAATGACTCTACAATTCGGAAAATAACCAATAATATAAATCCGATTATTAAACTCTATTTAGATAATTTTTGTTTCGGGTCAACTTTCAATAGTAATGGTAAAATCTCATTTTTTTCACAATTCAGGTATCCAAAGTTTTATGTAGGAGCCTATTATGAATTGGCGAAAAAAACAGCCTACTTTAAGAAAACGCCAATAGTGGAATTCACATTGGGTATGAATATTCAACCTGATAAATCAAGGCTTGCAAGTCATAGCCACTGGTAACCAAATGAATATAACTTTGCTATGAAACGACTTTCTGATATTATATTTTTCTCGATCATTTCACTGATGTTGACATCATCCGGTGCGTTTGGCAGCTGTTCAATGAATGAGCCTGATTTAAAGTCTGCTTTTTCAGCAGAAGTTGATACAGCTGTGTCCTTAAACCTTCTGAAAATAGACACATTTAAACTCGCAATTGTTCCTCCGTCTTCAGGTGTTCAGTTTTATAAAGACAGAATTGTTTTCCTCTCCATGTCAAAGAATGAAAATAAAATGTCTCCTAATCAGATTTCGTTCGGGACTATTGAAGCATATTATGCATCTGTTGAGGATTCGGCTGTTGGCAAACATAAGATTTTCTCCCCGCTCTCATCCTTTTCATATCCTTGCGAGGCAATGACATTCAGCCATGATTATAATACAGTTTATTTTACAAAGATTCCAAAGAAGGATAAAAAGGAAAAGATCTTTATGGCAAAATTCACATCCAACATTAAAAACCAGACAGACCTGGTAATCGAGAATAATCCCCTTGATTTTTGTTCAGAAAATGCCAACTATTCCCACCCTACTCTATCCTCTGATGGTAATATGATGATTTTTGCTTCAGATAAAACAGGTTCATTTGGCGGGATGGATTTGTATATCTCACGAAAAGTTGGTGAAAAATGGTCCTCTCCTCAAAATCTAGGGAAATCAATAAATACAAGCGGTAATGAATTCTTTCCTTTTCTTGATTCGGAAAACAATTTATTCTTCTCTTCTGACGGGCTTCCTGGTTATGGTGGATACGATATTTTTACCTGTAAATTTAACGGAGCCGATTGGGACAAACCTATAAATCTAACCAAACGTATAAACTCTGTTAATGATGATATAGCATTTACTATTGACAGATTAGATGGAAAGATAGCATTCTTCTCCAGAAGATTAAAATCAGGAAGTGGTGAAATGCAACTCCTCAGGATTAAATTAAAACAGGAAGCTGCATACCAGAATCAGTTAACTCTTGCGGAAATATTTAATGGGAAACCGGGTTCAAATGCCGGTCTGACTGCTTCCCTTCCTCCTGAGAATGAAAAACCAGTTGAAGCAGAAGTTGTTAAAACCGAACCTGAAACCGAAGTTGTGAAAAAAGAGGAGACAAAAATACCGGATACACATATAACTCCTAAAAAATTGACTGATAAAGAGCCGGATACCAGACGCAATTCTGCAAACAGTTCTCCTGTGGATATACCTGTATCAAAACCAGTAGCGGAAGAACAGCAAGAGGGTATAATTTACAGGGTGCAAGTTGTTCCGAGTCCGAGTCAGATAAAAGCAGATGAGCTGGTTCTGAACGGCACCACATACAAAATATACTCGTACACATATCTCGGGGCAGTTCGCTATTCAATTGGAGAATTCAGCACGCCTGCACAGGCATCAGTTCTGCAAAAGATCTGCAGGCAGTCGGGAAATTCCGGGGCATTTGTGGCAGCTTTTAAAAACGGTGCCAGATCCGAAGTTGTGAAAAAAGAAGAGGTAAATAAACCGGAAACACTTATCTCTGCATATAGATTGCCAGACAAAGAAACGGTCAGAAAGCCTGAGTCTGCCAGTACTTCAGTGAAAACTACCCCGGAGATAAAACCAGGGGCTGCTGAACAGAAAGAGGGTGTAATTTACAGGGTACAAGTTGTTCCGGATCAGAGTCAGATAAAAGCAGGTGAGATGGTTTTGAACGGCACAACTTACAAAATATATTCATATATCTATCTCGGGGCTGTTCGCTATACAATTGGAGAATTCAGTACGTCTGCACCGGCATCAGCTCTTCAAAGAATCTGCAAACAAGCGGGTAATACCGGGGCTTTTGTGGCGGCTTTTAAAAACGGAACCAGATCAATGGATCCGAATTTATATAAATAAATCCTTTTTGAATTAAGCGTTAAATGCAACGGGACAGAGGGAGATTAAAATGATCAGATAAAAACTAATTTATCCTTAATAATTTGATCGGCATCATTTGTCCCATAAAGTTTGATTCCTACACTCAGTAATGCATATTGCAAAACATCTGCTATCGGGAAAAAAGCTTCTTTTATATCCTCAAACTCGTTCATTTCATCAAATTCATCAACAGGCAGATACAAGTGAAAAATCAGAACGTAGTCAGGTTTATTAATCCTTACAAGCACTTTAAATATTTTAGCGAGCCATAACGATGATGAAGTGTTAAAATACTCCAGCTTAAGCCTGAGGTTTGTAGTAGGTCTTGCATTAGGAATATATTCCGTTACCCAATTTAGAACAGGTTCATATACTTTAGCTGCATTTTCAGGTATGGATCTTCCTGAAAAGATAAAGTCACCTGTCAACGGATTCAGTTCAACATGCGGAGTTTTAGCCGAAGGTTCAATTATTAAACTCTGAAAGTCTTTCATTATATTTGATTTGATACCCTTAAAATAGTGCGAATTATTCTTACAACTCCCACATGACAAATTTATGACTAACTTTTGCAAATTGTTATATCTTAATCAAAATATGAACACCAGTCATCAATTAATATAACCTCTTTATAAATAAATTTATCAAAGTCCTCTTCCTTGATGTAATTTCCACATATATTCAAATCTTCAGATCATCTATTCATCTGTTAAAGATTTCCAGACTCTCCATTCCGGAATTAAGAAATTTTAACATTTTTTAAGAATCTCAGGGAAAAAGTACTGTTTTTTCACCGCCGGAAAATGTAAAATCGGTTGAAAAAACCGTATATTTTGTAAATAATGCAAATATTCATCCAAATTTTGCCATCATTGGTCAAAAAGCCACTTATTGAGTTTTAGTACAAAATCAGATCAGAACAAGGATCTATCTTCCTGATTATTTGTATTTTAATTATCGTCAATGTATAAATGTTATGAATTGTTCTCAAATCATTTATAAATTTCAATGGGTTTTGACAAAATCATCTCTTTCGGCTATGAATAACCATATTTTATTGACGAACAAAAACTAATTATTGATCAACGAAAAATCAGAAATTGACAGTTTTTGCTTGCCACTATCTCAATCTATTGACTGGGGTTATCCTATTGTTTAATTTTATTTTCTGAAGATAAAGATATTTTGATGAGAAACAGTATTGGCATAGAGGGATCGGATTTTATTAATAACCAAAGATTAGATATTCTGGCTAAATTAGGTGCCAATATCGATTTAGTCAGGGCCAATTCTGTCAATAAAGTTCTCGATACTGAAGAAGCTCAAAATTTTGTCAGATACATCGGTCAGCTAAACATTGAAATGGATTCAAATCTGATCGTTCTTTCTTCTTCGCATCATTATTATTATGATGCTGAAGAGATGATCAATGTTCAAACCATAGTTAATTTAGCAGAACTGAACCAGATAAAACAGTTAAAGGAATTTCTTCACTCAATCTTCCATATACTGCCACCAAAGTGTACATTTATCGGTTGTTTTGTCAACAATAAAAAGCAAGACGGTTTTGTCTTGAGCTCAAGTCCTAATGATTCATATTATAAAAGGAATTCAGATGCAATTGAAAACGGGATAGCATCAAGCAGTCCACTTCTGAATATGATTTACAGCATGATTGATTCAAGGACAAATAAATATCTTTCTGAACGCAGTGTGCACCTCCTCCTGGGCGAACATGGTTTTAAAGTCACTGACATGACAGAAATTGATGGATTAACATATTTCTGTGCACAAAGTCTTAGGTCTGCCGATAATTGATTATATTTCCACTTGCTTTTTATGAGTTTTTAACTGACTAATCAGGACTAATTTTCAATGAAGTTTTGCTGATTATGGATTTTATTAATTACCTCAACCGTCATAAGTTAACTCCAATATTAAAAAAGTGGAAACTTTTAAGTATTTTATTGGGGTCAATTGATATTGTTGCAATTGCACTTGCTTTCCAGATTGCTTTTTATTTAAATTATCACTGGATGGCACCTTTCTTTTTCCTTAAAAGCCGAACGCTCAAGCTGTTCATCCTGATATTGCCCGTATGGCTTGCGATACTTTATCTGATCCAGGTAGCGGAGATCCCAAGAACTAAACGTTACCGCGTTCTGCTGTATCAATATTTTCAATCTACAATACTTATAATTACCCTTTTATTAGTCTTCTATTTCGTTTTTAAACTCTATATGATTTCCAGACTCTTCCTTATAGAGTTTGCCGTTTTTGGACTTTTATTTCTTTTTCTCGCCAGGTCATTGGAATATAAGGTATTCAGAATATACAGGGCAAAAGGATATAATTATATAAATGTTGTTCTGATTGCTGACGATTCGTCGATCCCTTTTATTGAAAGCCTCATCTCAAACAAGGAATGGGGATACAGGATAATTGCAATATTTACTGGATCAGATAAGATTATAGAAAAATATGAAAAA
>Ga0302206_1000339_pt1 | contig 19121 bp, 17 predicted proteins | sample II_Fen_E2_1_FD_194581 | JGI IMG/M metagenome (GOLD analysis project Ga0302206, IMG submission 194581) | Peat permafrost microbial communities from Stordalen Mire near Abisko, Sweden - II_Fen_E2_1 | ecosystem: Environmental > Terrestrial > Soil > Wetlands > Permafrost | place: Sweden: Abisko...
GAAAGTACACAGGATATTATGATTTTAACAGAATTAATATCGGTTCAAACAAGGTTAAATTTGAATATAAGGGGACAACTGATATTAATGGATCTTTTTATTTGGAAAAGATTGACGGCTTTAATGAATTATTACAATATGTGGGGCAACCATTTATTGTTTCTGCAGATAATGGATTGAACTTAAGTACAATTAAATTTACATCTGAAAGCAATTCTGCGATTAGTTTTTATGTGTTTCAATAAATTAGTATTAACGTCTTATTAAAATTATGACTTATGAAAAGAATTCTATTTATTTCTTCTTTATTGTTTTTATGCACAACTATGTCAATAGGACAAAGTAAAAGGAGCCTATCTTTTAAAGATGTGTCCGGTAAAGACTCCAAATTCAAGGTGCTATCTGAAAAACAGATTAGTAAAGTGATTCGGCCAGAAAGAGCTACTTTGGATGCCGCTGAAATTAAAGCAATAGGAGCAGATGCCAATTTAATGAAAGTAAGCAAAGTATCAAATGCAGTGCCTGCTGCACTTTATAATCGTCCTGTTGGAACATATATTCCAAGTCTTATTGGTAATGAAAATCCATCTAAGTTGAGTTATAATTATCTCACTCAGGGGATATTCGGTTCAGCATTTTCAGTTCCTTTCGTATTCAGAAATTTATCTACCGGTGCAACTTCATATTCATGGGATTGGGAAGGTCAAATTAATTATTCGAACGAACAAAATCTAACTGCTATAACTAACTATACTGATGGTACATCCGACAATTTTTTGATTAATGGAGTTTATTATGCACCTAAATTGAATGCAATTAACGGTACAGATACTGCAAAGTATCAACCAATCGGCACAAACTTACCTGTTATTTCTGCGAGTTTAGGATCGCAATATGTTGGTAATGCCGATTTTTATGCAAATACTTCTGTAGCCACAACCCAAGGTAATTCTGTCTGGTTGATGGGCGCAAATGGTGGTACCTCATTAGATGGTACGGGTACAGGTAACTTTTGGGGAACATGTTTGCGAGCTGCAGATGGCGTCAATGGAACTAAAGTGAATTCGGTAGTAACAGTTTTTGAAAAGCCGATGTCAACGATGGTTATAAAAGATATTTGTCTGTTTGGTGCTTCTGAAAAATCTATTCCTGTTCCGGCAACTAAATTTCTAACTCTGACAATCTACAAAATAAATGATGCAGGGCAAATTACAAATGAGGTATTAGCTTCATCAAAAATTTCAGGTTCAGAAGTAATTGTGGATTCATATAATAATTGTTACTTCCCTTTTACTTTTTCAGAAATAGATCCAGGTACCGGGCGTGAAACTCCTGTATCCTTAATCGTAAAAGATGCCTTCGCAGTTGTTCTTACTGGCCTGGATCAGGATGGTTGTAACTTTGGATTGCTGTCTGACCGGGATAATAAAATTGAAGGAACTTCCTTTTTTACAAAAGTGGATGCCTCTACCGGGTTGTCGGATGGTAAGTATTATAGTGGCTCAGTTAATATGAATACTTACACGATGTTAAATTCATATTTTAATTATTTATATCCTGACCCAACAAGTCAATCTCTTTCTGCCCCGGTAGCCGGAGGTGATGCTGTGGATGCTCAAAATATTAGTGGCTCCTTAGTCTATTCCTATTTTAATTTAACAAATGACAATAATTCAGGAGATTCTATATGGATTGATCCGGTAACTTTGCCTTCATGGTTAACTGTAACTCATGACAATTCGTTATATTCTGAATATGGAGCGTTAGTTTTTAATAGTGTTGCAACAGCTCTTCCAGTTGGAGTTGCCGGTCGTAAAGCTGATATAGTTGTTAAGTCTTTTGGTGCCGAAACAACGCTACACATAAAACAAGGTATAGTGTCGGGATTTGCATCAATAAATGTAACTAAATCGAAAGTATTTAACTCAGGGAATACATTTGAGTTGACTTATCCTGCTGAATTCACGAAGGTGACTTTAGTCAATCTTTCAGGGCAGGTTGTTGGAAGCTATAATTTACCAATCGACGGAAAATTTTCCATTCCTACCGGCAATATCTCTAAAGGTCTTTATTTCTTGAAACTTGATGGAAACGGGACCGAAACATTGAAAGTAACCCGATAATGTAAATCTATCGGTTTGACAAAAAAATGGATGAATAAAAAATGAAAACGCTCCAGCTAACACCGGAGCGTTTTTTTTTAATCTCTTTGTATTGAGTATCAGTAAATTTTAAATATTGACTGATTTATTTGCTACAAGTGCATATTCTTTTAAAACTTTCCCACTAATCTCCGGTAATTTTCTGTACTTTCGCTTCTCTTCCAAATTAATTTAAAATACTTATGAATTTCAAGAAATACCTCTTTATAAGCTTATTAGTACTCCATTTTGGTTCGTGCAGTCATAAAACATGGACCATCACACATGCTACATCCACCAAAATCGTGATTGACAGTGCCACTGAAACATTGGCGGATAAGAATTATGAGATTTATTTACAACCCATCAAACAGAAAGTTGATGCACGGATGAATGTTGTCATTGGAAGGGCTGCTGTCACTATGAAAGGACATGCCCCTGAAAGTCTGCTTTCTAATTTCAGTGCTGATGTTTACAGGGAAACGGCCTCCAACTACCTGGGCAAAGAGGTCGATATAGCTGTGGTTAATCTGGGCGGACTGCGTACAGTTGTTCCTGCCGGTAACATTACAATAGGAAAAGTATTTGAATTAATGCCTTTCGAAAATGAGCTTGTGATTGTATGGTTAAAAGGGGAAAAACTGAATGACTTGCTTCAATACTTTGCCGGTATGGGTGGCCAGGGTGTATCCGGGCTACACATGGAAATCAGTAATGGAAAAGCTGTTCATGTTTCAGTTAATGGAAAGCCAATTGAACCGGATAAACTGTATAGCATTTCTACCAACGATTATCTGGCTGGCGGAAACGACCAAATGATTCAACTGGCACAAAACGAAAAGCGGGTAAATACAGGGATTAAAGTGCGGGATATGTTGCTCGAATATATTAAAAGCGAGACTCAAAAAGGGCACGCGATTCAGGCAAAACTCGATGGAAGAATCTCCGTAAGAAGGAGTGAGGAGTGAGGAGTGAGAGGCGAGTATTGAGAGGTAAGAGGTGAGAGGTGAGAGGTAAGGAGTGAAATGGGTAGTTTGGACGTAAGAAAAAAAGATTGAGTAATAGATTGAAAAATGAAAGTAATGAAAAATAATAGTTTTAGGTTTCGGAGTATCATCGCCCTGATGGTTGTGTTTACAGTTACTTTACCTGCTCAACAAAAAATAAAGCTGGTGATTCTGCATACCAACGATACACACAGTCAGATTGAGCCTACTGAAAAGTCGATACTATTGACTTCTGATATGGGTGGCTATGCCCGACGAATGGGGCAGATCAATCAAATACGATCCAAAGAAAAAAATGTGCTATTGGTTGATGCCGGTGATTTTTCACAAGGGACTCCCTATTTTAATTTTTTCAACGGAAGGATTGAAGTTGATGGTATGAACCGCATGAATTATGATGCTGTCACCCTTGGTAACCATGAATTTGATAATGGAGTGGATACATTGGCCGTGGTGCTAAAAGCTGCGAAATTTAATGTGGTAAGTTCTAATTATGAACTGGCAAATACGTCTTTAAATTCAGTCGTGAAACCATACTGTCTGCTGGAACGTGGTGGCCTGCGAATCGGAATTATGGCACTGAATGTAAATCCTAAAAGTTTGATTTTTGAAAAGAACTACAAGGGCATTATCTATGATGATCCTGTTGAAAAAGCAAATGAAGTTTCCGAACTGTTGAAGAAAAAAGAAAAGTGCGATGTCATTATTTGTCTGTCACACTTAGGTTCTGATTCAATAAGCTCGTTGGTGAATGATTTTGTAATTGCCCGTAAGACAAAATATATCGATGTCATCATAGGCGGACATTCACATAGTATGATTACTAATACTTCTGTGAAAAATGCCGCCGGTAAGACTATGGTGATTGCTCAGATGGGTAAAAGCGGTATGTATTTGGGTGAAGTAGAACTGGAACTCGAAAAGAAATAAATATCTGTAGAGATTAGAATTATTCGGTATACAAAAACAATATTATCTTTGAAGAATAAGTCAATGACTTTGATTCAAACGATAATATTGTTTTTTTTTTGTAATATGCTCATGAAATCAGTAGCGTTACTCTGTTTTGTCTTTTGATAAATAATTAATCAAAACATTCAGCTTCTCTTTCATATCGATTAGTTCTTCCACTTTCATTCCGTCAGAAAGAATACAGGCTAACAGTTTTTCAGGAATGCTTGCAGCTTCTGTCCGCATAAACAACCCTTTTTCGGTAAGCTTAATCATTACTTTTCGCTCATCACGTTCTGAACGGTTTCGGGTAATAATTCCCTGTACTTCCATGCGCTTTAGCAATGGTGTGACAGTGTTGGTATTCAAAATCAGTTTTTGAGAAATATCGTTCACTGAAATATTGTCTGTTTCCCACAATACCATAAGAACCAGGTATTGCGGATACGTAATTTCCAATTTGTCTAAATGCTGTTGATATTCCCGTATGATAAGCCTGGAGGCTGCATACAGCGGAAAGCAAAGTTGATTTTCCAACTTGAGTTGATCAAATTCCATATTGTTGTTTTGTATGAGGTCCTTTATTAAGTCAAAAAGTTTTGTCTGATGTTCAATCGCTGCGAAAGGTATTTTATACTTCCGAAAAGGCATTCATCAAATCCTATTTCTAATTTCCTCAACGGATCAAAACCGGTTTTTCCAATTTATATCCGCGATCAAAGACTTTAATTTAGATAAAATCCGGAGTCCTTGATTACGGAATGTAATTTTAATTCTTTTATTTTAGAATATTGATCAGATATTGGTCAATTTTTTCGGGAACAGTGGTGGGTGAAAATCTTTTAATAGGATTACCATTCGAATCAATAAGAAATTTAGTAAAATTCCATTTGATCTTACTGCCAAATAATCCACTTAATTCACCCTTCAGGTATTTGTATATCGGATGGGTATTCTTACCGTTCACATCAATTTTTGAAAACATCGGAAAGGTAACTCCGTAGTTCAGTAAGCAGCCTTCAGAAATGGATTTTTCATCCCCGGGTTCCTGATTGAGAAATTGGTTACACGGAAAACCCAAAATAACCAGTCCTTTATCTTTGTATTTTTGATTGAGTTTTTCCAACCCTTCAAATTGAGGTGTTAGTCCGCATTTACTGGCAGTGTTCACTACCAAAATTGTTTTCCCTTTATATGCATCCATTTTAATGTCTTTGCCACCCAGGCTTTTTGCAGTGAATTGATAAAAATCGTTTGTCATATTCTTTGTATTTTAATGTTCGTTTATTTATTATATCGTGAGCGATACAAAAGTAATCAAATTTATTGTATCGCAAGCGATATTGTTGATTTATTTTCAATAAAGATTAAATAAACCTGTTATATTTATATTTATCTGTGTAAGTAGCAGAACTAATGTATTGATCTATTATTTTCAATTACTTCTATCTGGGTACCATTAGAGGTGTATTTAAACTTTTAAAATCTCAAGGACCGACTAAATGAAACAATAACCCGAACCAGATTCTCCGTATTACGTTCTGATTTCATTTGCATCCCGTGCACAATAAAATAAAAAACAAACAATTTGAAATGAGTAAGTAAACAGTATATACTGATTATTTACTGATTTCTACCAAACTGGATGTGAATGGAATGTGGAGCAAACGAAATGTTATTGAGATTATCCTCAAAAATATTTTTTTTAGTCTGTCAAACCGGATTTTTCAAACTATAAATCTGAACACTAATCGAACGCCTTTTTTTATTAGTATTCGATATTAAATAGTGATACGTTTGTTGAATGTAAATCATTGAATCTTTTGCATTTTTTTATTCCCGAGCCTCAAACCCAAAAGAGAGCATTAGGACGCAGTATTTGAATAATTCCAATCCGTAAATTAAATTTGATAATGCACTCTCAATGCCTCCATTGGGAATTGGGGGATTACGACTAAAAATAGTTCAATACATTTTTTACAGTACTTATATCAGTATCTTGCTGTTTTGAATTTTTTAAGAAAGGAGTGAATGTTTTCAAACTATTTAGTCAACTATTTGTTTAATTAAAATAAAATGAAGGTGTACTTAGCTGAAAAAGCCGCCGAAATATAGTTTTAATCATGATTTTGAAAAACAGGATCATAGTATCAAAAAAATGATTGATGGTCTATGAAAAAAATTCTTTTGATATTGATTGCTTTTATCCCGATCAGTTGTTTTGGACAGAAAACAACGCAGGAGAATGATGATTCTTTGTATTTAAAAAAGCAACTGTTTTTATTCTCAAATTTAAGTACTTCAAATCAGTCTGATGTTGTTTCGGGATTTAATAGAAACCACCAGGAATTCAATTTTTCAGAGGATTACAAAATTCCTCAAAGTTATTATTTACCTCTGCTACGACTTTATCAACCCGATAATTTTTTCAATCAGTACTTGTTGGACCTGAATCTGACAAACAAATTTATGATCACTGATTACACCAGCATTTCAACAGAGCATATCCAACATAGCTTTATAGGATTAGGCGGTTTGAATTTAATTCAGGGAGAGTATAATTTCAATGTCGGAGATCTTGGAGTTCTATCTGCCGGTATTTATGCTGCCAAGTTCAATATCTATAATGATTTCTTCAATGATGGAGGCATAAACGGGACATTTAAAATCAATTTCACAGACAGGTTGAGCTTCTATCTGTTTGGTCAACATTCTATAACCAGCAGTAGAATTGCCATCTCTCCCTTTATTTCCCCACTATATCCTCATTCTGATTTTGGAGGTTCATTGGAATTCAAGGTCAATCATACCTGGGGATTGATGATGGGTGCTGAAAATGAGTATGATGTTTTTCTGAGAAAATGGGTCACAAGACCGTTTGTGATGCCCCTATTCTACAAATAACCGACTGTTCCTTCGGAAAATATTTCAAATACAGGGTGATTCTTGAAATAAAAAGAGCAAATACATACATTGCTAAAATCACTTTCCTCCAATGTATTGGAGCTAAATCTTTTAATGAGTTATTTCACTGTACGTATTTTATCTGTTTAAAAGAATAAAGGATTAACAGGCTGAAATAACGGAGATGTAACATCTGTCCGGTGGAAAGGTGATGAACAAAAAATAAATAATAAACGGGGAGAGGTTTTATGTTCTTTTTCTTGCGATCACTGCCGACCCGGCCAGCATGGGTAAAATGAAATTGACAGCCCAGATGCATATGCCTGCGAGTGCTATATTGACAACCTGCCCTGAAAAAGTGCCGATAACCAGTACGGCATATGAACTGCGGACGGCTGCTTCGGAAAATGCAAGGGAGGGAGTGAAAGTAACAAACAGATAAGTCGTCGGAATGGAAATTAATGCCTGCCAGGGAGATAATTCAATACCAAAAAAACGTAACATGAAGTAAAACTGAGAGCAAAAGACGATATAACGGATAAAAGACACTCCCAGTATTTGAAGTATATCTTTTAAATTGTAAGCCGAAAGACAATCCGTGAATGAACGTATCATTTTAAAAAATTCGCTTTCTTTTAGTCGACGGCTCCAATATGGAAGTGACAAAAAGAGTATCCCGAAAATTAGGATGCAAATCAATAGAATAAATAGAACGGGTCGTGTGTCTGGTTGAATTTTTGCATTTGTGATTGAAAAAAAGAGGATGCATGCCGGTATTCCACCAAAAGCCATTATTGTGTTCTGAGTTAAACTGTTTACGACACTCAACGTAATCCCTGATTTGTGGTTTTCAGCATCAAGAAAAGTGACCCTACCTACTAATTCTCCAATTCTGTTCGGGGTGAAAAATCCGGTAGCTATTCCTGATAAGACTGCTTTTACGGCATCACTCATACTTATCTTTTGAACTCCGGAAGTCAGTATTTTCCATTTTAATGCTTCCAGATACCAGTTTAAGGGTAATAGTGTAATGACTCCGGACAACCACCAGCTCTGAGAAACCGGCATTAGTTTCCATTGTGAAACAAGAGAATCGTAGTGCTGAAATGTGAAAAGTTTATATCCTAAGAACACAAGCGAAAGAACAAAAAAGAGAATCTCAAGATCTCCCAACAGAGTTTTAGTAATTACGTACCTTGAATTCTTTAACCTTGTTGAGATGTTACCGGCACTTTCCATTCAAACGGGCGCTTTAGTGGATTTGAGGATTTGATTTATTAAAGGTGTATTTCTTTTGAGAGAAATAACTGAATATAGTAGTAATGACTGTGACGATCATTTTAGAAGGTGTTGCGAATAAACCGGCACCATCAACAAGGATTTTCAATCCGAGGTAATTTAAAATCAAGTTTGAAAATACGACTAATAAATATCTGAACAGTTGTACCCGACCACGTAATTCGGAAGTCGTAAAGGTCACATATTTCTGCAACAGAAAACCTGAGAAAGACGAAAACGGAAAAACAATAATCAGAGAAGCGATATGTGAACTGAAGGTGACAATGCCAAGGTGTAACATCTCCTGTCGCAAAACATAATGGTATACTAAAAAGTACAATATCCAGTCAAAAATCATATTGGCAACACCCGAAACACCATAACGAAAGAACTGGAGAGTCAGGTATTTGCTGAATGGTGGATAAAAAAAATCAATGAGTCCACGAATTCGTTGACCAGTCTGTATGAATATTTTTCTCATTCAATAGTTTATAACCGTTACTTTAGGGGAGTTTATGAAGGAATACATGAAAATCTAAACAAAATTAGTTACTTTTGTAAGCTTCCTAAATGACATTTTGATTTCTTTTTGCAAAGATACAACTAATTTATAAACAGGAAAGCAACATTCAATCTCATTTTAGAAAGCAACACGCAAAATCCGGTTTTTTTATTTACAAACCGATACAACAATATGGCACAAGTAAAAGCAAAAAAATACCTTGGACAACATTTCCTGAAAGATATGGAAATAGCACGTCAGATTGCAGAAAGCCTGGTGCTTGATGGTAGGACTTCCGTGTTGGAAATTGGACCAGGCATGGGAGTACTGACTCAGTTTTTAATGCAAAATCCCCTGATTGATCTGACGGCAGTTGAACTTGATGGTGAATCGGTGGAATATCTCCATAAACACTTTCCTGATTTAACCGTAATTGAAGCAGATTTTCTAAAAATGGATTTAAAGAGTCTTTTTTCTGAAAAGTTCTGCATAATAGGTAATTTCCCTTATAATATTTCCAGTCAGATTTTCTTTAAAATGCTTGAAAATAAGGATTCGATTCCTTGTCTGGCAGGTATGATACAAAAAGAGGTGGCTGAGCGAATAGCGGCGCCCGCAGGCAGTAAAACGTATGGTATCCTGAGTGTATTGATGCAGGCTTATTATAAAATCGAATATTTATTTACAGTTCCACCCCAGGTGTTTGATCCACCTCCCAAAGTTGATTCCGCTGTTATCCGTTTTACCCGAAATGAAGTATCTCAGATTGATTGTGACGAGCAGCTCTTTAAAACAGTAGTAAAAACATCTTTCAATCAAAGGCGAAAAACGCTGAGAAACTCACTCAAACCTTTGGTAGAACAGGGACACCCGATGTACTCTGATCCAATGTTTGATTTACGCCCTGAACGATTGGACGTTGCTGCCTTTATTGATTTGACCAATCGAGTCCAGGCAGCATTGGAAAATCTTAAAAAATAAAAATAGATTTTTACTCAACCTTGATTTAATTGTTCTAAATTTATTTTTAATTCAAAAACATTCAAATATTTCTGTTGTTAGAACTATATGTAAGTCAAATCCGTATATTTCAAGAATTTCCTTTTCCAGTATAAATGGTAAATAATCAATATCAACGTCATGAAATTTAAAATCAGAACAAAAGTATTATTTGGGATCCTTTTTCTTTTTGTTGAATTTGTATTAATAGGTGCTTTAAGTATCTATTATATTTCGTCAATCAAATATAGTTCGGAATTGACAATCAAAAACAATTACCGGTCAGTTCACTATTCTGAGAATATGATTCAGGCAATTGATGAGACCAATACGGCAGAGAGTTCATTGTTATTGAATAAACAATATCATTACGATAAAAATTCTTTGTCAGTTGCATTCGATAGATTTGAAGAAAACTTACAGCTGGAAGAAAAAAACATTACTGAATTTGGAGAAAAGGAGTTGGTTCAATCAATCAAGGAAAATTATTTGAAATATAAATCGCTTTTGTCGGAACCCAAATCTCCCAATACTACAGATAAGTTTACCAACTACTCCGTCAATGTTTTGCCTTTAGCCAATGAACTAAAAAGCAAAATATTTACGGTCTCAACATTAAATATGCAATCTATAGTTCAGAAAAATGAAAGTCTGAATGAAATGATCAGGCATATCTATAAAATTCTATCTATAGTTCTTACTGTTTGTTTCCTGATTACATTCTCTTTTATGATTAATTTTCCAAATTATATTGCAGGCCCTATCAGGAAAATTACTGAAAGTATTAAAGAAATAGCAAATTCTGATTTTAAAAGCAGAATTATTGTTTCAAGAAAAGATGAGTTTAAGGAATTGGCCGAAGCCATTAATTATATGGCTGAAAAACTCGAAAATAGTTTCCAGCAGGTAGTTGTGGAAAAAAAGACAATTGTTGATAAAGCCACAATCGCAGATGAAACCACAATTGATAATAACCAGGTGCTTTTGAATATACAGTCGTTACTTGGTTCGGTGAGCACTCTGATCGATTCGATCTCTCAAACAAACAATGATGAAGCGTTGCAAAAGCAATCTGAAATAATTAAAGAAATAGAACTCGAACTTTCGAAATCGATTAAGGCATAAATTTATTTTCCCATCTTCATTTATATTTTTTTAAATCACTATGAAAAAAAAGTCATATTCGGTTTATTGATGTGCTTATTATAAGATTAAAAAAACCGTTACAACATGTTGCAACGGTTTTTTTATTTTAGTGAATAATGCTGTATGTGAGTTTATTTGCTCTTTTCTTTTGCCCAGCTGTCTTTCAAAGAAGCAGTTCGATTGAATACCAGCTTGTCAGGAGTAGAATCCAAATCAACGTTGAAATAACCAATTCGTTGGAACTGGAAATGATCCAGTGGTTTTACATCTTTCAAAGAAGCTTCAACACGGCAATTCGTCAATACTTTCAGGGAATCAGGATTTAGTAAATCGCGAAAATCACGTTCGTCGGCTGTGGGATTTTCAACACTGAACAAGCGATCATACAATCGGACTTCAGCAGGTAAACTTTGCGCTGCCGATACCCAGTGAAGTGTTCCTTTTACCTTACGGTTTGATTCAGGCATTCCGCTTTTAGTGAGTGGATCATATTCACAATAGATTTCTTCAATGTTATTTTCAGTGTTCTTTTTAAAACCTGTACATTTTACAATATAACCACTTTTCAAACGGACTTCTTGTCCGGGAGTCATGCGGAAGTATTTCTTTGGGGCATCTTCCATGAAGTCATCATGCTCAATGTATAATTCTTTTGAAAATGCGATTTCACGTGTGCCTGCAGATTCATCTTCCGGATTGTTTACTGTTTCCATCATCTCAATCTGTCCTTCAGGATAATTGGTAATGATTAGTTTGACAGGATCAAGCACCGCATTTACGCGTATTGAAGTTTTATTCAGACTCTCACGTACCGAATACTCCAACAATCCAATATCATTCTGAGCTTCAAATTTAGTGTAGCCTATTTTGTCAATAAAATGATGAATCGATTCGGGAGAATAGCCACGACGGCGTAAACCACAGATGGTAGGCATTCGTGGATCATCCCAGCCTGTAACCAATCCTTCCTGTACCAACTGGAGCATTTTACGTTTGCTCATAACGGTGTAGGTTAAGTTCAAACGGTTAAATTCGATCTGTCGTGGACGGTAACCGGAATCTTTAAACTGATCGATAAACCAATCGTATAGAGGACGATGGACTTCAAATTCCAGGGTACAGAGTGAATGTGTCACTCCTTCGAAATAATCGGATTGTCCATGTGCGTAATCGTACATAGGGTAAGCTTTCCATGTCCATCCTGTACGGTGATGGGGATGCGAATTAATGACACGATACATCAATGGATCACGAAAGTGCATGTTGGAAGATGCCATATCAATTTTGGCACGTAATACCATGGCGCCTTCAGGTATTTCACCTGAGTTCATTTTGTTGAAAAGCTCCAGGTTTTCCTCGACCGGACGGTTACGAAAAGGACTTTCAATTCCGGGAATGGTAGGAGTCCCTTTTTGTTTTGCAATTGTTTCAGCAGATTGTTCATCTACATATGCTTTGCCCTGTTTGATCAGAACTATAGCCAGATCCCAGAGTTGTTGGAAATAATCAGAAGCAAAATATATATTTTCCCAATGGTAACCAAGCCATTTTATATCTTCCTGAATTGAATCTACAAATTCAACATCTTCTTTGACAGGATTCGTATCATCAAAACGCAGGTTGCACACACCTCCATAATTTTCGGCAATACCGAAATCAAGACAAATCGCTTTGGCATGTCCGATATGTAAGTAACCGTTAGGCTCTGGTGGAAAACGAGTTTGTATGCGTCCGCCGTTTTTATCGTCCTTTAGATCCTGCTCAACAAAAGCCTCAATGAAATTAACACTTTTTTTTGGAGTTTCGGTAATGTCTTCTATGCTCATAATGTGCGGTTTACAATGTTGTAAAAAAAGGTGGAGGTAAGTTGTAAGTAAAAGAGAATAAGTTTTCTGTCTGGCAATTTTCGTGCCTCTTATTTCTTGTTCATTACATCAATTACTCAAAGTATCCTTTTATAATTCCTCGGGGAGAATTTCGTACAAATAATAAAATTTCGTCACGTTCTTTTGTTGCGGGTAATTCAGCTTCAATACGTTCAATAGCATGAGAAGTATTCATACCGGACAAATACAAGTAGCGGTAAATGTCCTGAATGTCTCTGATCTGCTCGTTCGTATAACCACGTCGACGTAACCCAATTGAATTTATTCCGGCATATGAAAGAGGCTCACGGCCTGCTTTTACAAATGGAGGAACATCTTTCCCTATTTTAGAGCCACCCTGCAACATGACATGTGAACCAATCCGGGTGAACTGATGCACCAGGCAACCACCACCTAAAATTGCAAAATCATCAATTTCAACTTCACCTGCCAGTTGGCAAGCATTCGCCATAATAACAGTATTCCCTAATATGCAGTCGTGGGCAACATGACAATATGCCATAATTAAGCAATTGTCACCGACGACCGTCTTGCCTTTGGCTGCTGTACCCCTGTTAATCGTCACATATTCGCGAATGGTTGTATTATCTCCAATGATGACCAGAGTATCTTCACCTTTGAACTTTAAGTCCTGTGGCACGGCTCCAATGACTGCTCCCGGAAAAATAGTGCAATTTTTACCAATGCGGACTCCTTCAAGGATGGTTACATTTGAACCGATTCGAGAACCTTCGCCGATGACGACATTTTTATCTATGGTAACAAAGGGTTCAATTACCACGGAAGGTGCAATTTTTGCGTCAGGATGAATATATGCTAAAGGTTGTTTCATTCTTATTACTGTATCAGTTTTTTTTTCTTTAATTTTTTAATTTTTGACTCTCACAGTCTGTTCTTTTTAGTCGTAGAATCTTACTTATTTATTCTTGACTATTTGTGCCATAAATTCGGCTTCGCATACTACCTTTCCACCTACAAAAGCATGTCCTCGCATGAGTGCACAGCCTCTTCGAATATCATCAGTCATTTCAAGGTGGAATACCAACGTGTCTCCGGGGACTACTTTCTGTCTGAATTTAACATTGTCAATTTTCAAAAAATAGGTTGAATAGCGTTGGGCATCTTCCAAACCGTGCAAAACCAACAACCCACCTGTCTGTGCCATTGCTTCGACGATCAGAACACCCGGCATTACAGGTTCTTCCGGAAAATGACCCATAAAAAAGGTTTCATTTACCGTTACATTTTTCACACCTACGATGACTTTATCGTGCATTTCAATGACTTTATCAACCATTAAAAACGGCCATCTGTGTGGCAATAATTTACGAATCGCATTCACATCCAATACTGGAGGGAGGGTGTCATCATAAACAGGAGCCTGTACATCTTGTTTCTTGATTTCTTTCCGGATTATTTTAGCTAAATCCGTATTGATTTTATGACCGGGAAAAGTAGCAATTACTTTTCCTCTTAATGGTTTCCCTATTAATGCCAAATCACCAATAACATCTAACAATTTGTGGGATGCGGGTTCATTGGCAAATTTAATCCCACCGTTCAGGTAACCTAACTTGCTGGCATCACGGTGAGGTTGACCCATTAGGTCGGCTAATTTATCAAAATCAACTTGTGAAACCTGTTTATCGTATATTACGATTGCATTTTTTAAATCGCCGCCTTTAATTAGATTCATTTTTACCAGAGGTTCTATTTCATGGACAAAAACAAAGGTGCGTGCATTTGAAACTTCATCTGTATAATTGCTTAATGATGAAAGGCTTGCAAATTGGTTGCTTAATATAGTTGATTTGAATCCGATATGAACATCTACGCTGAATGTGTCATCAGGAAGTATTATAATTCTCGCTCCGGTTTCGGGATCGAAATATTCTATTTTTTTACGGACAATATAATAGTCTTTATCAGCTTTCTGTTCTTCAATACCAACCTGTTGAATACCTTCAACAATATATTTTGCACTGCCATCGAGGATTGGAAATTCAGGAGCATTTACTTCCAGCATGCAATTGTCAATTCCTAAAGCATATAAAGCAGAAAGGACATGTTCGATAGTACTCACCTGAACATCACCTTTTCTTAAAACCGTACCACGGGTAGTTTCAGCTACATATTCAGCTACAGCATCCATTTGAGGTTGTTCAGGTAGATCGATACGTTTGATTTTTATACCGTGGTTTTCCGGTGCCGGTACAAATGTTAGGATTATTTCCAGACCAGAGTGTAATCCTTTTCCGGAAAGTGTAAATGCTTGTTTAATAGTGTTTTGTTTCGACATACTTTTTTAAGAAATACTACTGATTCTATTTTCTAATTCCTGGATTTTCTTTTGTAATGCATAAACTGTCTTTTGCAACTCAGGTAAATTTTTATATACCACTGATGCCCGGTGAAAGGTCATGAGAGGAACAGCCGGGTATCCCTGGTAAGCATGGTTTGGTTCCTTGATATTACTTGGAACACCTGTCTGAGCTCCAAAACTTGTGCCATCGGCTATGTGTAAATGACCTGCAATACCAACTTGCCCTCCCAATACACAATGTTTTCCTAGTTTGGTTGAGCCTGAAATTCCGGTTTGAGCTGCAATCACAGTGTTCATTCCAACTTCGACATTGTGGGCAATTTGCACCAGGTTGTCGATTTTCACACCCTGACGAATAATAGTACTTCCTAATGTTGCTCTGTCAACCACAGAATTTGCTCCGATTTCTATGTTGTCTTCCAATACTACATTCCCCATTTGAGGTATCTTTTTGTAGCTGCCATCTTCAGTAGGAGCGAATCCAAAACCATCAGAACCAATTACAGATCCTGAATGCAATGTGCAATTATTGCCAATTACGCAATTGTAATAAATCTTAACTCCTGAAAATAAAGTTACATTGTCACCAAGCTTTGCACCTTCTTCCACACAGCTATGTGGGTGTAACGATACATCTTTTCCAATTGTGACATTGTCGCCAATGTAAACAAAAGGTGCAATATATGCATTTTCACCAACTATTGCTTTGTCAGAAATGTATGCTAACGGTGAAATCCCGGTTTTTCTTGGTTTCGTTTGATCCACCAGGGTTAATAATTTCGCAAGTGACTGATAGGCATCATCAACGAGAATTAAAGTGGATTGCACTTCCCTTTCAGGTAAAAAGTCTTTATTTACCAAAATAATACTTGCCTGACTATCGTAAATAAATTGACTGTATTTTGGGTTTGATAAGAAACTCAATGTGCCAGGTTTCCCTTCTTCAATTTTGGAGAAGTCAGATACTTTTATTGAAGGATTACCTTGTATTTTACCTTCTAAAAAATCTGCAATTTGTTGAGCAGTAAACTCCATATATAATTAATAATTAATAATGACCAATTCAGAATTGAGTATTTATGTCAATCGATACCTTTCAGAATAACACTTATTTCAATCTAATTTTTCGATAACTTATTAAAAAATTGGTTGCAAAAGTACTAAACAATTTTCAATTAACCATGAAAACTGGACTCAAACATGCATGACCTCTCCTGAAACAGGCAGTTTTACCTGTAATATTAACATAAACGTTGTCAAAAGACTACAACCTATAATAGCAAAAAAAGTGTTTCTCCACTTTTTTTGTCAGGACACTTATATTTAACATGTCTGATGCGTCCGCTATATCTTTTATTGAACCATCTTTATATAATATGTTGATGGTATCGTCTTCGGGGCTGTACGTGTCAGTGCTAACAGTTTCATCGCCCATAAAATATTCGGCTTCATTTGTAGTAACGCCGAAATGCTGTTGGTATTGTCTTAAATGTTGTTGTCGGATTGAATCTTTAACGACATCAGTCCCAACTTCAACTTTGAATAAACGTCTATTTGTAAAAGCTTTACATAATTCGGACAATACTATATCTGTATGTGTTGACCAGACTTTAATGGCACAAATCATATCCGAATCATCGAGCATCGCAAAGTTATTAATTGCTTCCGGATTATTTAAAAATATTTGTTTATTTACTTCATTATAAAGGAAATAATGCAAAGCCGGGGATGCGAAAAGCTCTATGTTATTGCCTGCAAGTTCTTTAGCTCGCTTAAGTATATTCATTAACATTTTCTCAGCAGCTACTGCCGTTTTATGTAAATAGACTTGCCAATACATCAACCGGCGTGCTACCAGAAACTTTTCAATTGAATAAATACCCTTCGCTTCAACGACCAGTTGGTCATTATGAATGTTTAACATTTTAATTATCCGGGCAGATCCAATTATACCTTCACTTACTCCCGAAAAAAAACTATCACGGCTCAGATAATCCATTCTGTCCATGTCCAGCTGTCCTGCAACTAATTGGTGTAAAAATTTTTTTGGATAGGTATTGGTAAATATTTTCAAAGCAATGTCCAGTTTGCCTTCCATTTCAATGTTTATTTTCCGCATCATAATCAGTGAGATCTCTTCATGACTAATTTCACTGACCAGACTGTGTTCCATTGTATGTGAGAATGGACCATGACCGATGTCGTGCAATAAAATGCTTGCCAATGCACCGTCGGCTTCAACGTTTGTGATTTCAGTTCCAACCAGCCTCAATTGATTGATGGCTTCTCCCATTAGATACATGGCTCCTAATGAATGCTGTAACCGGGTGTGCTGGGCCCCGGGATAAACAGTTGAAGCAAGTCCAAGTTGTTTAATGCGGTTCATCCGTTGGAAATAGGGATGTTGAATAATATCATACAGAAAATCGTTCGGGATAGTTATAAATCCGAAAACGGGATCGTTGATGATTTTACGCTTATTGGGTTTCTTCATTTTTTGATCTAATGTCTACTTTGCATGTAATTATGAATAAAAAGGACAACCTTTTCTACCGATTTCCATTTTACAGGCAATTTTACATAGTTTAATTAGACGTTGTTATACTATTAGTTCTTAATGCTGATTTGCAAAGATACAAATTCCAGGAAATAATAAGTCAACATTTCAACATTATCTCACGGTCTCAATTTTAAGTGCTCTGAAAACAGGAACTGTATTTTATAACACTCAACACGATTCGCGGAATTCATCTAAAAAACAGTAGAAACCAATAAATTAGAATCAAAATGTGCAATAGTTCTTCTAAAATATTGATATCTACTGATATGGGAATTTTTTAAATGGCAGACTTGTTGCGTTTAGACGATTACGTAATCAACTATGATAGTTGATCTCAATTTGAGTGAAGATAATCTATCTCCAAAATTAGGTTTTATCAGTTTATTATCATTTAATTTTTCCATGAAGAATTTGCTGCCAATATTTCTCATATGTTTTTTTTGATTTGACTCCCTTCTTTTATAAATATTTGTACTCTTTCATCCAATTTAGATATCGGTATAGATTTGTAAATCATAACTCCACTATCTTACACTTTGATTTTGTGTCTAAAGGCATATAGATACTTATTGCATCGTTTGTACAAGCATGTAAACATTTAAAACAACCTGTACATTTACGGGCATTGTATATCAGTACCTGTTCGTTTATTAATGTGTTGGCTATAAATAAAAACGATTTGTCAATCACGTTGTTGGGACAGATGTTAATACATTCCCAACAGCCTATACATTTACAACTGTTTATTTGGACGAATGGTGTTTTTAAGTTATCTCTTTTTCGAAATGTTGATTTCATATATTTTTTTATTTTATTTCTGAAATATAAAAAAAGTAGCAATTCGAAATATCGCGTATTCAGTTTTTTTTTGTGTTAATTTGAACAGGCATATATGTATTTGTAAATTATTTATAACTCCCTATTGCAGATAAATAATTTGCTTTTTTAATTTTATACATGCAAATAGCGTCGTTGAATTGATTTTGTGCGTCCTGATACAATGCCTGTGCTTCCAATAAATCGGACATGGATGAGACTCCTGCTTTATAATTATCATTCACCAGCTTCAAATTTTCTTTGGATTGGTCAATAGAAGCCTGACTCATTTTAATTTGAAACCTCGCTTCATCAAGTTCATTTTTTGTTTGTTGTATTTGCAAGTTAAGAAGCTCACTGGTTTCATTTAATTTATTATTGGCTTGTTCAATTTTAAACTGGCTTTCTTTTAGTTTGTGAGAACCTCCCCACCAGTCAGAAATAGGAACAGACACTGAAACAAAAGCCATTGCATTAGACGTTGTACTATTCATAGCATCGTTTACGAAACCTACTCCTCCAAGTGTAAGCTGAGGAAGATATTCTCCTAAAACCAGTTTCTTTTGTAATCTCTCGGCCTCTAATGCTTTATTCAACAATTGGTATTC
>Ga0302206_1000344_pt1 | contig 18876 bp, 17 predicted proteins | sample II_Fen_E2_1_FD_194581 | JGI IMG/M metagenome (GOLD analysis project Ga0302206, IMG submission 194581) | Peat permafrost microbial communities from Stordalen Mire near Abisko, Sweden - II_Fen_E2_1 | ecosystem: Environmental > Terrestrial > Soil > Wetlands > Permafrost | place: Sweden: Abisko...
ATTTATTATATGATAATGGAAAATCAATTTACTCCCCTTTGGGATAGGGTAAATAAATTGATTTTCAAGTGGACTTTACTTATATTCTCATGATTGCCGATGATCAAAATTTATTACAAACTGAGTGTAGTATTAACCTTCAGATGTATTACCTTTGGTAAAATTTTAAAAATTAATTAAAATGAAAAAAGGTTGTTTGGTTTCGATAATCGCTGTTGCTTTTCTGGCGCTCATTGCTTTATTCATAGGACTTTGGGTATCAAAAGCTTACAACGGTATGGTTACAATGCAGGAGGCTGTTACAAGCCAGTGGGGCAACGTTGAAACATCTTATCAACGCAGATCAGACCTGATCCCGAATTTTGTTAATACTGTAAAAGGTGCTGCCAATTTTGAACAAACCACACTTACTCAGGTTATTGAAGCCAGATCGAAAGCTACTTCTGTCACAATCGATCCTACCAAGATGACGGCCGCAAACATGCAACAATTCCAGCAGGCTCAGGGGCAGCTGTCTTCTGCATTGTCGAGACTTATGGTTGTTGTTGAACAGTATCCCGAACTTAAAGCTACTCAGAATTTCAGGGATCTGCAGGTAGAGCTTGAAGGAACTGAAAACAGAATTTCTGTGGAAAGAAAAAAGTTCAATGATATAGCCTTAACTTATAATACTTATATCAGGAGGTTTCCGCAAAACTTCCTTGCAGGAATGTTTTCATTCCAGATAAAGCCTTATTTTGAGGCTGAAAAGGGTGCTGAAAAGGCTCCCGAAGTTAAGTTTTAAATTTTATTCATACCTAGAAATGAAAGCTTCATCGTTCTTTTCCAAAGAACAACAGGCTCAGATTCTTGCATCTGTCAGGGAGGCTGAGATGGATAGTTCAGGCGAAATCAGGGTACACATCGAATCTTCGCTGAAAGGCGATGTTCTCGACAGGTCGGCATGGCTCTTCAAAAAGCTGGGTATGCATAAGACTGCTGAACACAATGGAGTCCTTTTTTATCTTGCAGTGAAGGACAGGAAGTTCGCGATCATTGGCGATGCCGGGATCAATGCAAAAGTCCCTGCCGGTTTCTGGGATGATATAAGCGAATTGCTTAAGAAGAATTTCAAGGAGGGGAAGTTCACCGAAGGCCTGACAGAAGGAATATTACTTGCCGGGAAACATCTTAAAATTCACTTTCCTCACAGAGAGGATGATGTTAACGAATTGCCCGATGAAATTTCATTCAATAAATAAAAGGGGGATGACAATAATGATAAAAAAAAGTTTGTATTTGCTGACCCTTTCGATTTTATTTTGTGTTGTCTCAGTTGACAGGGTTTTTTCACAGAATATACCTGCAAGACCAAATCCTCCAAGGTTAGTAAACGATTTTGCAGGGATGCTTAAAGCACAGGAAGCAGACATGCTTGAACGGAAGCTGGTTCTCTTTAATGATTCCACATCCAATCAGATTGCAATAGTCATCGTTCCCACACTCGATGGATATGATAAAGCTGACTATGCACAACAACTTGGAGAAAAATGGGGAATCGGACAAAAAGGCCATAACAATGGTATACTTATACTTATTAAACCAAATAAACCTGACTCAAAGGGAGAGGTACAAATTGCTACAGGTTATGGCGTTGAGGGACCTATTCCTGATCTTACATGTAGCGATATTGTTAATCGTGAGATTCTCCCCGCATTCAGAAATGGTGATTATTACGGAGGATTGGATAAAGCCACAAGTACACTCATGTCGTTGACAAGAGGTGAATTTTCCGCTGCTGACTATGGCCAGAGGGCAAGGAAGAGTAGCGGCAAGAGGATTCCCTTTGGACTAATTATATTTATTGTAATTGTCATTATATCAATGATTTCCAGAGGTTCTGGTGGATCCAATAAACATATCAGTACCGGAGGTTTGCCATTCTGGATGCTATTGGGAATGATGAATTCAGGAAGAGGTTCAGGCGGAAGTTGGGGTGGATTTTCCGGAGGTGGCGGAGGAGGTGGCGGCGGCTTCGGCGGTTTCGGCGGCGGAAGCTTTGGTGGTGGCGGCGCCGGTGGAAGCTGGTAGTTTTTAGCGCATTGTAAATTATTTTTCAGTATCGCGGCCAGAGATATATTTTCTCCACTTATTAATTACCTGTACCATATCATCAGGCAGATCGGAATCAAAGAAGAGCCTTTTCCCGGTAACCGGATGATTGAAAGCAAGTGATTTTGCATGCAGCGCCTGCCGCGGAAGGATCTTAAAGCAATTTTTAATGAACTGTTGGTATTTTGTGAATGTAGTCCCTTTAAGTATCTGATCTCCACCGTATTCTTCATCATTGAATAAAGGATGTTTTATATGGCTGAAATGGACCCTGATCTGATGGGTTCGTCCGGTTTCCAGCTTGCATTCAACTAAAGATATATATCCAAAATTTTCAAGAACCTTATAGTGGGTTATAGCTGTTTTCCCCTCGGTGTCATCCTTAAAAACCTGCATTATCTTCCTGTCCTTAACATTCCTTCCGACATTTCCTGTAATGGTTCCTTCAGGAGGATCGGGAATTCCCCACACCAGTGCATTATATCTGCGATCAGTAGTCCGGTCATAGAACTGTTTTGAAAGCCTGTTAAGTGCATATTCGTTTTTAGCAATAACAAGAATACCGGATGTATTTTTATCCAGGCGATGAACCAGCCCGGGTCTGCTCTCTCCTGTATTAAAAAGAGGAAGATCCATGAAGTGCCACATCAGAGCATTTACAAGTGTTCCTGTATAGTTACCATAAGCAGGATGCACTACCATCCCCGCTTTCTTATTAACAACAAGAACATCCTCATCTTCATAAACAATATTCAAAGGAATATCTTCAGGAATGAGTTCAATTTCTCTTGGAGGTGTAGGCAATACTACCTGAACTATGTCTCCCGGTTTAATCTTGTAGCTAGGCTTGACAGTATTATTATTTACCAGGATATTCCCTGCATTAGCAGCGTTCTGAATACGCGTCCTGGAGGCATTCTCAAGCCTGTCGCAAAGGAATTTATCAATCCTCAGTAACGATTGACCGGGATCTGCGTTAAAACGATAGTGCTCAAACAGCTCCTGCTGATCGACTAATTCTTCTTCTGTCATTATTTATAATTACCTTGATTTAATAATACGGTTATATCCAACCGGCTGACCATTTACGCTAATAACTAAAAAGTACATGCCATCGTGAAGCGATGTGATATCAATCTTCTCACTGAAAGGAACTTTAATAAGTTCATGCCCATTAAGGTCAGTTATAGATATAAAAGCTGATCCGTAAAGTTGAAGTTCCCCGGGATCAATATTTATATAACCCGATGCAGGATTTGGCCATATATTCATTACGTTCTTATTCTTATAATGGGTACCTGGAACTGAAGTAATGATCGAGGCACCAAGAACAGGCCTTATCATAATACTACCCTGAACCTGTGACTGGCTCCATTCACCATTTAACCAGTAGAATTGTTTCCCTGAATTAGGAGTATTAACATCATATCCCACATTAAGAAATGACTCAGAGCGCTGTCTCCAGCCGACATAAAATGTTCCATTGATAACAACTCCTTCCGGGAGAGTGTAATTGTAAAAGCCATTGATCACATTTCCCTGTTCAACCATGACATCTTCCTTAGTATAAAGAATGTCACCCGGGATACCTTTATTATCGCCCCAGATCATAAGATCAAATTCCCGCAGGTTAGCATCCTGATAGCTGTCGTTAAAGCATATCCTGATAGCTCTTATTGTATCCTGAATGTAAGAGACGAATTTATAAGCTACCATTGCATTTCTTGAGCCAAGCCCGTTAATACCATAACCACCTTCCGATGTCCCGTCGTCAAATGCAAAATAGTTTTTGAAGACCTGATAATAGATCAGGGTATCATTTCCCTTTGGATCAAAACTATCTGTCTTTAATGAGGCCGTAATCCTGAAGAGAGCGGAATCATTATTGCCGGTATTGAAAGTATAAACCAGGTTGGCGTCATAATCAATACTTGTCAGAGGCCCTATATTTGTTGCTCCTGCAGAGAAAGAGTAAGCCAGTGAATTCTTATATACATCCCATATTTCAAAATCGCGGGTTACATTTCGGGTTATGGTATCATTATTCCGATAATGAACTGGTATTGACGAGCCCATCTCCTGGAGATAGACCTGGTTGAATTGTTTCCAGGGCATAGCTTCATGATTCTTGAGCAAAGAACGAAGTGGCAGTGTCAATGCAACGTCAGCAAAGACCGTATCTCCTGCGTTTCTGTTTTTGTCGAGAAGAACATAATCAAGATTCCAAATATCACTATTGCCAACCATTGACGGGTCACTGAGGTTTGGACTCAGGCTGGCATAATTAATGAACCGGAACTGGAAACCTTTTTGAAGAAAGCGGTCCTGATCTATCCTGATAATGGCTGGTTTGAATCTAAGATCAATGCCACCTGCTGCTTTCCATACCGAATACCATTTTTGTTCTTTTGGTGCAAAGAACTGGAGGGTAAGACTATCCAGCGATTCCGGTGGATCCGATAAACCACCTGCCTGATAGAAGAAGCTGAGCCATACATTATCGGAGGCATTATATTTCAAGTTTATGGGTTGAGAAGTAAGATGATCTGCTTCAAATCCTGATGAGGAAGCCGTTGTGTACATCCGCCCTGAATTATCCAGAGCATCGAAAGTGGCTATTCCGGCAGTAATCTGCTTATCCGAATAAGTATTATTGATAAATACATAGTTGTCTGTCCAATTCTTGCTTTCCGGGAATATTGAATGGCCTGAGAAGTCATCAAAAAAAGGAAGGAGAAGTGTGTCAGCAGAAGTCAAGCCTTTGTTTTCCCTGTGTTTTTCGGTGTTATTTATAATCCTGTAATTTGATTGCAGACCAGTAATTACTTCCTGACCAGGAGTATTCACAAGGAAAGAATTTAGAAGAATCAGATATAGGATTATCCTTTTGAACATTATTATTAATTGGAGTTATTATCTGAAGTTGTTGCCGCCTTGAGAGTATCAGAAATAATTTTGGTCGTATCAATCCTGAGTTTTGCCGAATCAACTGTGAGCCACAGGTATATGTTAGATCCAAGTTGAAGAGTCGCATCAATTTTAAATTCAGGATTCTGTTTATAAACAAAGGCTCTGAGAGAGTCTGTACTGGTTACGATGGTTTTGTCATATACAAAAGTGCCCAGATTAAGTGATGAAGACAGAATTTTATTTTTTGCAGGATCAAGTCTCATGCGTAGCAAATCAGGAACAGAAGTTCTCTGGTTACTTAATCCTTTGCCAAGAATCAGATCAATAACCGAACCTTTTTGAAGAGAATCTTTTTCCCTGATATTTCTTCCGTTATATTGTTGATCGATAACAACATCAATAGAAAGATCGGGTCTGTATTTCAGTTCTCCGATCTGTAGGCCGGAGCTTTCGATCAGTAAAAATGCCTGTCTTTTAGGTAGATTGACAAGATTGGGCATTGCTACCATTTCAGGATGAAAAGCGTTGATGGTGAGAACGACAGTTCTCCATTTTTTCACTTTGAACCCTGGTTTAGGATTCTGTTCAGCAATACAACCACGTGGAACGATTGTTGTGTAAATTGAATCAATAACCTGATAATGGAGCCTGCTTTTTTTTGCAAGACTGGCTGTCTGTTCCTTTGTAAGTCCGATGAAATTTGGAACAGGTCGGGCCTGTCCATGTCTCGTATAAAAATTCATCCAGATAAGTAAAATCATTAAACCTCCGACAACAATGACAACGGCAAATCCGAGGTTCTTAAGAAACAGTTTGCTCAGGATAAAGTTTTTTAAGCTCATAGAAACAGATTGAACATTAGTAATAACGCAAAGGTAATGATAAAATTACTTTTTTTCGACACCTGCTCCTTAAAGTGTATTCAATTTATGCTCGTGTTTTAACCCCGCTTTAGACCTTCAGGTGGGCAAAATATGGGATTATAAAGCGAATCCCTTTCCACAGGGGTAAATCCTGACTGCCGGATCAACGTACTGATCTCGTCAGAGCTCATTGCCGGGTTCTCCTCTTCTGAACCAGCCATCGAATAGATTCTTGTGGTATCATCAATTGTCCCGTCCATGTCATCAGTACCGAAAGAGAGAGAAATCTGTGCACATTCCTTACCGGTCATCGGCCAGTATGCCTTGATATGAGGAAAATTATCAAGAAATATTCTTGAGACTGCATAGTTTCGCAGATCTTCGATTGTACTCACTTCACCCAGAAATGACAGACTGTTGTTCGACTGCTTATACTTTAAAGGAATAAAGGCATTAAATCCATGTGTTTTATCCTGAAGAGTGCGAAGTCTTTTCATGTGATCGATGCGGTGCGCCCAATTTTCTATATGGCCATAAAGCATAGTGGCGTTTGATGGGATTCCAAGGTTATGTGCTGTTTCATGAATTTTCAGCCATAATTCGGACGATGATTTTTCATCGCAGATTTCTTTTCTGAGCTCTTCATCGAATATTTCAGCACCGCCACCTGGTATGGAATCGAGACCATACCCTTTTAAAAGGCTCAATCCTTCTTCAATTGAGCATCCCGTTTTGGAAATCATATGATCGAGTTCAATAGCTGAAAAAGCTTTTACATGGAGTTCAGGCCGGTGCTCTTTAATTTTTTTTATTAGCGTTCCCCAATAATGAAGATCATATGATGGATGTACGCCTCCGACAATATGAACTTCAGTAACAGGCTTATTGTCAAAACGTTTCACAATATCAAGCATCTCGTCGTGACTATACTCCCAGCTATCCGGATCGCCTTCCGGTTTATGGTAAGAACAGAACCTGCAATTATAGATGCATATATTAGTTGGTTCAATATGGAAATTTCGGTTGAAATATGCAAAATTGCCATTATGCCTTCTTCTGACAATACCGGCAAGCAGACCAAGAAGAGTCAGATCGGCTTTTTTAAATAGTAATAAACCTTCTTCGGTAGATATCCGGATATTGTCCGCTATTTTATCAGCTATCAGCCTCAGGTTTTTATCGTTTATATGAGTTAAAAGGTCGGACATATTTTAATTTAAAATTCAGTAAATGTAAGAATATTAGGAATGATTTCGATTTTCAGACTTATATAGATGTGTTTGTGAATATTAGAAGGATGATTAAATTAAGAGAATAAACTTCGGAGATGTTACATCAAAAGGTATTGAACAAAAAAGGCGTCCTTCAGAAGACACCTTTAATCAAATATTGTAAAGTATAAATTATCCTTTTAGCTTAAGCTCTGGTGAGGCACTGAGTTTCTTTCTGCCTTTTGCTCTGCGTGAAGCAAGAACTCTTCTACCGTTGGGAGTTGACATCCTTTCCCTGAAACCGTGCTTATTTGCTCTCTTCCTTCTTGATGGTTGATATGTCCTTTTCATCTTTTCAATTATATTTGTTGACTAACTTCTGATTTGAGTCTGCAAATGTAGTACTTTTTTGAAATATAAAAACCAGTATGATGGTTTTTTTAAAAAAAATCAAACCGGCAGATATACAATCACTTTAGTTTCAAAAAAAGGCTCATCAAAAAAATCTTTAATTTGCCACACTATTGCTTTTTTATTAAACTGTGATAACTCAGCTGTCAGGTCGCCTCCCTTGAGATAAAATATTCCGTTTCCCGGACTATTGGTTCTGTGAAGGCTTATGTTTTTTGAGGTAAGGTTCACAAATTCGGGGAAACCTGTTACTGCCCTGCTTATTACGAAGTGAAACCTGCCATTTTCTTCTTCAATTCTCTTACGTAAGGGCTTAACATTTTCTAATCCGAGTTCATCAGAAACTGCTTTAACAACTTTAATTTTTTTTTCAATTGAATCAAGGAGAGTAAATTCAGAATCGGGGAACATGATAGCAAGCGGTATTCCAGGGAAACCACCTCCAGTTCCCACATCAAGGATTCGGGTGCCGGGTAAAAAGTTAATGACTTTAGCTATTGATAATGAATGGAGTAGATGATGAACATAGAAATTGTCCATATCCTTGCGTGATATTACATTGATCATGCTGTTCCATCTGTCGTAAACCGGCTTTAACTTCGACAGCTTATCTTTTTGAGTATCTGACAATAACGGAAAATACCTGAAAATACTTTCTGACACTATCTGTTACCTGTTTTTATAAATATATTATATAACAAAGTTTTGGCCCTGAATAACTGAGCTTTTACGGTTCCTATAGGAAGATTGAGCTCAGATGAGATCTCTTCATAGGAGTATTCTTTATAATACCGGAGTTCAATCAGTGACTTGTATCTTGGCTTAAGCTGGTTAACTATATCTTTAAGAGCAGCAATCTTCTGATGATTAATCAGTGACTCTTCAGGGTCGGGCAGGTCAGATTGGATGTTTATAGTGACATTTTCTAGATTATCCTGCAGATTATCAAAAGGAGTGGGTGAGAGTTGCTTCTTCCTTATAAAATCAACACAGTTATTAGTTGCAATTTTAAACAACCATGTGCTAAAAGCGAATTTGGGAGTATAAGAATCGAGGTTTCTGAAAGCTTTCCCGAATGCCTCTATAGTTAGATCTTCTGCATCAGATGCATTATTTACCATTTTAAGAAGCATATAATATATGGAATCTCTGTAGCGGTTCATAAGACTGGCAAAAGCTTTCTCATTTCCCTTCTTTGCTTCATCAACAAGTAAGAGATCGCCTTTAGCTTTGTCAGATAATTCGTGAACTATTTCCATTGGCTTTTCACGGATCTGCTCCGTATATTACTTAAAAATATAATACCGTTGATAACTGGTGAAATGATGTCGAAAAATAACAAATAAGTTAATAATCCGGGCTCATTCAATTTCTTCTGCACAAGAGTAAAAACAATAATCTGGATAATTATCCTTAGCATAAAGACAAACAATACCCACGGCCAGAGAAAAATGAAGGATAGCAATATTATAAAAGCAGAATAGAAAATAATTCTGGTTAATGGTTCAACAATTAAGAGGAATTTATCTCTGAATTTGTAATATGGTGCAGTTGTCAGATGTCTTTTCTTCTGGGTTATCCATTCGTTAAAGCTTGAACATGGAACCGAGCGGGTATGAGTTTCATTACTGAACTCAACAGCAGTGTTTTTTCCGGTTGCAATTGTATTAACTAACAGATCGTCATCGCCTGATATAACATGGTTATGCGATCCAAAGCCTTTATTCCTGAAAAAAACGGACCTTCTGTATGCGAGGTTTCGTCCGACACCCATATATGGTATACCCCTGATGGCCATGCCAAGATATTGCATGGCAATAGTCAAACTGTCATATCGGATATATTTGTTAAGCAATCCGTTGCCCCTGAGATATCCGCCATATCCCAGTACAAAATTGATTTTTTCATCAAAATGTGATGTCATACCATCAAGCCATTTATCTGATTCAGGCTTGCAATCAGCATCGGTAAAGAGTAAAATTTCATTCTTTGCCGCTTTTATTCCGATGAATTGTGCGAACTTTTTGTTATGTGCAAATTTTGGATCCCTGTTTACTGTAGATATTCTCAGATGAGGATATTGTGTCAGATATTCTCCAAGTATTTCATATGAATTGTCTTCGGAGCAATCATTTACAACAATCACTTCATAATCGGGATAGTCCTGTTCAAGTATTGAAGGTAAAAAGTTTCTCAGATTCTCTGATTCGTTCCTGGCACAAATAATTACAGAAACTGGCTGCCTGGTCCCCTTCGTTTCAGGAGGTCTCTTTAAACAAACAGAAAGATAAAAGAAAAGCCAATAGAATAATTGTATAACTGCAGCTGAAGAAAAGATACAGAAAACAACTAAAAGTAAAATGTTTTTATCGTCGGTCATTTGACTTCCAAATATGTCAGCAATATTAATAAGATTAACGGAAAGGCAAAAAATATATTACAAGAATAATATCTTAGTGACTAACTCTCTTACTCCGGTTCTCAATCATTATCAGTATGAACTCATCCCTCATCCCCTTTTCTAATTCATAGATAAGAGGTGTAACACACTTATTGTTAGTAATTTCCCCCTTTTTACGAAGTAGAGAGAGGGATTAAGGGGGCGAGTTCATTTGTTCAGTGATAAAAATTAAATCCGTATAATTTTATAACCCGTATGGAAAAATTACCTTTGTGCTTCTAAAAAAGTGATATTTTAATATGTTTATTATTGAGAGCAGGGATAAGGAATCAAAGGCACGTACGGGCATTCTGAAAACCTCCCATGGAGATATTCCTACTCCGATTTTCATGCCTGTGGGGACAGGCGGCACCGTAAAAGGTATCCTTCAGCGGGATCTCAGAGAAGATATTAATGCAAAAATTATACTCGGAAATACTTATCACCTTTATTTACGTCCGGGTACCGATATACTTAAGACAGCCGGTGGGTTACATCGTTTTATGTCATGGGAGCGTCCTATTCTCACCGATAGCGGAGGGTACCAGGTCTTTTCCTTAACAGGGAACAGAAAACTAACTGATGAAGGAGCAATTTTTAAGTCACATATTGACGGATCGAGACATCTGTTTACTCCGGAAAATACTGTTGACATTCAACGTATAATTGGTGCAGATATAATGATGGCTTTCGATGAGTGTGCTCCCTGGCCATGCGATTATAACTATGCCAAAAAATCAGTTGCACTCACACACCGCTGGCTTGACAGGGCAGTAGTAAGGTATAATGAAACAGAACCTCTCTGGGGCAACCAACAGTTACTCTTTCCAATTGTCCAGGGTGGAACATTTGATGACCTTAGAAAAGAATCAGCTGAAAAAACAGCTTCTGCAGGACTAGAGGGAAATGCAATCGGAGGATTATCCGTTGGGGAACCAGCTGAGGAAATGTATAGGATTATAGAGATTGTAAATGAGATACTTCCGGAAGAAAAACCACGTTATCTCATGGGTGTCGGTACTCCGGTAAACATTCTTGAAGCTATTGAAAGAGGTATAGACATGTTCGATTGTGTTATGCCGACACGAAATGGGAGAAATGGAATGTTATTTACCGGCGAGGGAACTTTAAATATAAGAAATAAAAAATGGATGGACGATTTCAGTCCTATTGATCCTGATGGTTCATCTGTAGTAAGTCTAAGCTATACAAAGGCATATCTGAGGCATCTTGTTATATCAGGTGAAAATCTGGGGGCTCAGATCGCCAGTATACATAATCTGGCCTTTTATCTGAAGCTGGTAGGTGACGCAAGAAAAAAAATTGAAGAAGGTAATTTCAGAACATGGAAAGACTCAATGGTAAAAAAACTTTCAGAGAGGTTATAGATTCCCTGAAGCCCAAACTTATTGATACTTATATTATCAGGAAGTTTCTTGGTACATTCTTCTTTTGCATAGTTTTGATACTAACTATTGCAGTTGTCTTTGATTTCGCTGAAAAAATAGACAACTTCATGGAGAAGCAGGCTCCGGTGAAGGCAATAATATTTGATTATTACCTGAATTTCATTCCATATTTCGCAATGCTTTTTGCGCCATTGTTTGTCTTTATTGCAGTTATCTTCTTTACTTCCAAAATGGCAGTAAGTACAGAGATAATTGCTATACTGAACAGTGGCATGAGTTTCAGGAGATTGATGTGGCCTTACTTTCTTTCAGCTTTTTTCATAGCGTCATTAACATTTGTACTTACGAATTTTGTTATCCCAAAATCGAACCTGATAAGGATGGATTTTGAAGATAAATACTACCACTCTTCCACCAAAAGCATAACAATAGAGAATATTCATAGAATGGTACTCAAAAATATTTATGTATACATGGGATCCTTCAATCCTATAAACCAGAGAGGACAGAATTTCACCGTAGAGCAATTCAGCGATAGCGGTAAACTCATATCAAAGCTTTCATCTTCAACGGTAGTATATGATACAGCTTCTCATAAATGGACCGCTCAGAATTATTTCATCAGGAAAATAATTGGCAAAGATGAAATTTTAACCAAGGGTAAACAAATAGATACAACTCTTAAAATCAGGCCAATGGATTTTTCAAGGGACCCGAATTATGTTGGAACTATGACATCGCGTGAACTCGATGATTATATCAAACTCCTGCGACTTCAGGGTTCGGATGAATTAAAGCTTTTCCTTATTGAAAAATACAGGAGGTTTGCTAATCCCTTTGCTGTTTTTGTTCTTACACTTATCGGTGTTTCCTTATCGTCGAGAAAGATAAGGGGAGGCATTGGTATGAATATAGGAATTGGTCTTGGACTTAGTTTTTCTTATATTCTGTTTTTACAGTTTGCTTCACAATTCTCTCTCAAAGGAAACCTTGGGCCAATGCTGGCAATGTGGATTCCAAATATCATTTATTCCATTATTGGCCTTGTCTTGTATAAAATGGCTCCGAAATAGAGTATAACTCATGCAATTTCCTTAAGATTGTACCCTGAAATTTAGTTTTCATAAAAGAAAATGATTTATAACGGATAATTAAAACCGAATTATATGCCAGTCAACAAAAAGATACGTGAATTTCAGGAAAAACGTGAGAAAGCTCTTCTTGGCGGAGGAGAACAGGCTATTGAGAAACAGAAAGCAATGGGTAAACGAACTGCTCGTGAACGCATTATGGCATTACTTGATGAAAATTCCTTCAACGAGTATGACTTGTTTGTTGAGCATGATGCCCGTGATTTTGATATGGATAAGAAGTCCTTGCCAAGTGATGGCGTAATTATCGGCTCTGGTACCATTTACGGTGCACCCGTTGCAATTTTTGCTCAGGATTTTACAGTTGCCGGCGGATCTCTGGGCCTGATGCACTCGAGAAAGATTACCAAAATCATGGATCATGCCCTTAAGATGAGAATGCCGCTGATCGGTATTAACGACTCAGGGGGCGCCAGGATCCAGGAAGGTGTTAACTCCCTGGCAGGTTATGGTGAAATTTTCTTTAGAAACACCATATCAAGCGGTGTTATTCCGCAACTCTCGGTAATTCTCGGGCCTTGTGCAGGTGGTGCTGTTTATTCACCTGCTCTTACAGATTTTGTTTTTGTAGTTGACAATATTTCAAAAATGTTTATTACCGGACCTGAGGTGATAAAAACTGTTCTTGGGGAAGAAATCTCGATGGAAGATCTGGGTGGTGCAAGAGTGCATAGTGAGATTACAGGCAATGCTCACTTTTTTGCATTGAGCGAGGAAGAATGTTTTGAACAGATCAAAAAGCTTATCACTTTTATACCCTGGAATAATGGTCAGAAAGCCAGAGTGTTTGAACCTGGCGAACCAAAACCTGAATACAATATCAATAAAATTGTCCCCGAAGATCCAACCCTTCCTTATGATGTCAGGGATGTTATCAGGGCTATTGTTGATAATTCTGATTTCTTTGAGATAATGGAGCTTTATGCAAAAAATATAGTGATTGGATTTGGCAGAATGGGTGGCCGTACGACAGGATTTGTTGCCAACCAGCCTCTCGAAATGGCCGGTGTACTTGATGTTGATTCTTCCGACAAAGCTGCAAGATTTATCCGTTATTGTGATGCCTTCAACATTCCTATTATTACATTGGTCGATCTCCCGGGTTATCTTCCGGGTGTGGATCAGGAGCATGCCGGAGTTATCAGGCATGGAGCAAAAGTTCTTTATGCATATAGTGAAGCTACCGTTCCCAAATTAACGGTTATCCTCAGAAAAGCATACGGAGGAGGGTATATTGCAATGAGTTCACGTCATCTACGTGCTGATTTTGTCTTTGCATGGCCATCTGCTGAGATAGCAGTTATGGGTCCCGAAGGCGCGGCTAACATAATATTCAGAAAAGAGATAATGTCTTCTGTCGATCCTGATGGAATGAGAAAGCAAAAGGTTGAAGAGTACAAAACCAAGTTTGCCAATCCTTATGTAGCTGCCTCACGAGGATATGTTGATGCCGTAATTGAACCTTCCGAAACCAGGAAATTTTTGATGCATTCCATTGAAGTGTCTGAAAATAAAGATGTTCCAATGCCGCATAAGAAACATGGTCTTCCTCCTTTTTAGTTAGATCCAATCAACATAATTAATGGAACAATCATGAATAAAAATGATAAGTTGGGATTCCTCAATATTGACACCAGTTTATATCAAACGAGGATCAGTAATAAATTTCAAAACAGAAAACCTTATAAACCTGTTAATCCGAAGATTATTCTGAGTTTTATACCAGGTACTATTCTGCATATCCTTATAGAACCAGGACAAATTGTTGCCAAAGGTGATGATCTTATGATACTTGACGCAATGAAGATGCAGAACAAATTGAAATGCAATATGGACGGCAAGGTAAAATCGATTGCGGTTAAAAAGGGAGATAAAGTTTCTAAAGGAACTGTGTTGCTGGAGTTGGAATGAAGATCACATAAATCCCTCCCAGATCACAAAATCTCTTAGTTTGTCAGGTAGTTTTGGTTTATCTGAAAATATCCCGTAAACACTCGATCCGCTTCCCGACATGAGACTGAAAAGGGCATTGCAATTATACAACTCCTCTTTAATGTCGCCTATAACGGAATATTTTTTAATGGCAAAATCTTCAAAGTCATTTATTATTTGCCCTTTCCATTCTACAACCGGAAGTTCAATTAATTGCAAGAGATTTGTTGAAGGAATTCCGGGCCGGCAATTTTGATATGCTTCACCCGTGTTAATACCGACTCCGGGATTTAGGATAACCAGATAGTAACCCGATAATACTGCTTTGACTGGTGTAAATATTTCACCTCTTCCTGAAGCCAATGATGGAACACAATCAATAAAAAACGGACAATCGCTTCCCAATTCCAGAGCCATTGCCTTAAGATTCAGATTGTCAATATTCAGACCAAAGTGCCTGTTAATTACTTTTAAGAGGCATGCTGCATCTGATGAACCTCCGCCTAATCCTGCACCGGCAGGTATTGCTTTGTGCAGATGAATTTTCAAAAATGGAAAGTGGTTTTTCCTGCGAAGTTTGAGAAGCGCTTTGATAACTAGATTGTCATCCGGTTCTCCTCCCGTATCAATACCTGTAACCTTAATAATATCTTTATCTATTATTTGATCCGGAATAACAAATTCAAGAGCATCGCTGAGACTTACAGGATAAAAAATCGTTTCGATGTTATGATAACCATCATCTCGGTTACCTGTAATCCGCAGGCCGATATTTATTTTAGAATTTGGGAAAAAAATCATCTTCCTCTATTTTATGTAAAAATAACATATGGTTTCGAATTTGATACTAAGGATCCTTTTAATAGCTTTTCAACAAGTTTTTAACACTGTTTTGTTTGTAACAATAGTCACGCCTTCTGAGCTTCTAAGTATGGTTATGTATACCTTTGAAATTTAGAGAGCGAATTATTATCTTGCTCTTAATCAGTTATAAATCAGAAATATAGCGTTAATGGCAAAACAAAGAAATAGCCCAAGACCAACAATTACAACTCTGCCTGATTTTGGAAAAGTTCCACCACAGGCAAACGATATGGAGGAGGCTGTTCTTGGTGCAGTTATGCTCGAAAAAGAAGCAGTTATTACAATTCTCGACATTCTCAAACCAGAGAGTTACTACAGAGAAGCTCATCAGAAAATATTTAAAGCAATATCCGACCTTTCTTCCAGAGAGTTTCCGGTAGATCTGTACACTGTTACGGAAGAACTGCGTTCACATAATGAATTAGACAGCGTCGGTGGCCCTGTCTATCTTACCCAGCTTACTTCTAAAGTAGTATCAGCTGCAAACGTTGACTATCATGCAAGGATAGTAGCACAAAAATATATTCAGAGGGAACTTATAAGAGTATCTACTGAAATACAGACAAGATCGTTTGATGATACATATGATGTTACTGAACTTCTGGATTATTCCGAAAATGCTCTTTTCCAGATTGCTGAGGGTAATATCAAAAGAGAGGTTGCTCCGATCAATGTGGTTATCAAGGAAGCAATAAGAGAGATCGAGGAAGCCGGGAAAAGAGAAGATGCCCTTGTAGGAACTCCTTCAGGATTTACAAAACTTGACCGGCTTACATCGGGATGGCAGAAATCCGAACTGATCATAATTGCCGCCCGTCCCTCGATGGGAAAAACCGCATTTGCCCTTTCAATGGCAAGGAACATGTCGATTGACCACGGGAAAAACGTGGCAATATTCTCATGCGAAATGTCCTCTATTCAGTTGGTTAACAGGTTGATAATAGCAGAAACCGATATCCCGGGTGATAAAATAAAAAACGGCCGTCTTTCTGAAGAGGAATGGAAACAACTTGATACCAGAATAAAAAAACTGGTGCAGGCTCCTATATTTATCGACGATACACCGGCAATTTCCATATTTGAACTCAGGGCCAAATGCAGGCGGCTCATGGCTCAGCACAAACTCGATATCGTGATCGTAGATTATCTTCAGCTTATGTCGGGGCCTGAAAATGCAGGGAGCCGCGAACAGGAAGTAAGTAATATTTCCCGGTCACTTAAGAGTATTGCCAAGGAACTTAATGTTCCAATACTCGCTCTTTCCCAGCTTAACCGTTCCGTTGAAATGAGAGGCGGAACAAAGAGACCGTTACTATCTGACCTGCGCGAATCAGGAGCGATAGAGCAGGATGCGGATATGGTTGTTTTTATTCACAGACAGGACAAATTCGGTATTCCGACTTTTGAGGATGGATCTTCCACAAAGGGGATAGCAGAAATCATTCTTGCAAAAAACAGGAATGGTCCGGTTGACGATATAAAACTCAGATTCCGTGAGGAGAAGGCCCAGTTTGTTGATATTGATGATTTTGATATGGATGCTAATCCTGATCTCAGCGGATCGCAAAGTATCACCCTTGGTTCGAAGATGAATCATGATAATCTCAGAAAATTGGGAGGGGGATTCGATAATGAGTCAGATATTCATGACGAACCACCCTTTGCTTAGTGAAAGTTTAGAACCGCCCTAACACCAACGCTTTTGTATTTAGTATCATCAAACCCGGCATATACTCCTAACTCTCCAATGAACAGGATCTCACTTATGCTATAACCAATTTCAGTATAGTCAGGCTGAAAACGGGTACCCAGATACGAAAGACTGATGTTTTCGCGCATCAGAGTATTACTCATTACCGGAAGAAGCTTCAGAAGCAAATAGGGTGTTGTATATTTAAGATGGGCCTCAACATAAAACTCAGGTGTGCTAAGAGAATAAAAAGACGGGATCATGAATGCGTCCTCAAAATTGTTCAAAAGCACAGGGAACGGCTGAGAGTTGATATGAAAGAAATCATAGAAAGTTAAATCCCTGTTATCAAGAAATCCAGCGGCCCTTATTCTCCATTTGAAATTACTGAAGGCTCCGATGGTACTATTCCTTGATACTTCAAACCTGAACATATCATACCGTCTTAAGCCCTGAGGGATTTCACTGAACTCATTTATCCCGTGTTTCCAGGTCAGTTCGAAAGTGGGCCAGTCTGAATTGGCCGGTATCTTTATCCCTTTATGTATCCTGTACTTCTGAAATGGGGTGAATGAAATTCCGGTGAGAAAGTCTAAATGCCTCTGGTCACGCAAGGCATTTATCTCATTAGATCCGGACAAAAGGTACCTGTTGACCGGGATATTTTCAGAATATACTTTTGACGATTCAAGGAGTGAAAAATTTGTTGTATTATGAAGTATCCTGCGATCCTCATAATTAGTACTGAGCTGAAGAGTCAACCCATTTATTATCTCGCTGGAGTAGCCAAATGACAGGTATTTTGATTCGTATAACTTAAGGTAGTTTTTCTTCAGCAATAATGATGTAAGAGAGTTCATAAACTGATTGATCCCGCCTTCATTATTAATGTCTCTGCTTTTTGTTCCGGCCCTTATAAATAATTGTCTGTGTTTAATCGTGTTAAACGAGTAATTTGTGTTAATTCCCCACATGAGCTGTTCCCTGCCGAAGGTCCAACGCATATCCGGCATAAAACTGAGGGTACTCTTTTTTTTCCACGACTTTGAGATGCTGAAATTTAATCCGTAACTGAAGCCATCAACTGAATTAAAAATAAGACTTTTCAGATTGATAAACCCTCCGTGACTGAAACTGAATCCGGTCGTATCGGACCAGGAATGTCCGAAAATGATCTCGCCTGCTGTTTTTATGAATTTACCTTTCTCTTTATTTCTGGTTAAGGGGATTGTATCAGTTTTCCGGGCTTTTAAATTCGTTGCAATTTTTAAACTATCGCTTATTTTTAAGCTCCTTAGCTCAATATCCGAAAGCGGAATGGGTCTGATTCCAGCCCAGTAGATACTATCTTTTTTGTTAGCATCTTTTTCAACGATATGTGTTGTATTGTCCTTTATTTCAAGACTTTTTCCGGCACTGTCTTTAACAGTTTTTGAAGATTCTTTTTCCATGAGTCTGGCCAATTTAGCCATATCGCGGTTAGATAATTTATCCTTTTCAAGAATTCTATTAATCTGTTGTTTTGGTTTGGAAACGATAGTATCGGAAGCCTTTCTGTCAGTTCCTGTTTTATTTAAAATATCAGCAGATAAAGATGCTGGTTTGTGGAGAGAAAGGTTTGGTCTGACCTCGGTATATCTGACAGAGCTTGCATAGCCAACATCAGCTTTAAAACCTATGATACCGATATTAATTTCAAATTTGTGACTTACAGGCATCCATATATCCTCCAGAACGGGGATATATAATTGCTGAACTTTTATTTTACCAAAAAGATTCTCATTGATAAGGTCAACACTTTGCAGGCACCAGAGATCTTCAATAATGTAAATTGTGCCCTCAAATAGCTGCTGACTTTTACGTTTCGGTATTACCTGAATCTTATTTATCGTAAAATCTCTTTG
>Ga0302206_1000345_pt1 | contig 18856 bp, 15 predicted proteins | sample II_Fen_E2_1_FD_194581 | JGI IMG/M metagenome (GOLD analysis project Ga0302206, IMG submission 194581) | Peat permafrost microbial communities from Stordalen Mire near Abisko, Sweden - II_Fen_E2_1 | ecosystem: Environmental > Terrestrial > Soil > Wetlands > Permafrost | place: Sweden: Abisko...
ATTCAGAAGGGGATGAGCGCCAGAGAGATCAAAGCTACTTGGAAAGAGGGGTTGGCTAGATTTTCTAAAATCAGGAAGAGATATCTGTTATATGAATAAATCGTTTTACTGCTTTTAAATAAAGCTGAGAGAAGTATTTATAAATGTTAGTATTGAACTCCTGAATTAGATTGAAGTTTTCCTGGTGCGGAAAGAAACAGATTAAACAGAATCAGAGACAAATTGATAGGAAGCGGAGATAGTCGGTTTTGACTTTGTACCTTTCTTGTGTGAAAATTTCACTAAATTATTATTTTCGAGGCTATGCCTTATTCTGCGTTCTTCTCTAATATCTGAAATAATCAGAAGTATCAGGGCCGGAACATATGCAAAGACAGAAAATATTATTAATAGAATACGGCCCAGAAAATTATAGATCTTTTTCATCTGTTTATTTGTGTAATAATTTATGTGCAAAGTTGACAATGATCATTAAATGGTACATTACATAACTTTGGAAAAAATTTATACAATTCACACATTTCAAAGACTATGCACGCCTCAGAACGTAAACATCTGTATTTAAGTCAGAGAATTCGCTTAAAGACTGATTGACAAATTTCTGAGCCATTCAAATGTATTCCTTTTCCCTCTTTAGAACAACCAAAGATAATATTTATTGTAATACCTCAAAGATTTTGTATTTTTGAACTATTCTAAAAATTATAAACTATAATGCCTGATTTCATATACAAGATTAGAAGATGGTCTTATGTAATAATCATGATTTCAATGTCATTATTACTTTCTTCTTTCAAGCTTTTCAGAGCGGAAAGAATCCCTTGGAATAGATCACTGACAATGGAACTATTTTGTTCAAACCAGGACAATAAGATTATCTCCGACTCTTCGAAAAGAATTCAGGTGAACAGTAAAGTTCCCGGGGAACCAGACCGGAATTCATCTGTAAAACCAGAGAAACAAAATATTAATCAGAATAAATCAGGGAATGGCTACAAAATAATAGCCGGCAGTTTCGCCAGTCATGAAAACGCGGTACTGCGTGCAAGACAATATTTCAGCAAAGGGTATAAAGCGGAGATTATTATTGGGACCGGCAGGAACAGAGCCAGGGTTGAATTGGTTTCAATAAAGTCTTTTGAAAATATATCCGAGGCGAAATCGTTCCTGAAAGAGTTCCAGCGTGATATTGACCCCTCCGCATGGCTCTACTCGATTGATTAGGGTTTTCACTGTCAGCCTTTATCCACAAAAAATAGAACAACACCCAAATTTTCTATAAATGTTAACTTTTTTTTGTACCTTTAGCTCATAAACATTGTTTGCAACTGATTTTGACCTAAATTTAAATTTAGACTTTTTACAATTATCCTTTATCTTGAGTAATAGCCTATTAAATAGCGAAAACGAAAATACTGTCAGTTATACAAAAAAAGTATCTTCTGAAAAGCCCGTGTTCAGCCCCGACAATTTTGGACTGACAGTTGAGGGAGGGATAATGTTTTTCAATTATCTTAAAAATTTTAAACTTATTCAGGATCCTGATATTCTGATAATCTATCCCGATCATTTTTTTTATTTTGATAAAAATGACTTTAAGGCTATAAAGACGCTGTTAATACTCAAAAAGCTCAACCTGATAAAAGATGTAGAAATTTTTCTTGAATCCCTGCATAACATTTTGCCACCTGATGTAATTTTCATAGGCTGTTTTTCTGACTACAGAACCATAAAGGCTAATGGATTGATCTCAAGATTGACCAAAAATGTGATTAATCTGCTGGATTCTAAAACAGACAGCGAGCTGGATAAAAGATATGTTTCGGAAATGTTGCAGAAAAATGGCTTTAAAATTGTTGATATGACAGAAATGAACGAACTTGTTTACTTCTGCTCAAGGCATATTGTCAAACCTGCTGAAAGTCAGAGTTAATTCGCAATAATCCATAATTTATTCCGTTGCGCCTTTGAGCCGTTAAGCCTTTGAGTCATTATTACAACCTTCCAGGATACACTTTTAGTGCCTCTTCCAGAACCAGAATCGCATTCTTCAGATCCTCTATTTTTAAAACGTAGGCTATACGGACCTCGTTTTTACCTGATCCCGGAGTGGAATAGAACCCAGATGCCGGAGCAACCATGACGGTTTGATTCTTATACTCAAACTCCTCAAGCAGCCATTGAGCAAATTTGTCTGTATCACTTACCGGTAGTTTTACAACCGTGTAAAATGCTCCTTTTGGTTTAGGACAATAAACACCCGGGATTTTATTAAGTGCTTCAACCATATAATCTCTTCGAGCGGTATACTCTCTGTTAACCTCTTTAAAATATGAATCGGGCGTATCAATTGACGCTTCTCCTACTATTTGTCCGAGTCCCGGAGGTGAGAGGCGGGCCTGTGCAAATTTGAGGGCAGTTGATATGATCTCTTTGTTTTTTGTAATCAGTGCACCTATCCTGACTCCACATTCACTGTATCGTTTTGATACTGAATCTAGAAGGATTACATTATTCTCAATTCCCTCCAGATTCATCGCAGAGAAATGTTCTGCGCCATCATAGCAAAACTCCCTGTATGCCTCATCGGAAAACAGGAAAATATCATGTTTCTTTACTATCTCTTTCAGATGAAGAAGTTCATTCTTTGAATAGAGATAACCTGTAGGATTATTGGGATTGCAGACAATGATACCCTTCGTTTTTGAGGTTATTTTTTTTTCAATATCCTCAATCGGAGGGAGGGCAAAATCATCTTTTATATATGATGTTACAGGAACAATCTTTATCCCGGCAGTCGTGGCAAAACCATTGTAATTTGCATAGAATGGTTCAGGAGTAATAACTTCTTCACCCGGGTTTACACATGCCATCAGTGCAAAAAGAATTGCCTCTGATCCGCCAGTGGTAATCAGCATTTCAGTATGGTCAATATTTATTCCTATCTTCTGATAATAAACCGCGAGCTTGCGGCGATACGATTCATTACCTGCCGAATGGCTGTATTCGATCACCTTCAGATTAATATTGCGCAATGCTTTAAGAGCCACCTCGGGTGTAGGTATATCAGGTTGTCCTATATTAAGATGATATACCTTTCTCCCTTTACGTTTTGCTTCTTCTGAATACGGAACAAGTTTTCTTATTGGTGATGCAGGCATTGACTTGCCTTTATCTGATATTGATGGCATATATGCTTATATTAATACTTCTTATTTTTGTGAGACAAAAATAAGAAAAATCACTTACTAATTAATGTTCTGCTGACGTCGATTTGCTAATGATGCAGTTATATGCCCGTTTCGATAAGTGAAAAAAAGGCTTTGGAGATTCCAAAGCCTTAAAAAAATGAAAAGACCTACTGCTGATTTCAAAACCTAACTATGGATTTTAATTCATCTGTTGAAATACCGGGTAATTGGTTATGCCTGAGTTTTTTCACAACCAAAACTGCCGTTTTTCTTGCAGATTTCCTGTCAGTGAAAGCAACCTGCCCTTTCACGGCAGGCATAAAAGGCTGATGGATAAATAGTTTCTTCTGAAAGGAAATATCATAACCCCAACCCTGTTCAGTTTTATAAAGATATATCTGGTATTTTTGTTCTCGCGTTATGTAAAAAACTGCAATTACTGTCAATAAAATGAAGGTTACGACCCCAGGGAAGAACTTTTTATTTATCATTCTTGTCATATTCGGCATCAGGATAAAACGACCATATGTCATCAAAATAATAAGATCCGCTTTTACCGGTAGTTATATAGCCCAGATTTCCTATAGCAAAGCCAACGGCATCTGCTCTTGCGCTTCCTTCAAATCCGGTTTTTTCAGTCCAAAGATCAGTTATGGGATTATATTCCCAGACATCTTTGCTAGCGCTCTGACCTCCGGTTGCAAGATATCCTTTCCCATTTATTGAAAATCCTACCTTCGATGTTCCGACTATTGTTTTATATTTATCATCATAATTTTCACTACTGGAATTTGTGATTGCCCTCATTTTAGTCCACACATCTGTCCCCGGGTCATACTCCCACATATCGGTCTGATAAACTCCGTTATCTATTCCTGTGAGAATATAGCCTTTCCCATCAATGACCATACTTGCAGCATCTGTTCTTTTGCTCCCCCCTATACTGGTTCTTTGTGTCCATGTATCATTTTCGGGGTCATATTCCCATAAATCCTTTAGAAAGTTACCATCATATCCGGTTCCTATATAACCTTTATTGTTAATTGACATCGCTACAGCAGAATATCTTGGAGAACCTCCAAAATCAGCCCTTCTATTCCATGTATTTGTCCCGGGATCATATTCCCAGAAATCATTTAATTTGTTCCTGCCATCATAGCCTGTCCCTATATATCCCTTTGTATCAGTAGCAAAACCGACTGCGGCATTTCTGGCAATTCCAGGGAAGTCAGCCTTTTGGGACCATGAATTTTTATCAACGTCATATTCCCAAAAATCATTTAGCCTTTTATCTCCATCATAGCCGGTGCCTACATATCCTTTAGTGCCAATTGAAAAGCCTACGGCATCACTTCGTGGCAAACCATCAAAATCAGATACAGACACCCAGTTTCCAACCAGATCATTTGTATCATCCTTTGAACATGAATTTAAGAATGAGAAAGTAAGCATAAATAAGAATAGCAGAGCAAAAAGCATTATCGTTTTTTGTTTCATTTTACACTATTTTAATTAATAATGAAACAAACTTATCTGAAGCAGGATATAAATAAAAGGGTAGTAGATATATTGCCCGAATACGTAGACCATCAAGTGCTATTAATCGATAATGTTTGTACTCGAACATCAATTATGAAAGAAAAAGCTATTCCCGGTTTGCATAATATCTTTCCATTGTGCCTGTAAGTCTACTCTTTTGCCTTGTTTGTACACTATGCTTTGTTTTAAGTACCGGATGATTTTTATTTGTACAAATTATAATTGCAATGATGGTCAGGTATTCATTAATAATGAAAAAATGGGCAGCAAAATTTTTTTTTACCTGTGTTTTATTCTTTTTCTTTTATCAGCTTTCTGCATCTCATGTTCAAATGCAAATAAATTTTCGCTCGGAAGCGATTTTGTTGAATCTCAGACAAACATGGTATTAACGGATACTTTCAGAGTTGATTTATCCACAGTGTTGCTCGATTCTTTGTTGACATCAGCAACCGGAGTTGCTTTGGTTGGTAATTATAAAGATAATGAATTCGGGAAAATAACCTGCACAAATTATTTTGAAGTGGGATTGCCGTCTTATTCTGAGATCAGTGAAAAAGCAATATATGATTCGTGTACTTTCTTTTTGTCATACTCAGGATACTCTTACGGTGACACAACAGCTCTGATGTCCGTGAGCATCCACCAGCTTAAAGAAAATATTACGCTTAACAGCAATGGTTCATTGTATAATGTTTCAAAATTCGAATATGCAAAAGACGCAATCGGAAGCAAGCTCTTCTATCCCAATCCTACCTCCTCAGATAGCATTCTAAGAATCCATGTTAATGAATACGGAGATACCCTTTTCACCTTATTTAAAAATAAAGATAATAATGTAAGCTCAAGTGATCTATTCCTGGATTATATTAAAGGGTTTGTTCTTACTTCTGGCAATGAGAATAACAATGCAGTTCTCGGGTTTGATGCGGATTCGTCACACACATATTTTAAGATTTATTATCATGTGACTGATGAAACAGTAAAAAACTATGTTATCTCCATTAAATTGTCCAGCGATACCCGACAATTTAATAACATACAACATGATTTTGCCAAAAGCAGACTGGCTGCTATTGATTCTTTAGCAAATCATAGAATATTAAGTCAGCAATCTGATGGCAGATGCTACATGCAGGCCGGGATTGGATTATTACCGAAAATCCAGTTTCCGACTTTGCAGGATCTCTTTCTGAAAAACAGATGGAAACTGTTGAAAGCTGATCTGATTATTGTTCCGGTTAAAGATAGCTACGACCGTTTCATTTTACCGGGAAATCTCTATCTGTATGACACGGATAAACATAACGATATTAATGGATATCTGTCAGATCGGTCCGGGAATCCGGTGAAAGGAACATTTGTTCTTGATAAATTATATAATGAAAATACCAGCTACACTTTTGACATAACTCCTTTTATTTCAAATGAATTGGCGGACAATTATTTCAATTATGATCATGGGATATTTGTAGGTGTTGTCCAGAAAAAATTATATTCCACAATTGACCGGTTGGAGATTGAAGGTAAAGCTCCCAGGGTGAAGCTGAAACTTTATTATGTAACTTATTAGTCTGATTATGTTTAATAAATTAAAAAATAATGTTCTGCTATTAATTATTGTCTTTTGCACAATCGAGACAGCTCATTCACAACTTACTTCCTCACCTTATTCCATTTTTGGCATGGGCACTCAGGCAGGCAATTGTGCAGGTACAAGTAGTGCCCTTGGGGGGACCGGCATTGCATTTTTATCGGGTACTACTCTGAATACTGTAAATCCGGCTTCTTATGGAGGATTAGACAGTCTTCAAACTCTTTTTGATATCGGACTGTTTGCAAAGTACACTTCTTATAGAACAAAGTCCAGCAATCAGGCATTATTCGATGCAAATCTTAAGTATTTTACGATGAGTTTCAGATCTGTACCCAGAGTGGGTACCAGTTTTGGCATTGTTCCCTATAGCTCTGTAGGGTATAAAATAAATACCACTTCTAATATTGAGGGAAGTAACTCAGAATTTAACAAGACATTTGAAGGAGATGGGGGAGTTAACAAAGTTTATCTCGGAAATTCTTACGAACTTTCAAACAATCTTTTTCTTGGGGTGAATGCGTCTTTCCTTTTTGGTTCCATCAACCGGACTGAAGCTTCATCAGATGGTTTATACTCCTATAAGGATAAAAATACTTTCTCCAACTTCTATCTCGATTACGGGTTGAATTATAAGATCAAAGGAAACAAATGGGACTACAGCATAGGGATTATCTATGGAAATGGTAAAACCCTGAGAACCAACAGTGAATCATCCATTACAACAGCTAGTTCATTTGAAGAACTAAAGACCCAAAAAAAAGAATTCAGAATACCCAGGAATCTTGGAGTCGGATTAGCTGTAAGCGAAAAATCTTTCAGGGCAGGAATTGATTATGAAAGAGAATATTGGTCAGAAATAAATTTTAACCAATCACTTATGCGAACCAGGAACAGTACCCGGTATTCCCTTGGGCTTGAATATGCATCTTTTGGTAATAGCAGAAGTAACAATAATATTATTTTTTACAGATTTGGTGCTGAATACAGCGAATCTTATTTAATTATTGATCAGAATCCGATCAGTTACAGATCAATCTCATTTGGGACAGGTCTTCCTGTAGGAGGAAGGTTAAATGTAATAAACATTTCATTTGAGATAGGACAGAATGGTACTAAAAACGATGGTCTGATAAAAGAGAATTTTTACAAACTTAATATTGATATATCACTTAAAGACCTGTGGTTTATGAAGAGATTGTTTCTTTAAAAGATCAGATTAAGTTCTGATTAACTATACTATAAAATTGAGATTTAAATAATTCACCGACAGGAATGCGGTGTTCTCCTATCCGGATCCTGTTATTTTCAATCGACTCAATCTTTGAGAGAGATACAATAAAAGATTTATGTACCCTCAGAAAACGATCTGCCGGAAGCTTTTCATTAATATTTTTTAGTGTGGTCTTGGTTAAAAGAGGTCTGGTTCCTGTATATAGCTTAATGTAATCCTTCATTCCTTCAATAAATAATATATCATCCAGGTCTACTCTTTTTGTATTGTATTCAATTTTTATCATAAGAAAATCTGATATAACTCTAGATCGATTATCGCATGTGTTGCTTTGTAAATTATTTAACTTCAGTAACATATCGGCTTTGTTAACTGATTTCACAAAACGATCAAAAGCAAAAGGTTTAATTAGATAATCGACCGCATTAATTTCAAAGCCCAGAGGTGCATATTCCTTATATGCTGTAGTAAAAATTATCATGGGCGGGTGGTAAAGAGACCTGAGAAAATCAATCCCGGTTATTTGGGGCATATGAATATCTAAGAATACAAGCTCGATATTTTGGGAATTCAATAATTCAACTGCATCAAATGGATTTGTGAAAGTTCCCATTAGATTCAGAAAATTTATTTCTTTGCAAAATTCAATTATTACATCCAGCGCCAGCGGTTCATCATCAATTGCAATGCAATTCATTTTATATCATTTATCAATGGCATTTCCAATAACACAGAAAACATCCCATTTTCATCAGTTATATTAAACTTATAGCGTTCAGGATATACTAAGTCAAGCCGACGCACTATATTTTTTATTCCTATCCCGGGATGTTCAAAGTGAGGCTCAGCCAATATATTTTTTTTGTTACTTATTAAGAACTTAAGGTTATCGTCATTTATTGTGATTTGAATGTTTATTAATGAATCATTCTGATTAGCCATTCCATATTTGAAGGCATTTTCTACAAGAGGAAGAAGAATAAAAGGTTCGACTTTGTTGTTTTCAGGAGAGCCGGTTACCTCGCAGACAACCGGCAAATTATTCTTAAATCTAAGCTTCTGAAAATCAATATAAGTGTTAATTATCTCTATCTCATCTTTCAAAAACGCCAGTGAATTATCAGATTTATAAAGAGTATATCTGAGTATTGATGAGACTTTTAATATAGCTTCGGGTGTAAGATCCGGATTCTTAATCGAGAGTGAATATATATTATTAAGTGTATTAAATAAGAAGTGAGGGTTTACCTGTTGTTTGAGATATAAAAGTTCTGTGGAAATTCTTTCTTTGCTAATTTCAGATTCTTTTTTGTCATCATCACGGAGTTTCTGAAGAAACTTTATTGAGATACTTGCGAAATAGACTGTAATTAATCCGTAAATTGAAAAAAATCCCGGACCAAATAATGGCTTTGGTGGTCCTCCTTTAAGCATTCGTTCCAGATCAGGTCTGCTTACCTCCTGCCTGTTTAGCTCCAATGGTGGTTTGGCTTGTCCCATCTGAGACTGGGATTCTCTTGGAAGTCTGAAAAAATCCTGACCCGGCTGATTATTCTTTCTTTCTCTGAAGATGGTTATAAACTGATTCCTGTTTATGCTATCATTAATGAAATATGACAAGGCTAATAAAATTACGGAACAGGCGATGAACATCAATATTTTTTTCTTTAGGAGAAAGACCGGAATCAGAAAGGAAAAGCTTATGTAGAATATAGATATATATAATAACCATATCAAAATGTGAAAATGAAAATCGAAATATATGACATATAATTTCAGGAATAAATAGTTAATCGAAAGGAGCAGAAACCATGTGACAATATGAAGGATTATCCTTCTGCGATTTTCCTTTATACTCTGTTTCAGAAAGGATATACCATGATTAATAAATTGCATGTTAATATATTATTATTGAAGTGATTATGAGCATGTTGCTGTTTTGTTTAGTTTTTAATCAGTAAATAAACAAAAATAAAGGAATTAGAACAGCACTTTATAGATTCTTTTTTAATATTAGTTTATTTTAAATTTCCTGCCGCCAAACGGATTTTCGGCGATCTTTCTGCGTCGGTCTGCGAGATCAGCGGGAAATATTATATTTTTGCAATTCATTTATTATTGAACATTTTATATAATACCTATATGGATATTCCTTCAAAATACGAGCCCGGGAAAGCTGAAAGCAGATGGTACATGTACTGGATGGATAACGGATTCTTTAAAAGCACTCCCGACGGGAGAGAGCCATATACAATTGTTATTCCTCCACCCAATGTGACCGGGGTCCTTCATATGGGCCATATGCTTAATAATACTATCCAGGATGTGCTGGTCCGCAGGGCTAGAATGCAAGGGAAAAATGCCTGCTGGGTACCCGGAACCGATCATGCCTCTATTGCTACTGAAGCGAGAGTTGTAGCTAAACTCAAGGCTGAAGGAATTGAAAAACATGACCTGTCCAGGGAGGATTTTCTTAAACATGTGTGGGAATGGACGCATAAGCATGGCGGCATAATCCTTGAGCAGCTAAAACGGCTTGGCGCATCATGCGACTGGGACCGTACTCTTTTCACCATGGATGAGAAACGATATGATTCTGTCATAAAAGTGTTTGTTGATCTGTTTAATAAGGGACTGATATACAGAGGAATAAGAATGGTCAACTGGGACCCTCAGGCAATGACGGCTGTTTCTGATGAAGAGGTAAACTATACCGAGGAAAAATCAAAACTTTATTATGTCCGGTATAAGATAGTCGGAGAAGATGGATATATTATGGTTGCCACAACCCGTCCGGAGACAATACTTGGCGACACAGCCGTCTGTGCAAATCCAAATGATGAACGATACAGGCATCTGAAAGGGAAAAAGGTTATTGTTCCAATGGCTAATCGTGAGGTACCTTTTATTTTTGACAGTTATGTTGATCCTGAATTCGGAACAGGTTGCCTGAAAATCACTCCGGCTCATGATATTAATGACTATGAGATCGGACTAAGGCATAATTTACCCTCAATTGATGTATTCAATCCTAATGGGACGATGAGCGAAAGGGCAGGAATGTTTATTGGTGTTGACAGGTTTAAAGCAAAAGATCTTGCTGAAAAAGAACTTCACAAAACAGGAAACCTGGTTAAGGTTGAAAAATATGATAATAAGATCGGAAGATCTGAAAGAACCAATGCAGTTATTGAACCAAGACTTTCGCTCCAGTGGTTTGTGAAGATGAGAGATCTTTCGGAGCCTGCCCTGGAAGCTGTTATGAATGGTGATATTCATATTCATCCGGCTAAGTTTAAAAATCTTTACCGTCACTGGATGGAAAATGTTCACGACTGGTGTATCAGCCGTCAGTTGTGGTGGGGCCAGAGGATTCCTGCATTTTATTACGATAATAATAAATTTGTTGTCGCTGAGAATATTGATGCAGCCCTCGAACTTGCGAAAAAAACAAGCGAAAATCTAAATCTGACAATTTCTGATCTGCAGCAGGATGAAGATGTTATGGATACATGGTTCTCATCATGGCTCTGGCCTATTACTGCATTTGACGGGATAAACAACCCTGACAATGCCGACATTAAATATTATTATCCTACAAATGATCTTGTAACAGCTCCCGAGATTCTATTTTTCTGGGTTGCACGTATGATCATTTCCGGTTATGAGTACAGGGGACAAAAACCTTTTAACAATGTTTACCTTACCGGGCTTGTCCGGGATAAACAGAAGAGAAAAATGTCCAAGTCACTCGGCAATTCTCCTGACCCTATCCAACTTATTGAAAAATACGGAGCCGACGGAGTGCGGGTTGGAATGATGTTATGTTCACCTGCAGGTAATGACCTTCTTTACGATGACAGTCTCCCTGAACAGGGCCGTAACTTTGCCAATAAAATATGGAATGCTTTCAGACTCGTAAAGAGCTGGGAGGTTGACGATTCCATTATACAGCCTGAATCATCCCTATTAGCCGTTAAATGGATGGAGGAATCATTAAAGAAATCAATTAACGAGATAGATTTGAATTTCAGGAAATTCAGGATCTCTGAAGCTCTTATGATTTCATATAAATTGTTCTGGGATGAATTTTCAGGGTGGTATCTGGAAATTATCAAACCTGAATACCAGAAGCCTGTTGACCGGAAAACTTTTGATTCCACAGTGGCTGTATTTGAAAAACTGATGAAGATAATACATCCTTTTATGCCATTCATTACCGAGGAGATATGGCAGCTGCTTATTGTAAGAAAGAACGGGGAAAGCATTATGGTATCAGCAATGCCTGAAGCAAAAAAATTCAATAAAGAGCTGGTTGCAGGGTTTGAATCTGTAAAAGAGATTATAAGCGCTGTGCGGACGGTTAGGAAAGAAAAGGAGATTCCTGTAAGGGAAAAGATTGAGCTGCAGATACTGGAAGATAAGAAGAGGTTTGATACTTCGTTTCTTCCGGTTGTTAAAAAACTTTGTAACCTGTCGGATATTGTATTTGTCTCTGATAAGCAGGAAGGTACTGCATCATTTATGGTAGGTACAACCGAGTATTTTATCCCCACAACAGGAATGCTTGATGTTGAAAGTGAAATTGCCAGGATTAAGGAAGAGCTTAGCTATAATAGGGGCTTTCTGGTCAATGTTATGAAAAAACTTGATAATGAGCGCTTTGTAAATAATGCTCCTGCCGGCATACTGGAATTGGAAAGAAAGAAGAAGAGCGATGCGGAGTCGAAGATAAAATCACTGGAGGAGGCACTGAAATCTTTGAAGAATTAATCTTACTTCCCCAAATTCCGCTTTTTGCCCCCCAACCCCCCTGAAGGGGGGCTCGTTCGCGAATATTTTGAAAATTCACTTAAAAAACGAGTACGAATCCTGCCTAAGCTGGAGCAGGGGGGTAAAAAATCGGGGAAGAGGGGGTAATATCTCAAGGCATCAGCTTCCTGACAAAATAATTCTGCTCGACATGAACAAGTTCCCAGTTGTCATTGAGTATAAGATGCCAGCCATCTCCTGATATATGGTTTTTATCGGCTTTGAAACCTTTGGCAGGTATCCGGATGAACTTAAGATTTGTAGAGACAAGACAGCCTCCCTTATCGACTGTGAGTTTACCCCAGTTATCAGATACCCTCATTGAATTATAGAGGGTTCCGAAGGTATCAAGAGGGTGAACATCTTCCGGTTCAAAGTCAAAATAGGGGCTCTCGAGTTCAAGAAAGACCACCGGTTTTTCTGTAAATATGCTTAATTGACTTTCAATACTTTGTTTTATATCTGCAACCCTCTTTTCTTCTTCCTTATTAATAGTCTCAATATCATAATTTACTGCAAGACTACCTGCCACATCCCTGCAGATTGCCGGCAGATTTATTTTGTAAAGTTCTTTAACTGCATTTCCAATATCATAACTATCAGTTGTTATGGTCTTAAGATCGAATCCTTTATCATAGAGAAGGGAGGCGTATAATGCTCCGTGAATGAATCCGTATGATCTGGCATAGGATTGCATTGAATAGATGCGATCGAGATTTTCGAAAAGCCGTGTCTTAAATTCTTCCCGTGAATTGGTACATAAAAGGGTATATGTAAAGGTAGCAAGACCTTCATAAGTTTCAAATTTGTTTTCATTGAGGGCATAATTGGGATAAAGCTCCCTGTTTGATCCTCTGAATATCAATGCATCCCTTATTGCCAGCTGCCGTTCTTCACCTTCAGTGTTAATCGCTTTCCTCAAAGCTTTCCATTCAAGTTTTATCCAGAGTCTTGCTTCCTTTTCATCCATATTATTAATGTTAAAGGATGAAGCAGAAATACCTTCATTTTCCTGGAAGCGGTGAAAAAGACTATGAATTACCCTGGTTTTTATCCTGAAAGTATCTTCTTCAACCGGCAGAGGGACCATCGCAAACTGGGTTCCTCCAAATATTGCAGGTGCATTGCTCAATATGAGTTCTTTTGGATAAAGACCTGTAAAAACCCTTTCTTTTGATTTTAGAAGACCTTCCTTGTCAGGTTGGTTAGCTACAATTCTTCGGGTTACTCTTTCTACAAACATTATGGGTCCGAAGAGGTTTTTGCCCCATAATTTTCCGCTGTCACGGGCGCATATTTCCTCAATCTCTTTGAAGTAAAAAGATGCTTTTGCAGGTGTAAAGTAAGTTTCAGTGTTTTTCCCCTTGCAACCAATAAGCAATACCAGGAGCGGGAAAAATATCCATTTTTTCATTATAGCTTATTTGTCGCCACGAAAGTAATGAAAAAAATTACAGAATGTCAAACATAAATCCAAGATTGGGAATTGCAATTAATTAATAACTTTGGTACAGGAAAAATACCAATATGTCAGATCCTACAGATAATTTATCCCTTCTCTTCCAGGTTAGTGAGGTTGTTGCTAAAAGTTCTGATCTGGAACAAGCCATAATGCATGTGATGGAAGAAATGGCACCAAGACTGGGAATACTTCAGGCTTTTTTGACCGTGCTCAATCGTAATTCATCAAAAATAATTATCGAGGTTGCTTACGGACTGACCAAAGAACAAAAAGAAAGAGGTGAATACAAAATAGGTGAGGGGATTATCGGTGATGTCGTAAAAACAGGAAAACCGGTAATCATACCTCATATCTCTGATGAACCGCGTTATCTGAATAAGACACAATCGACAAGTAAAACGGATGACGAAGATTGTTTTATCTGCGTTCCCATCAGGGCAAAAAATGAAATTATTGGTACCCTCAGCGTAAAACTGAAATATTCTACCGGCCTCTCTTATCAGGCTGAAATGAAATTGCTTACCATTATGGCGGCAATGTTTGCCCGGCTTGTAAGATCGAGGCAGGACAAAATTGAAGAACTTGAAAAACTTCATTATCAGAGGCTCAGGGAACAGGGCCTTTACAGTTTTAATGACCGTATCACATCATTAGTGGGCGAATCGGGAAAGATGCAGGAGGTCTATGACCTTATTTCAAAAGTAGCCATGACAAATGCTACAATATTGATACGAGGCGAAAGCGGCGTTGGTAAGGAACTGGTTGCCAGAGCTATTCATGACCAGAGTCCACGCAGTAAAATGCAGATGATCAGTATAAACTGCTCAGCGATACCTGAAATGCTTATTGAAAGTGAGTTATTCGGATATGAAAGAGGTGCATTTACCGGAGCAGATAAGCTTCACAAAGGCCGTTTCGAACTGGCAGAAAAAAGCACAATATTCCTTGATGAGATCGGCGACCTCTCACCTAACCTTCAGGTGAAACTTCTCAGGGTGTTGCAGGAGAGAGAATTTCAAAGACTTGGAGGGACAGAAACGTTGCAGGCTGACGTAAGAATTATAACAGCAACAAATCGTGACCTCGAAGAACTGATGCTTAAAAATGAATTCCGGGAAGATTTATACTACAGGTTAAATGTTTTTCCTCTTTTCATACCCCCGTTAAGAGAAAGACGGGCAGACATTCCTTTACTGGTGAATCATTTCATTGAAAAATATAACAAGATACATGGCCTTGAAATTAAAAGGATCAGCTCGACAGCTATTGACCTGTTAATGACTTACCACTGGCCGGGGAATATCAGGGAACTGGAAAACTGTATCGAACGTGCGGGTATTCTGAGCACCGACAAAGTGATCCGTTCTCATAATCTTCCGCCAACGCTTCAGAGTGCTGCATCGACGCATTCCCGCGTTGACGGTGGTCTTGAAGCCATTCTTGAAAATGTCGAGAAACAAATGTTGATCGATGCACTGAACCTTTCAAAAGGAAATATCTCAAAAGCTGCTGAACAGCTTAAACTTACCGAACGGATGATGGGACTCAGGATTAAAAAATATCAGATCGATCCTGTTGTCTTCAAAAAATATAAAAGGAAATCAAGTTAAATGGCATTCGTAGGGACATTGCATGCAATGTCCCTACCAATTATTTATCAGTTTTAATGTGAATCCTACAATTATGTAGGATTTTTTGTTGCATCTTACTGGAACGTAGTCTTTTCGTTCTTCTAAAAAAGCTTCAGTTTTTTATTTGTACTTCCTTTCTGCCTGTAAATTAATTGTTTACAGTGTCTCATTTCATCTTCAATACTTTCGTTTTCAAAAAATGGCATGCATTTGGCCTATATGTATTTCATATATAATAAAAGACATCATTGTATCTTTTTGCCATCTGAAAAATATTAAGAAAAACAAATACTAACTAAAAAATCAAATTGTATGAAGAAAATTGAAGCTATTATCAGGACATCAAAATTTGAAGATGTCAAAGCCCAGCTCAAGGAGATAGGCATTGACTTCTTTTCCTACTGGGACGCATCAGGGGTTGGAAATGAACATATGCGTGGACATCACAGCTACCGTGGAACAGTATACGATACACAGTACATTCCGAGGATATTTTTATCCCTCGTGCTTCGTGATATTAACGTTCAAAAAACAATTGACTGCATTGAGAAAGCTGCATTCACTGGTGAGATAGGCGACGGCATGATATTCAGTTATAATATTGAAGAATCGGTAAGGATCAGCAATAGTGCTAGGGGAGAAGCCTCAACAGCTGGACCTGGTGATGAGAAACTAACTAAATAAAAATTTAAAACTTATAAAAATGACTAAAAAACTTATATTACTCGTCGCTGCTTTAATTCTTGTGATTGGACCAATATGTTACGCGGATGGGCCAAAAAGTACTGATCCTACGGGTGCGAACACCGGTACTGCAACTGAAATAACTTCAGCAACACCAGGGTCACCTACAATTCTGGAAGTAGCTAATCAGGTAGGACATAACAAAGTTGCACTCAATATTATGTGGACTTTAATCACTGGGTTTCTTGTTATGTTCATGCAGGCTGGGTTTGCAATGGTCGAAACAGGATTGACCCGTGCAAAAAACGTTGCTCATACAATGGCAATGAACTTAATGATATATCCACTCGGAATGCTGGGTTTCTGGCTTTGTGGTTTTGCTATTATGTTTGGAGGAATGGGGGCAATTACCACTATGGGTGGATTCGACGGGTTGAATCATGAATTGACTATTAAGCTCTTCGGACATTCATTTGGCCTGATAGGCTCGAAAGGATTTTTTCTTAGCGGGACTTATGATGTTGCCGTCTTTTCATTGTTCCTGTTCCAGATGGTATTTATGGATACCACAGCTACGATTCCGACAGGAGCCATGGCTGAAAGATGGAAATTCTCAGCGTTTGTATTATATGGGATAGCTGTAGGAACGATTATATACCCTGTTTATGGTAACTGGGTTTGGGGAGGAGGCTGGTTAACTACTTTAGGTAAGGAATTCGGTCTGGGCCATGGTCATGTGGATTTTGCCGGCTCATCGGTTGTTCATCTGACCGGAGGTGTTATCGCTTTTGTCGGTGCATGGATACTTGGTCCACGTCTTGGCAAGTACAATAAAAACGGATCACCTAATGCTATTCCGGCACATAGTATACCAATGGCCGTAATCGGCACATTTATTCTTGCTTTCGGATGGTTTGGTTTTAACCCCGGTTCAACTCTTGCAGGAGGTGATCTGAGAATTGCGGTTGTTGCTGTAAATACAATGATTGCTTCAGCTACCGGTGCTTTTGCATCAATGTTATATATGTGGTGGTTTAAAACCAAAAAGCCGGATGTCAGTATGATTTGTAATGGATTATTGGCAGGATTAGTTGCAATTACGGCACCCTGCGCATTCGTGACAGTTGGTAGTGCAGCTCTGATAGGATTAATTGCAGGTGTGCTAGTTGTTGAATCTACATTTTTCTTTGAAAGAAAAGCAAAGATTGATGATCCTGTTGGAGCAATATCCGTACATGGGGTAAATGGAGCCTGGGGAGTTATAGCGCTTGGATTATTTGCTGATGGAACCTACGGTGATGGATGGAATGGAGTCGCAGGCACAGTTAAAGGTTTATTTTACGGTGACGGCGGTCAGCTTGTAGCCGAAATTATAGGAATATTAGCTAACCTGATATATGTTGGCCTGATTTCATATGTAGTTTTTAAAGTGATAGATCTGATCGTTGGCAACAGAGTATCGGCAAAAGCTGAACTTGAAGGCCTTGATATTCCTGAAATGGGGCTGGATGGTTATTCCGGAACAAAGATGGACAAAAACAGCGAAACACCATTATCAAGATAAATTAGATGGCAGCAGGGAGCGACACATCATTTACTATTCCCTGCATGCCTTCTAACAATGCTTTAATTAATAGAATAAATTATCTTAAATAAATTTATCATGAGAAGATTCTTATTTATTAGCGTGGTTCTGTTTTTATTAGGAAATGAGTTATTATTTTCAACTCCTTCAACCCAGATTTGGATTCCTTCCACAGATTTTCAAAAGTGGAAAACGATGCACCTGGGATTGGATAATTATATCAGGACTTCCAAAATCGATGGTATCAGAGGAGCGGGAATGTTCGATCTGGGTTTGACTGCAGGGCTGTTACCCTTCGAAAAATTCCAGGGTGAGATTGGTGTTGATTTTTTGTCTATGGGAGATTCCAATTATGACGATCATCCTTTCTATTTTAATGCAAAAATAGGATTTCCGGAAGGTGCAATTTTTAAAGGCTCTCCTGCTCTGGCGATTGGTGCTTATAACATTGGATTAAAAAAGAATCTTACGGATTACAATATTATATATGGTTTGATAGCAAAGACAATTCCTATTCTTGGAAGGGTTTCAGCAGGTTATTATTCCGGTAATGGTAAAGTTCTTGTTGATGAGAATTTAAATAAGGCAAATAGCGGACTGCTTTTATCATGGGATAGGACAATGACAGAAATTTCAGATAAGCTCTGGCTGGCTGTCGATTATCAGGGAGGTAAGAATTATCTGGGAGCCTTAAGTTTTGGCGCTTCATGGGCTTTCTCTACAAATGTTTCAGTGATTTTTGGTTATGACATTTATAATAATAAAAAAGCATACTATAATACAAACAACCAGAATGCCAATACCTTTACTGCACAGGTTGATATAAATTTTTAATAGATAACAATTTTAATTAAGAAATAGGGATAGAAGTGATTTTTTAGTTGGTTAGTTAAAGGGCTGTCTCATCTGAGGCAGCCTTTTTAATTTTCTGATCTCCGTGTTTCCGTATCCTTTCAATTTGTAATTGATCTTATGCACTATACCTGAATTAAGAACACAGAACAATCGAACAGTGAAGTAAGAATTAATATATACTTCTGATTTCTTAATTCGCTTGTTCAATTGTTCTTACTTCAATTTTTTCTATTCAATACCGATCTTTCCATATGTGTCAGTCTCCATGG